>CEOA01047569.1_pt1 | contig 17990 bp, 38 predicted proteins | sample 530251 | NCBI WGS metagenome assembly CEOA01 (sample SAMEA2619838, study PRJEB7988) | marine metagenome | biome: marine biome (ENVO:00000447); feature: surface water layer (ENVO:00002042); material: "saline water (ENVO:00002010), including plankton (ENVO:xxxxxxxx)" | depth 5 m
CAACCGCAATGGAGGAGGAGTGACATGAACGTAGTATTTCGTGCTAACGCAAGCGGAGTGAGTAAGCCCAACGTCCAGAGGAGGGTGCGGTTCTCTGACCGCAAGGTCAGATACCCCCGTGTCATTCCGGGTGCGGTGCTGTGCCGGTGTGGCAGGAAGCCCGGTGTTGTTTTGGTGGACGGCGATTCGGGGGTCGAAGTCCCTGTGTGTGCCGTGTGTATGTTCGGACTTGAGTATAAGGAGGAGTGACATGAGGAATGTTCTTGAGTTGAGGAGAAATCAGCAAGGCACCGTCAAGGCATGGGAGAACGGTAAGCCCTTCGGGGAGCGGGGCGACTCCATCTGGACAGATGGCGACGGGATCTACTCCTACGCTACATGGATCGTGTGCTGTGACTTCTCCGCTATGTGCGAGGAATTCTGTTGGACTTGGAATGGTGACTATTGGACGTGCGACCAGTGCTCAGATTACTGGTGTGCGAACGGCCCCCGGTATCTGTTCAACGCCACGAAGTACAGCACAACAACCACGATCCACCAGAACGCGATCCGCGCATACATGGAGAGCGAAGGCTACAGCCTGAAGGTGTACGACAAAGAACCAAGGGGCACCACCCGAACCAGAGTGGGAGAAGTGAGATGAGTAAGCCAAGCGACGGGTACCACTCCAATGAGGAGTGGACGCACGACACCTACGAGCGACACGACTTTGAAAACCTCGCGGACAAGTTGGAGCATTTCGCAAAGGGTAAGCACATACCCAAAACGCTCCGCAAAAATATGTTCGCGACGGCTTGGCGCATGAAGCAGTACGCTCGAAGAGGTACGGCATCGTTCGGGGTGTAAACAATCAACCGACAAATAATATTTGTCACCAAGAGGAGGAAGGAACGATGGGACTCGACATGTATCTAAAGGCTCGCAAGCATGTGGGCGGCTACAAGTTCCAAGATGAACCAGAGCAGAAGGTGTTCGCAGATGTGATCGAATCTGTGGGCATGGGTTCGCACTTCGATCAGGAGTCGCCCTCCGCAACGGTCACTGTCACGGTGGGCTACTGGAGGAAAGCGAACGCGATCCACAAATGGTTCGTTGACAACTGCCAAGGCGGCGTAGATGAGTGTCAGGAGTCGTATGTGCGTCGCGACCAGTTGGGGGAGCTTCGGTCGCTGTGCCTTGAAGTCCTCGACCTCGTTCATGACGGGAAGGTTGACGGCTCCCAGATCCTGCCCACTCAGTCGGGCTTCTTCTTCGGAAGCACTTCTTACGACGACTGGTACATTCAGGACCTTGAGGCGACCGTGGATATCATCAACCGAGCCCTCTCAATCCCAGATCCGGAGGGGTCTTTTACAAAGGTCAACTTCTACTACGAAGCCAGCTGGTGATCCTGAAGCAAAAAACAATCAGAATCTCTGAAGAGGAATGAGATGGGAGGAGTGCGATGAGTAGGTGCGTGATCTGTGGTGAGTTGATCGTGGGGTACGGGCACAACGCTGTGCCTGTCCGTGACGGTAGGTGTTGCGATGTCTGCAATGACTTCCGTGTCATTCCCGCAAGGTTGAAGGCTGTTCTTGGAGTCCAAGTAGACGGGGGAAAAGTTTTCCCCCCCAACGAGGAGGTCAGCAATGACTGACAAGCGCAGGTTTATTGAGGTGTTTGAGGGTAGCGCCGACAGGCCGAGGGTTCGGTCTATTGAGGTGTGTATGGAGTGCGGGAGGCAAGCACCCATGGGAGGAGACAACCCTGACCGTGTGTGCAAGGGTTGCGACGATGGCCGGAATGGCCGGTGGATTTCGCGGGGAACCAATACCAATAACCAAGGAGCAGGACATGAGAACCCTTAAGCATTTCAAAATCACCATGACGTGCACAGACCGTGATGATCAGTCGCATCTGTCCGTGGATAAGGAGATTGTGACAGCCAACATGAACAACGCTCAGGTCGAGGCCCACAAGCTATTGAACCGACTGGAGGACAGCTTTGGCCTTACTGTCGATCAAGTCATTGTCCGTGAGATTTACAAGGGGGCGGGGGAGTTATGATTGCGGTAGAAGTAGATGTGCCCAATGATTGGGAAGTCAGGTGGCCGTGCTCCCGCCTAGCGGGTAAGCACATTCGGGTGGTACAGGACAGCCACGGAGATCTCTTGGAGTTTGAGGTGGACGAGTCCGACCCACCCGTTGATGTGGACAACAGTGAGTTGAACGCAGTGTTGGATACCTATGTCTCAAGGATGGAGGTGTACCTGTGGTAGACGGAGCCGGACGGCGGACGATCTTCCCCCATTACATCTATGTCGCTGTCGCCTCAGCGATTCGTGACACGGCTGAGTCAGGGCCAAGCTCGTACTCGCACCAGTGGGACGAGGCCCTTGATGTGGTTGCCGACAGGATTGGGGGTGTCCTAGCGGAACAAAACCCCTACTTTGATAAAGATATATTTCTTGAGCTGTGCAAATCAGGAGAGGAGTCATGAGGATTTACCAAAAGGTGGCGAGGCAGATCGCCAAAGACATCACGGGTGAGTGGGAACAGTACGAGACCATCGAACCTTTGGAGGATTTCTTGAGGGAGCTTGAGGAGTTGGGGCACACCCCGGTCCTTCGGCTCATGGTGGCCATGCTAAGTGAGATGCATCAGATGGAGTATAACCCAAGGTGTTGGAACGAGTAGCACCGGGAGGGGGAGCACTCCGCTCCCCCACCATTCAAGAAGGAGAACCGAACGATGCAAAACAAAGCTGACGACTGCCGATACTGCGACGACACGCCGGTATTCCACGCGGGGTTTGAGAGGAGGCCTGCATACCCCCAGTACGACGGATACGGGATCTACTGCGGGAGGATGTGTGACGTGTGCTTCAAGCGAAAGTTCCGGTCTGACATTATGGAGCGGTACGAAACGGACGAGCCCATATGGGAAGAGGAAGAGATTGGCGCGCCCAAGTATTGGAACGAGTGATGACGTGGCCGGCCCGCAAAGTAAATATATTTTTGCTTTTGGGTTTTTCTGCTTGTCAGCAGCCCGAGATTCCTGTCGTGGAGTTAGATCCCATTGTTGCACAGGTGGACACAGTGGCGGTCTATCTCTGGCACAACCGATGGCAGTGCGAAGGCAATGGGTGTGCGGACGAGGGTGCCGTGCGCAGGATAGCGGGTCAGATCCGTGCCGTGAGTGATAGGCACAAGCTACCCGTATCCACGATGGTCGGTGTGCTCATGGTGGAGAACCCATGGCTTGACACGTTGGCGGTAAGCTACGCCGGAGCCATTGGACTGTACCAAGTTATGCCGATGCACAGGAGCGCTTGGCTGTGCAAAGGTTCAATGGAGAGCGTTTCCGGGTCAGTGTGTAGAGGTGGGGCGATACTTGCCGACATGATTCAAAGACACGGGAGCGAGCGCGCAGGATTGCTTGGATACAACGGGTGCAGGAGCGCGTACTGTCAGGACTACCATGGAAAGGTGGCCGAGAGGTCCGAACAATTCCTGAACATAGAGTAATCAAATCTCACCCCCCTGGATATGGAGACTGGACAAAAAATAAATTTGATTTAGATTTAGTAGAAAGTTTGAGAGGATGTTCCACGGAGGGGGAAAAAATTTCCCCCCCCCTTCTACTGGAGGAGTAGAAATGAAGAACACTTCAAGGATACAGCTGAGCCCCGAGGAGGCCACTGAGGCCGGGGTGATGCTCTTGAAGGAGGACGTTGCGGTGCTCCTGCTTGGTCGGAACGGAGCAGGCAAGACCGACATCGCCAAGGAGATCGTGAGGCGCAGGGCTGTTGACGAGACAGGCGAGGAGCCTATCGACAGTAGCGTTGATCGCCCACATGACGGGTCGCCCACCTACACCTTCATCAACATCAGTGCGAAGGGTAAGGAGGAGGTGATGTTCCCCAACTTCACACGGGGAGACGAGGGCACCGTCTACGAAACCATCGCCGCATCATTCCTTGCGGGTGCTGACCACACTTGGGGTCCAAAAAATCTTATTCACAATACGCTTTTGTTGGATGAGGTTGCCAAGGAAGAGGAGCACTTCAAGTCGGTCGCGTCCATCGTGAACGAGGGCCGATTGGGTGATGCGTGGATCAAGCCGGACGGTATGCGCATCGTGGCAACAGGCAACAGGGTGGAGGACAATGCAGGGTCAGTGGACTTGCAATCCGATCTGGTGTCGAGGGCGTGTATCATTGAGGTAAGCAATGATTCCAACTCATTCCTGAATTACCACGCAGGCGAGCTTCATCCACTCATTGTGTCTTGCACCAAAGCGTTTGGGGACGAGTGGCTGTTCACTCAACACCACAAAGGTACCGTGGAGGGACAGCCGTTCAATTGCGCGAGGCAGGCTAAGCGGCTCAGCGATCTGATGCTCGCGGGATTGGTAGATCTAGACACAAACCTAGGTAGGGGTATTGCCGAGGGCTTCATCGGTGTCCAAGCAAGCACGGAACTGTATGCGATGCACAAGGCGATGGAAAGGTTGGATGACATTGACGCCATGATCAACGACCCTGACGGACACATGTCTGAGATCGAACGGATCAGGAACGATGTAAGCCACAACGGTAGGCAGACGCTCTGCTCCATGACCGCGATGCTGTCGAAGCGAGTCAAAGGCGATCCGGCGCAAGTAAATAAATTGTTCCCGTTTATCAAATTGTTTGGGGAAGAGTTGGAGGTAACCTTCGCCCACATGGCACAGGCAGTGAATAAGGATGTGACTTCAGAGGTGGAGTGGGGTCGCCACATGAGTCGTTGCGCAGACTTTCGTTTCTAAACCAAGGAGGAGTAACAATGCAGGACAATCTGGATGACAACATCAAAGAACTCTGGAAGGCCTTTTGTCTCACAAGTCTAGAGGTGACACAGAGAGGTGGGATCAAGTCGGATAGAGATGTTGCGCGTGGAGGTGCAGAGGCCACGGGCATACTGGAGAGCAAGACTAGGGGCCAAGTCGTCGTGATGGACCAAGTGGTTCAGCGCAAGCTGAACGCCGTTGTCGCACGAGCGCGGAACTACATGAAGTCCGTGACGGTCCCTTGGTCAACCACAAGGAACAACGATTACGGTGGGCGCATCAGTAACGCCGACTACCTGCTGGATGCTAGTAAAATATCTGAGTATGAGTCTAAGATGATCAGTTTCCGCCAAGAGTGGGAGCGGATTCTTGAGACTGAACTATTCAGCCAGTGGGACAGGATGAGAGCGGAGGCGTTGACTGAACTCAACGGCAGGTTTCAAGACTACTTCATCCCCGTGGCTGAGCTACGCAAATGCTACAGTTGGAAGGTCTGGATCAAACCGCTCAACGACATCCGTGGGATTGAGGGTGACATCCGCATATCCCATCCCGAAGAGGTGATGGAGAGAATGAAAGCGGACGCCAAGCTGGAGGCCGAAAGAAAAATATCCAATGCGGTAAATAGTGTTGCCGAGAGTATCATGGATGAGGTCAACGGTATCATTGCCGGTATCGACGGATATGTTTTCAATGAGGGTGACAGCCGGGCGGGGAACTCGTTGCCAAAGACCAAGGGTTGGCAAAAACTCCAAGCCGCCGCCGAGAGGGCAGAGCAGTGGACCACGGCTCTTGAGAACGCAGAGCTTACTCAAGCGGCGTCCATGACACGCGACCTTATGAGCAAGATCGAAGCGATTGGCGGTGGGTCCCTGTCCGATGCTCGTAAGGCCTTGAGTGGAGAGGATGACACCATGAGGAAGGAGGTCAAGGAGACATTGCAGGACATCGCTGAGGTGGCTCGTAAATCCAAGACAGATCTACTAGACGATTGGCTTAACTAAGGAGGGGGTATGTCCAGTACTGTCCAAAGAATCAAGAAAATCAGGGCAAAATTATTTACTGCCGCACCTGGGGCCTACACCATGATGGGTGGTCTCCCTATTGAGGAGATGAACGAAGGGACCATGGCCACTGACGGGACAAGAATCTTAGCCAACCCGGAGTGGGTTGCCCCGCTGAGTGATCGTGAGGTCGCGGGTGTCATCATCCATGAAGCGCTTCATGTGTCGAACCTGCACCACACAAGGCGTGGAGACTTCCACCCAAAGCTGTGGAACGTGGCATGCGACATGGTGATCAACGAGTGGATCATACAAAGCGCAAATTATGGCCCAGACAAAGACTTTGTTCTGCCCGAAAACAGGATTCGGTGGCCGGAGGACCACAAGGTTCTGAATAAAAATTATGACGGGTCAGTCGAACGGGTGTGCAAGATTCTTCTGGCCGAGGGTTGGCAACCCCCCGAGGAGGAGGAGAACGGTGGCGACGGGACAGAGCCGGGGGAGAATGACGGCTCCGGGGATAACGGGGACTGCATTGGTGAGATTCTGGACGCGCCTGAGTGCGACGGCACCCCGGAGGAGTTGGCAGAACTGGAACAGCAAATTCTAGAGCGCGTCGAGGAGGCCGCTCTTCAAGAGAGGGCGATGGGGTTGGGTGACGGCGACATGGTTACCAAGGTCAAGGAGAGTAACTACGGAGACGCCCGATCCCTGAGTATTCTGAAGAAGTGGTTGGCCAAGAGCGTCAAGAGCTACCGGAGCTTCAAGCGGCCCAATAAAAGATGGATGTCCCAAGATATATTTATCCCAACAGCCGAGAAGCGGGCCGAGACACTCTACTGTGTGTTCGATTCGTCTGCATCAATGGGACTGGATGACTTTGACAAGGCTCGTCAGACCATGGTTGTCACAGCCAAGCGACTCAGAATAAGTAAGATCATGGTTGCTTATGTGGATAGTCGCGTTCACATAAATCCCGAGACTGGGACCCCGTGGTGGGAGTACAACCTCAAGAACGGCAGGGGTGCCGAGTGCATGGAACTGAACGTTCATGGGGGCGGCGGTACGTCATTTACTCCAATCTTCAATTGGATTAAAGACAACCGCAAAGAGAAAGATGTTAGCGCTCTCGTGTACTTCACAGACGGCTTTGGTTCGGTGAGTTGTAAGCGCCCACCATACCCTGTTCTGTGGGCGACCACATGTGAAACGCCAGCGTACACTTACAACGGATCGTCGAGGCTGTTTGGCACCGTAGTAAAAATCTAACCCGTCACAAAAACAGGAGCCCAAGATGAGACGAAAGAAACTGGTTTGGCACGCAGACCAAGTAAGTGCGAAAGTGACAGATGACACTGACAAGAGTGACAATTATGGATGGGTCACCAAGGTTACCTTAGGTGACGACGAATTCCTTCTGGAGTGGGAGCACGTCAAGAGGCTTCACTTCTATTTGCACTGTGTGTTGAGGGAGTATGACGATCATTACGTTTAAACCCAAGGAGAAATAAAGATGTCCGACATGGATGTTGGCGTCAGGACTGAAGGCGCAAGGCGACTCGTTCGGAGGTCTATCCGAAATGCCATGAGGCGGGGACACGACCCTGTACTGGTGACCAAGGCAGGGTACATGGAGTTGTACGCCTGTAGGAACTCTGGATGCACAATGACTTTTGATTGTTGGGACTCGCCAGAGATTTGTAACGGGCCCATGCCTAGAGCAAGGTGTCGGAGTAGTCAGGCGACGCAGCGAGACAGAAATATATTTTCCTGGCTTCGAGTGTTGTCTGCTTGGTTGCGGGTGGGCTACATCTTGGTCAAGCGTTTGTTCGTGAAGGCCTACCGTTTTGCCATCTTGGAAAAATTCATCACTAATTCAAGGAGTGAGTAGCTGTGAAGGAGCGAGAGAAAGCCGCTAGAGAGCGGACGAGGAGGGCTATCGCCTTACATAGCTGGAGATCCGAGCACTACACGAAGATGTACAACGCCATGGCTGATGTCTTCAACCTTGGGGTCTCACTGGACAAAGGCGTAAGCAATCTACTTGGGGAATCCCAAGGGAGTGCACACACCAGCGAGCAACAAGAAATTTTTTGGACAGACGCTGTTTTGCCATTTTTGGAGGAGTTCTATGACATCATGCCAAGGCTGATTGAGTTGTTCGACGAGGACGATGAGATCGAACAAGCCTTTGCAAAAATGCAAGAAGACTCAGAAAGAAGGTACCTTGAGAAATCGTTTGGCGAGGGGGGAATAAATTGATGGACAACCAAGACATGAAAGATCGGGTGGAAAAACTTATGACCCGAATCGACTCTTTAGATCAACTACTTGAACGAATACAGAAATACTTAAACGAGCTGAAGGATAGGCCATGAGCAGGTTTCGCAGTTGTGGCCCATGCACATCTTGTTGCACAGCACTTTATGTCCACGAGTTGAACAAGCCTGCCGGGGTCCGGTGTGAGCACTTGACCGATGACGGGTGTGGCATCTACGACAAGCGACCCTACGAATGCGCACGCTTTTCTTGTGACTGGTTAAATGGTGCCGGGACCATCGACGACAGGCCGGATAGGGTGGGCGCTGTGGCCGTTACCGAAAACCATAACGACGGCTTGGGTACTGGTTTAGTTCTCTACACCGACACCGACTCCACGCAGGACTGGAGAGAGTCTAGGCGGCTTAACAAAAAAGCCGATGAAGTCGTGGGAGATGGGGGTGCGTGCTTCATTGTGGGGTATGGGTACAGGATCATGTTGGCCAAGCCCGAGGCACGGCTCTCTTCGATTCTGCCCACCATCTGCAAGTTTGACCCGGAAACCAAGCAACATTACGAAGCCCCAGCCGACGAGTGGGCTGACGTATTGTCTCTGTTTGGGCAAACAAAAAACCCCTTGGGTAGCGAGTCGGAGCCTGACTAACTAGCCAAGGGGCGGAACGAGGAGGAATCGTTCTCTTTTTGCACACACACTACGAGAGAGGAGGATCGTAGCATGGTACCAATAATATTGATTGGTGCACGGCTAGTCAAGAACGGCGGAAGTTCGAGCACGCAGGCGGTAAGAAATATTTTTGGTTTTAAACTTACACCAGGAGAGGGCAGGAAATGACCGAGTGGATGGAGGATGCGCTTAATGACCCAAGACAGACATCTATATTCGATGTGGTCAAGGAGCCGACTATGAGTGATTCGCTTGAAACCCTTGACCTAGAAGAGCTTAGGGAGTTGTCGAGACAACCTGTCTCCAAGTGCGCCCTCTGTGGGGGCAGGAGTAAGGTTTACGCCTACAAGCTGGGCTCGTACGTCAGGGTTCTGTGCTGGCTTGCATACATGGACAACAAAAGAAACTCCATGCGACACGAACAGTTGCCTTCGGAGTCCCACAATGGTTCGCGGTGGCACCACCACATCCCTTCTTCAGGTGCAATTAACGGTGGCGGGGACTACGCGAAACTCAGGTATTGGGGATTGATGGAGCGCATGCCTAAAGATCCCGAGCAGGACAAGCGCTCGTCTGGGATGTGGCGCTTAACGAAAACCGGAAAGATGTTTGTGTACGGCAAGGCTACTGTCAGTTCTGTCTGCTATTACAGGCACCCAGAAGGTGGGGTCCTTGGCTTTGAGCCGAAGCAAATCGGAATCGAAGAAGCTCTTGGCAAGAAATTCAGCTATAAGTCACTGATGGCAGGGTACACAGGGGAGGCCGCCCAGTGAACAAAAATACTTTTGAACGGCTATTTTTCTGGGTTTGCGTTGCCGCTGTTTTGGTTCTTGTTGTTCAATCACTAGATCTTATCGTGAGCCTAGCAATCATCTCTATGTTGCTCGACTCTCTTTTGACACCGTAAGGAGGTACTGTGAACAGCCATATGAGGAGGATTCGTAAACATCTAGGCCCCGACAGCAAGGCACGCACATTGGATGGCTACGATAGCTGTGTGGCGGGAGTACTAGAGCGTCACGGCATGGAGCCTGTCATTGTTTACGACAAAGAGAGGGTCCTGCAAAGGCTCGTGGACGACGGCATGACGACGGAAGAGGCTGTCGAGTTCTTTGACTTCAATCAGCTAGGTGCATGGGCGGGGGAAGGTACGCCCGCGTTCATCACGACCAGTGGCTGGATCGACTTTCTCTACGGAGAGTGACCCCAACTGCTGGACTTGGATAAAAATATTTTTGGCCCGCAGTTTTAATTTTAATTCTTTTAAAAATCCCAATCGTAGTCGTCGAAGGCGGGGCTGAAGTCGTGCCACCGACCACTGTTCACATCGTAGTGTAGTGGGCATGATCCGTTTTTGCCGACCCAATTCCAACGAGCCTTCCAGACATGAGCCTCAGGCGGCTCCTCGTCCTTGGGGTGCCTCCATACCGTGAGGCCGATGTCGGCCTTACTGAACCATGTGTGGGAGCCGCTGATATCCAGTCCGGTAACAACAACCTTCTTCCCACTCCTGCGCTCACTGGAGAGTTTGGCTGGGTGGGCAATAAAAAAAACGTGGGCATCGTGGTTCTTGGCCCACTGCTGAATCTTTGTGAGCATCTGGCTGATGGCGTCTGTCTCGCGCCCTGAGCCCATGTCGATGTAGTTGTAGGGGTCGATGACCAGTATGCGACTGCCGTACCTTAGAACGCATTCAGAGGCCTTGCTGAGGATGCTATCAATGTCCATAGCCCCACCACCACGGCTATCCATGAACACGAAGGAGTCTTCCATGACTTGCCTAGCGAATTCCATTTCTTCCTGCGTCATTCGGTTGACGCTCTTATCCATGAAGAATGGGCGGTCCACCACCTTTTGTGCGAGCTGCGCATAGTGGTAGTTGGCAGGCTTCTCAAAGCTACAAAAAACAGTTTTCCAGTTATGACTCTTGGCCAGGTTCACACAGATCTGATCAATGAGATCCGACTTACCAGAGGCAGGAAACCCCGTGACTATCGTGAGCATGCCGGCGGGTACTTGCATGTACTCATCCAAGGAGGTGAGGCCAGTGGAAGCACCTTTGACCTGTCCCTGTTCGTACAGGTTCACGACCGAATCGAAGATGTCGTTCACCGTATGCACACCGATGATCGGTAGCACGGTCGCGCTGTCTAATGCATTCTCCAGAAACGATGGGCCTGCGTCAGCGTTCGCTTCTGCCGCATCCTTGTACTCACCTAGAGATATGACCCACGCTTTAGACCCACCAATGCGGCGTATAATCTCCTTTTGCAAGGCGTTGCCGGGGCCATCGTTGTCCGTATTGAGAAGGATTCGCCCCGCTGTGGCTAGTTGCTTCTCTGCCCTCCAGATGTACCCAAACTTCTTGTCGTCTTTTGGGTCGATCTTGCCATCCTTGACCCCAGCCGGTGCGCCGTTTGGGATAGACAGGACGGTCAGGTTGTCAGGAATGTCGGCACTCATCCAAGCCAAGGCGTCCATCTCGCCTTCGCAGATCAGGATGTCATTGCCGTCAACGTAGCTGTCCAGATTGAAAAAATCTGTACAAACATTTTCTTGCGAAAACTGCTTCTTGTCGTCCGCGCTCCTCCACTTCGCGGCTTCAATCGTGTCGCCCTTGGTGTACAGGAAACCAACAGCAGGGGTGACCGTGCCATTGAACCTGTACTCAGAGCACACCGTGTACTTCTCAATAACTTCGTCTGAGATCTTCCTGTTCCTGAGGTATGCCAACGCAGACTCGTTGACCTTCTTCTTCTCTACAACAATCGGCTTTGTCTTCATGATTGGCTCCGTATCGACGTACCTGAAATCGTGTGTTTTTCCTTTGTGCATCCATCCCCCCTCCGTGCCACAGTGATGGCACCTGTACTGCACACCGTCAGGGTCCACCTTGATGGAAAGTGGCCTGTCTTTCTTGTTCTTTGTTCGGGTGCCCTTGCACTCAGGGCATACCCTCTTGTGCTGACCAATCCTGAGACTAGACCCTAAAGCCTTTATCTCACTTGATACTTCCATCCTCTCCTCCAATCCTCTCCAACAAAGTACTAATCACCAAATCCTTATTGTCTATAGTAGATATTACTATCTCTGTTCTAGGGTTCTCTTTATCTAAACCCCAAACAATATGCTTTAGCTTTACTTGTCTATCATTCTGATAAACAAAACCCTCTAGTAAATCTAATATTAGAGACTCATCAAGATCTGGTCTTCTAGTTTTATAGTAGATCTTCATAGCTACGGCCAGATCCTGTCCCTTTTCGTACAAAGGCTCACGAACGGGGCACTGTAACTCAAAGCCCCTCTTGTAGTTAAGAGCTTTCTTTGACTTAATGAACATGGCGCGGCCCTTAACCGTGACAAGCCTGCGGGAGTTGGCTTTCGATGCCGGCTCACCAAGTATCGTAACACAGCACGGATCTTTGTCGATGGACTTGCGCTTCATATCACATTCAAGTATCGTTTTCCTCGCTGGACGGGCATCACGATAACCGTGTTCACTCCGTTTGGCAACTTAAACAAAAGGAGGTAGTTGTGGCTGTAACAGTTTACGAATCAATGGACCTTAACGATGTCCAGCGGTTGCAGGGCCAAGGCCCGTTCATCGCCCTAACTCACAGGGAGGCAGAGATAGCCATAAAGGCTATTTACACGGTCAAGCGAGCGGTGAGTGCTTCGGCAGTTGACGAGAGCCTTCGTAGTGAGGGCGACGACGAACTGCAACTGGAGTTGGAAGACTTCTACAGAAACGCAGATGTCTGAAGAGAGAAGGTTCAGAGTTTATGAGAACGCGGGTCCGCCACCCCCGAACCCTGGACGCAAGAAGAAGTGGGGCGATCTGCCACTTGAGACGATAGGGGTGGGCGGCCTCATTGAGCTTCCAATGACTGGAATGGAGGCGGCTGAGAAGGTCGCCGCCGTGAGAAGTTACGCTTGGAGGTCATCAAAAAAACTAGGCAAGAAGTTTAGTGTTCGTGTAACCGATTACGGCATTGGTATTTGGAGGGTTCAATGAATTACGGAGAGATCAGGGACAACGTGCCCCTGCCCCCCGCACAAAGCTCACGCTCTGTGAGGGTTGCACCGCTACTGGAGGGGCTTGAGGTTGGGCAGTCTTTTATCTGGCCCGACGATGGCAACAATGAGTCAGCCCTGCGGTCGGCTTGTCACCGCTATGGGAGAAAGTGGGGCCGGACGTTTGCCTGTCGAAGGGTGGACAACGACACCTTTGGTGTGTGGAGAACAGAGTGACGCTTACTAACCAGTACGGGGCACCTGAGGCATTTGTCAGGGCCATGGAGGATGACTCGTACTCCAAAGGTGAAGCGGACTTCAGTGTGACGGGACTGCTTCAGCCGCCTCAGATCGTAAGGCTTCGCGCTGAGCACGAAGACAAGCTGTCGGCAGATGTGCGTGACAGGGTGTGGATGTTGTTGGGTACGAGCGTGCACAACACCCTAGAGAAGTATGGAGACGGGATCGTTGAGCAGAGGCTGTTCGCTGAGTGCGAAGGCGTAACGATATCTGGGGCCATCGACTTAGACAAAGACGGGCACCTCACCGACTACAAGGTTACGTCGGTGTTCACTGTGCAGAAGGCGTTGAAGCCTGATTGGGAAGCACAGCTGAATATGTACGCATGGCTTTTGGAGCAAAACGGCAGAGAGCCTAAGAGCTTGACGATTGTAGCGATCTGTCGTGACTGGATGCGCTCCAGGGTTGGGAAAAATAATTATCCAGAATCCATGATTGTGCCCATTACCGTGCCACTCTGGACGAAAGAGAGGCGAGATAGGTTTGTGCGTCAGAGGGTTGCGGTGCACACAATGGAAGCCACCATGCCCTGTTCAAACGAAGAGAGGTGGGCTCGTGGTGCCTATAAGGTGATCGGAGGCAAGGGGAGACCAAAGACTTTCGACACCTACGAGGAGGCCGCAGGGTTTATTAACCGACAAAAGTCGGGAGCCTTTTCCGTAGTGGACGGAGGCGGTCGGTATGTGAGGTGTGAGTCTTGGTGCGATGTATCGGAGTTTTGTTCACAATGGCAAGCAGAGGAGAGATCTAATGGCTAAGCCAACGGCAGGAGAGATTTGGGCAACCTTGTCCAAGATTGACTGTTCGGAGTACACCGAAGAAAAGATGGGCCTGACCTACCTGAGTTGGTCGCACGCTTGGCGACTGATGATGGAGCACTATCCAGACCTACAGGTCAAGTGGCATGGAACGACGGACGACCAAGGGGTCACGAGGGATGTGACGTACTACAACGGCGGCACAGCAATGGTCACTTGTTCCGTGAAGATTGGAGACGTAAGTCGTGACATGTGGCTTCCAGTGATGGACTACAAGATGAAGTCCGTGGCTAACCCTGATAGCAGGGCAATCAGTGACGCGAAGCAAAGGTGCCTCGTGAAGTGCTTCAGTCTTTACGGTCTCGCTAACTATTTATATAGTGGGGACGCACTCCCTCGTGAGGAGGCCCCTGAGCCGCCCAAGAAGCCGAAGCGGAAGTCCAAGCCCAAGGAGACCCCGAAGCCGGTGGTTGAGGTGGTGGACGAGCCTGAGCTTGATTTCGTTGCAGACCTCAGGGCTACGGCCAATGACTTGCACGAGCGTGGTTGGAGCCCGGACGAGGAGACGGCAACCCTCATTAGGACGGCCATTAAGAAGAAAGATCAAGAGGGCGCGGCCCGACTGATCAAGCAGTTGAAGGATGTAGGAACCTTGGCACTTAAACTCGACGATGCGAAAGCAGAGGAGAATTAACGATGGACTACGCAAACATCCCAAAGCTCGACTTCGCAGTATTTAAGAATAAGTACGCGAAGACGGACAAGCACCCCAGTGAGGTCGGCAAGATTGAATTCACCAGAGAGTTCTTGAAGGCCATGGTCGAACGCGCAAAGACTGGCCAGATGCCAGTGCTCCGTGTGGCCATGTGGGAGAACGTCTCTAAGGCAGGTATGCCCTACAAGAACTTCCGGCTAGAGTTGGATCGTCCGCGTAACGAGGACCCTGAGCCCGAAGCAGAGGCGGAGGAAGACGATGGCCTCCCATTCTAGGCAACCAAAGGGCCACAAAAGAAAGCTCCTTCTTTCGATTCCGAACGACCTCTTCAGGGAGGTGTCCCGGATGGCGGACAAAAAGGGTTGGAGCAGGGCGAAGTACATCGTGCACTGCGTGAGCCAGTACACGAAGAAAGAAAAAACGCTAGAGGCGTGAGTGTCGAGGGGGTCGCCCTGTTGGGGCGGCCCCCGTTTTTTTAGGAAAGAGAAATGAAATCAAAGCCAGGCTGGAAAGAAAAATATTTGAATGTAGGAACTGCTTGTATTTTCGTGGGGTGCGTGCTTTACGGGGCCAGTGTCGGGATTCGTCGTGGCCTGAAGGCTGGCAAGGTTGGGTGGCGAGCAAGCATGATTAAGAAGGCCCACGACAAACTTGAAAGCGGCAAGGTCGATAGGTTGAGAAACCTTGGTGGCCTTTGAGTTGTGGGTGTTACGGGGGTGACAGGTCTTGACGCTTCGCAAGGCTCTTGTGAGCACGGAGCGGACGCGGGTTCGATTCCCGCCGCCTCCACTATGAAGGTCGGGATCTTTCTAGCCACCGCTCGTGGTACTCTTTGGCCAAGGCCATGTGATCGTCCACGCCGTATTCCCTGAAGAACGTCTTGATGCCTTTGGAGTGTTGCCTCATATGACACACACGACACAAGGGCACCAGATGTTCACTCGTTCCGCCGGCTCCACGGGATCTCATGTGGGCTGGGTCACTCGGGCCCCACTTGCCACAGGTGTGACAGTCTAGGCTTCGTACCCACTCAGCCTTGGGACCGAACTGCTTCTCGTATCTTTTAGTTCTGGACGAGCGAGCCAATAGCCACACCAGCTAGGACATACGGGATGGCACCGCCAATCCTTCCAAACACCCCACGGTTCGCGACACTCTTCCACGCATCCGACTGTTCATTCAGGGCGGCAACCTCAAGCCTCAACGCCTCGTTGAGATCTTGCTCCATAACCCACATTGAGTCCAGGGTTTCAACCCTCTGCCAGAGCATGGCGTTGTCAGCTTCCAAGGTTTCGATTTGGACCTGATATGCGGAGACCTCTTTTGCGTGATTTAATTCTAAGGTGTCTAGCAGAGCCTCTAAGCCACTTTGACCCTCTAGGCGGGTCCGTAGTGTAGTAAGGTTCTCGTTGTAGCTTACAGAGGCTGTGAGAGCGTCGTTTTTTGCAGACTCTCTGATTTTTGCCAGAGAATCGTGCACTTCGTTTAAGCTGTCTCGCAGTAAAATGTAACCCTCTTTGGATTCCATTAACTGAGATTCTAGCTCCACTCTTTCGGCCTCCAACTCCTGAACCTTACTCTCTGCAATAGCCGCACGAGTTCGAGCCTGGGAGTTGCTGTTAAAAATAAATCCCGAAAACGATATAAGTACAACCAGCACCAGTGTCGGTAAAAAATAATTCCTGTTCATGAGTTCTTCCCAGGGGTTTCTTCTTTGCGGGACAGGCGGTAGCAATATTGATGCTGCACCACGCCGACAATGTTTGTGCGTGGAACCCTGACGACCTCGACTGTGCCGTTTGCGATGAGCTTTCTTAGTCGCTCCCTGACTGCATTGGGGGGTATGCCAAGCGCTTCGGACAATTCAATCGTTGACACAGCACCCTCAGGGTCACTAGACAGCGTTAGAGCGTCTTGAACCTGAGCTAGTAGTTCGGCCTCTGTTGCCATGGTCTTCATGGTACCTCCACGGGTGTCGGTCTATCGGGGGTAAACAGGATTTTGCCCATCCTGTAATCATCATCATCGACTTCAAAGTAAACGAGGCCGATGTCAGCAAGACTTTCCGCAACCCTGTGCACATACTCTGTCGCTAACTGCCATGCGGGGAGTGCCACCGCCCTAGTTTTGACCTTGTGTATATCCCCACTGTCAGCGAATTGGTGGAAGTGGGACCGGATCGCTATGTCGGGAGGGTCTTGCCCATCCATCAAATAATTGAAGAAGATGTCCTGCGCATACCAGCGCATGTACGGACCCTTGGTGTGCGCCCTCCTTCCCATGCGCCCATGATGTTTTACATCAAATACTGTTGAGCAAAATTTAATTGTTCGCGAGTAAGAGGACGCGGCTCCCGTGTCGGGGTCGTCCACCACGGGCCAGCCCATCCCACTGAGAGCCTTGGCCATGCCCTCCTCTAGGCCGCCAGCTCTTCCAACGTGCGCGGGGGTACCCCTTATGACATGAACACTGCTGGGTTTAAGAGCGAGGGGCACCCTAAGCGACTCTATAGCACAGTTCACATGAACCCCTTCATGACTCGTTGCTATCTGAGTGGTCCGGTGGTGGTCGCCGTCTGTGGCGTCACCGTTAATCACAAGGTGCAACTTCGCCTTCCTGTTTGCACGCTTGATAGATTTAATTTTAGACCAAGCAGACTCCCAATTTTCCCAGAGCCACCTCTGTCCCTTGTTGGGGGTGTACAGACCCCCGTCATCAAGCTCGACACCTTCGGGTGGGCACAACCCCACAGTGGAGCCGCAGTGCATGTCCCCAAAAAACACCACTAAGTGCTTCATTACTCCTCTCCTGCTAAGTAATACCAGTCCTCTGGGTCGGTGCTTACAAAAACGTCTTCTTCGTACTCAACGCATTCGTAGCACTCTTCATTTAATTTTAAGGTCTTGTTGCAGGTCGCACAAAGGTTTGATCCGTCAGTAAACGACCAGCCACAGTATCCGCAAAAATGTTCGCCACTGTAGCTCTCCTCTCCACACCTTGGGCAATCCACCACTAGCTACCACCAAGCTCAAGTTTGACTTTCAACACCGCCATCTCCCGCTCTAGCTGAATCACCCTGTCAGTAAGCTCGTCGATCTGCTCGGTCAACAGTCCAGTTGTACCGATGTATTTACTTTGGCGGCTTGCCAGGTCTTCGATTTCTACCGTGGCCTGTGCGTCCGCTCGCTCCATCGCCTCAAAGCGTCCACCTGCTACCCATGTGGCGACCAGTATAGATACAGCAAAACCTACGCTTATCGCAGGTAGGGATGTCGCCTTGGAGATACCGTTAGCCACTATCGTCGAGCCTTGAGTTCTTCTATCTGGTCTTCGATTGCGTCTAAGCGTTCCGCATGCCACTCAAGTGTGAGTTCTTGCTGCTGATCGAAAGGTGCGCTCCCAGACTCAACCTCGTCCACGATCTTCTCCAGCTGTGTCTCAAGGTG
>CEOA01007541.1_pt1 | contig 17840 bp, 6 predicted proteins | sample 530251 | NCBI WGS metagenome assembly CEOA01 (sample SAMEA2619838, study PRJEB7988) | marine metagenome | biome: marine biome (ENVO:00000447); feature: surface water layer (ENVO:00002042); material: "saline water (ENVO:00002010), including plankton (ENVO:xxxxxxxx)" | depth 5 m
CTTTTGCCGTTTGATCCAGATCCAAGAAGATTCCCAGCAAAATATAGAGCATTTTCTGATGAGGCTTACCCCAATGCCCAGGAGAATGCTGCTGGCGCAGTATCTCTGTTAGAACAACAATACGTTCTTAAAGCAACCCGAAACACCGATGGTATTCAATACGAGTACTCTAATGGCGAGAACACGTTGTTGAGCTTAAATATTGGACTAAATGACTTTCAAGTTGAGCTAGATGATGGAGCAAACGAGTTTAATCGTGATTTACCAAAGTTGTCCGAACCATTTACTGTGAATAACGAGTACGATTATAACAAGTTCACCACCGAGAACTCTGAGTTTATTGCCTTGCAAGAAGCCGAGAACCCGCAAAATAAAATATTTTTAGCAGTTATAGAGAACTCTTTAAAAGCCACTAGTTTGTTCCCGTCCCTGGACAAAGATCAAAAACTAGCCTTAACTTCAGTCATGAATAGCTTATATAAAGAAGTACAAGGTAAAATAGATAACTCTATTAAGGAAGAACTTGGCAAGCCATATGACGAAGTGGCTGACTTCTTTTTTAAACCTTATCTAGAGGCACAAAAAACAAAGATCAAGGTTCCAAAAGGTTTTGATCCTAGCGATCCAGCCCAGCTACAAGGGATTATCAATCAAGTACAGAACATCAAAACTAACCCAAAACCTCCATCGGTATTGTTCTTTTTAAGATCTGACAACATCCTAAGCGATGTGTTTTTTGAGGAAACTGTAGCTCAGGATGTGGCAAAGCTCACTGAAAAGGTCGAGGCTAGTTTAAAAGACTTTTACAAAAACCTGACTGACGGCGAACTAAACGAACCCAAAAAGATAGCGAACTTTGTTGGCAATGTTGTAGAGTCTCCCGCTGCTTTTTATGCGGCACAAAAGTTGATGAACTCAACAACTCAAGCAGACGGCGAGTATTTTGCTGGCGATTGGCTGGGTCCAAGAACTCTATCTAAGACTCAGCAAGAGAAAATCGTGAGCGCCATTAAGGAGGTAGCAGGTGAGCAGTAGAGCGTTAGCGTCAGCCTTATTTGGATACGGCGCAGATATAAAAGTAAAAAACATTGTGATGGAGATATTCTTTTCCATTTTGCCACCAGTGTACATGAACCAATACAAGATTATCTCCCCAACAGATGAGTTGGTGGTTGATTTATTTTTTCAGTATGTCAAACAGACTCTGGTTGAGAGAGAAGAGTTAGCCACTATTTCTCAAGCTCTCGTATCAGAGACATTCCCAGATATTCGTTTTGATGAACTGTCTGACACTGAGGTCAGATTACTATCAGATGTTGCTATCAAAAGGACCGTGTTTCAAGCTGTTAAAAAGCTTAGTGAAAGATTGTACAATCCTACTCCCAACGTGGCAGAGCTAAATGATTTTGACAAGGATATCACTAAAAAAGATTTTGTGCAGGACACTATTAACAAGTTCTTCCTCATGGAAAAAACTGGGAAGCTGAGCTTTTTGAACGAAGAAGGAAAAATAAAAACATGGGAAAAAATTAAAGCTGGCAAAGACGAAAAGAAGTTCTACCGTGTGCCACAACCTGAAACCGGCATTGTTAATGCTGATGATTTTGGTGGTGTAGTCTCGGTATATGCTGAACCGAAGTTTTGTTTTGAGCCATACGTTAGGGTGAGTGTTAAGGGATTTACAGACATTAGAAATTGTTCTAGTGACTTGGGACTATCCCCTACCACTGTGGCAACCGTATCGCAGGCGATTGTTAAGATGGTGTTTGCTTTGGCAGACGGAAATGAAAGCCCAACGCTAAAAAATAAGTTTGAAGCTGACATCGCCCAGATAGCCCTGAGAACTTTCGTATGTTCGGTGGAGGACTTTCAAAACTATTTTAGTCGTGTGTTATTCCCAGAGTTAGGCGAAAAGTTGCCAAACTTAAATATAACAGAGTTTAGAGAGATTCTCGATGCTCATATCAAGAGCATATCTTTAGGGGTCAGAAGCTCAATCGATGCAGTTAGACAATCACCAGTTGATTTTAACTCTCCTGATTTGATAAAAGTATTTCCAGAAAAGTCAATATTTTATGAAGAGCCGTACATTAAAGAATCGTACAATGCCTTTTCTGAAAAACCAAGCACTATCTTCCCTCGCTATCCGCATGTAACATATGTTTTGGCTGCTGCCGAAGTGGACTACAAGGCATCCGAGGGTTACCTAAAGGTGGTCTCCGAGGGTAAGAAATTTAATGATATTAAGCTTGACGATGTGTTCAAACTAAGTGCGACTCCAACAGACGCCTCTGTCGCAGAGTTATTACTGATCGATCTAATGAAAACAAAAGATTTTGACGCTATTGTCAAGTCCGTATTTGTTCCAGCATTTCTCTTTAACACTATCAACGTTATCCCAAATGTTGAGATTGCGAAGCAGGTGATTCCGATTATGAGGAAGAATGGTGTCTTTAAGGGAATAGATGATGGAATAAACGAACTATTTTCTTCTTTAAGCGCCTATTTATCAGGAGACTTCCCATGGTTACGGGATTGCGGAGACTTAGCAAGGTTACTATAAATGACAGCAGGATTTCAACCATCGATACCTTTAAGAACTGATGACTTGCAGGGCACATACGTTTTAACAAAAACGTTTAATGAGAACGCAAGGCAGAATGTCAGAATGATTATTCTTACAGAAAAGGGCGAAAAGTTAACTGATATCGACTTTGGCTGCGGCTTGAGAAAGTTTTTATTTGAGCCATTCATTGGCGAAGACACAGGCGAAGAATCTATTCAAGACGAGATCGAGGAGCAGCTAGCAACCTACGCTCCATATATTGCTGTAACAGATGTAGATGTCTCATTAGACGAAAACGAACAGACTTTAGGTGTCAAGGTAGAATATGTAATCCTACCAACAAACACGACACAACAAGATTTGGTTGAGGTAGGCATATAATGGCAAATAAACCACAAATAAACTATTTGGCGAGAGATTTTGATAGCATTAAAGACGAGTTAGTCACTTATGCAAAGAGATTTTATCCGCGCCAATTTAATGATTTTTCGGAGGCTTCATTCGGCTCTTTCATGCTTGATGCTGTAGCTTATCTTGGCGACGTTATGTCATTCCAGCTTGATTATCAATCAAATGAAAACAATTTATCCACTGCGATCAATCGTGAGAATATTATTGCACTAGCTCGACAAATGGGCTACAGCGACCCACTCTCGCCAAATGTAACGGGCGTCGTGACAATCTTTTTAAACATCCCCTCAGCCGCCAACAATGCTGGTCCAGATACAAACTATTTGCCAGTTTTAAAAAGAGGCACAGCGTTTAGCACTACTGAAGGTGCGGTTTTTAGCCTGACAGAGGATGTGGACTTTTCAGAGGCTGGGACGGACTTCGTTGTGTCTGAAGTTGATAGCACAACAGGTATTCCAACAAAATACGCCGCCAAACGAGACGCTTCGGTCGCTTCAGGAATCGTCCGCACAGTTGATATTCCAGTCGCTGATCAGACACAAAATAACAAGTTTTTTTCAACTGACATCGAGGACAGCAATGTCATCGAAGTTATTTCGGTTTTTGATATTGAGGGTAACGAGTATTTTGAGGTGGACGCTCTAACACAAAACATTATATACAAGGCTTTGCCAAATCAGGGCTCAACCTCATCGAATACAATCAATGTTCTGATCCCCACAGTCGCCTCCCGCAGATTTGTAACTAAGTTTCAAGACGACACCTTTTCCTTGATTTTTGGTAATGGAAAAGAAGATTCAGATTCAGTGCTAGATAGCGTTAATGATCCTACTAAAGTAGTTTTACAGAAACAGGGAAAAGATTATGTTTCTACAACCATCTTAGACCCAACTGTTCTAAAGGCTACAGATAAGTTTGGTATTGGTCCATCAAACACAGAGTTGACAGTGACATACCGAGCCAACACTTCAGACTTGGTTTCTGCACCACAACTGTCTTTAGTAAACGTTGAGAACGCGACTTTTGTTTTCTCAACTGCTGCCACTGACACAGCGCTGAAAAATGATGTTAGAGCCTCCATTGAAGTTGAAAATCAACAGCCAATCGCTGGCTCACGTCTTAGCCTTACAGACGAGGAAATCCGAGAAGTCGTGATGGGCATTGCTTCATCGCAAGGCAGAGTTGTCACTCCGACAGACTACGTAAACTTCTCGTACAGAATGCCAGCGCAGTTTGGTGCCATTAAGAGAGCCTCCGCAATCCGTGACGATTTCTCACCAAGAAGGTCTATTAACTTGTACGTTCTATCTGAGGACGACACTGGCGCTCTAGCTGTAACAAGCCAAGCGGTGAAAGATAATCTAAAAGTTTGGTTATCACAATACAAAACAGTATCAGACTCGGTTGATATCCTTGACGGTAGAATTATCAACTTCGGCGTTCGTTTTTCTTTCGTGTCTAATAGAGCCTACAATAACACTGAGGCGCTCTCTGCCGCGATTGAAGTAACACAAGATTATTTCAATAGAAGAAAATACAACTTTGGAGAGTCAATCAATGTCTCTGAGTTGGTCAGGATATTAAACGACACTGAGCAGGTTACTGACATTATAAAGATCGAGTTCGTTTCAAAAACCGGCGGTTCATTTTCTGACATAGAATATGACTTTATTAAAAACACAACAACCGATGGTAGATTCATTACAATCCCAGAGGACTATGTGTTTGAGATAAAACTATTTAGTACAAGCATAACCGCTGAGGCAGTCTAATGGCAATAAAAAAGTTTTTCGCAACACAAGATAACAGTATCACAAACGGCTTTGGTTCACTTAGAACCTCTCGCGCAACCGATGCCAATATGGGCGCATCGGATATTTTAGAGTTATATTCACTCTTTGGGTCGTTTAACACAGCCTCGCTTGAGAATCAACGTGTGCTGGTGCAGTTTGACACAACACTCATCGCAGCTTCGCGCTCCGCAGGTGATATTCCCGCGTCTGGTTCAGTTAGCTTTTACTTGCGATTGACAAACGCTCCACATGAAGGCACTAACCCAACAGACTTTACATTGACAGTAAACCCCATCTCTCAGTCGTGGGACGAAGGTATTGGTCTGGATATGGACTCTTACCTTGACAAAGGAGTGTGCAACTGGTTGACCGCATCATTTAACGGGACGACTTTTACTACTTGGAGCGCAGAGGGAGCTAGTTTTCACACAGAACCAGAACAGAAACAATCTTTCACAACCGGCATTGAAGACTTAGAGGTAAACGTAACAGACACAGTAGAACAGTGGCTAGCCGGAACAAAAACAAACTACGGATTTCTTGTCAAGTTGTCATCATCTTTTGAGAGCGGCACTGCCAACACAATCCCATCTTCATCATATTTTTCAAAGAAGTTTTTTGCTAGAGAGAGCGAGTTCTTTTACAAGAGACCCGTCTTAGAGGCGCGTTTTAACGATGCAGAGACTGATGACCGAGGTAACTTCTTTGCCAGTTCTACATTGGCTACTGCAACAGAGAACAGTAATAAGCTTTATTTATATAATAATATTAGAGGTCAACTAAGAAATATTCCTTCAATCGGCACAGGACTAATCTTTGTTAACTTTTACAACACCGTGGGTGGTACAAAGATCAACACCACTGCTGTTACTGGAGGCTTTACTGCGACGGGAATATACACAGCATCGGCGGTCCTCAGCACGACCGGGACAACAATCTTTGATGTTTGGTCTTCCGCAGGAGGCACAGAGTTCCACACGGGTTCTGCGATTACTGTAAAATCATTCACCTCTGACACGTTTAATCCAGACTCTGAGTTTGTGATTAATGTTACAAATCTACGCCCCAAGTACGCTACCGGCGATAAAGCCCGCATAAGGCTCTATGTTCGCAAGCGTGATTGGCAACCAACAATCTTTACCACGGCAACTCGTAATATAGAAACAGAGATAGTAGAAGAGGTTTATTATCAAGTTAAACGAGTAGTAGACAATCTTGAGGTTATTCCCTATGGAACGGGCTCAGACAAACACACCCTTCTATCCTATGATGTATCGGGTTCGTACACTGACTTAGATTTCTCAAACTTTGAGTCAGGTTATCAGTATGAAATCTCCTTTAAACTCTATTTACAAGGTAAGTATATTGAGCCAGCCGATACATTCAAATTTAGGGTTGAGTAATGAGTCTAAAAAAGTTTTTTAAACCACAAGCACAAACAGCGTTAAGATCGTCCAAAATCAATGTTAACATATCTGGTTCGGACGTTCTTAACACTTTAGATGATTTAAAACAAAAATCTGATTTTGATCAGAAAATATTTGCGTTTGCAGATGTCTCCTCAAGTCTAGACAACTACGTGCGATATGGTTTAGCCGAGTACCACTTTGAAACAGGTATTCAAAGAATCTACAATGATTATCCGTATGATGGCACCGAGGGCGATAAATATAAGTTCTTCAACGAATCAAATACGTTCGATTACTACATCTACAAAGACTTGTACCCAAAGACCACTGGCTTCATTACCATCAATGAGACTAAAAACTTACTACAAAGAGTAGAGGTCAAAGCTGGACCGAACCTTAATAACGTTTACTTATCTTCATCTCAGCAAACAAACAACTTACACTTTGATGCAAATCAAGGCGCAACTGTCGAGTTTTGGGCTAAACCCAGCGGCGATGCCATGGCTGGCGGCATCTTTGAAACTGTAGATACCAATGGAAACTTCTTTTGCGTATTTTTAAACAACCCTGGCGGCACAGGTGTTCAACTGATCGTGCAAAAGTCATCCAGTGCAGGTGGTGTTGAGGCTAATACAACTTTCACTACATTGACTGGTTTTGACGCTGCGTTCCACCACTACGCACTAACTTTTGAACTCAACGCTAGTGACAAGCTCATTTCAACATTGTATGTTGACGGTGTGTTTACTGAGCAGTTAACTGATTCAGCCACTGTTTCTACAGTTGTGAACGCAGTATCTGGTAACGTTGGCTTTGCCCAGACGTACAGTTTTACGGGTTCTATCGATGAGTTCCGTTACTGGAAGACCAGAAGAACAACAAAAGAAATCGGTGTAAACTACAACTCACAGGTCTATGGTGGTTCTAATGTCACAGGCAGCACCTCATATCCTCTTGGTCTTTACTTAAAGTTCAATGAAGGTATCACAGCAACTGCATCAATCGACCAGTCTGTTTTAGATTACTCAGGTCGTGTCGCAAGTGCGAGCATCTTAAACTACACTGCCGCTGTTCGCTCAACAGGTTCAGCTATTGAACAGTTTAACCCACTGTTTAGCGAAAACCCCGATCCAATCATTTATGCAACACACCCAGACGTTAAATCTCTAGAAGCCAACAAGGTAAGAGATGGTAGAATATTTGATAGAAACAACTACCACAGCTTTTACCAGTTGATGCCAGAGCACGTCCGTGGTTCCGATGACACAAATGATTTGAAATTCTTATCACACATCATCGGCGCTAGATTTGATGAACTTTATGCCCAGATTAGCTCTTTTGAAAAAGTAAAAAGAAAAGATTATCAAGACCAAGATTTAAAAATCTTTCCATATTACGAGAAGCTTCTTGAGGGCAGCGGCTTCACTGCCGCTGGTTTTCTTGACGGCGACCTTCTAACTGAGGTGCAAGAAAAGACCACCGCAGGTAACCTCGTCAGCGGATCACTGAACGATCTAAAGAACTACGTTTACCGCAACATTTACAACAACTTGTTGCACATCTATAAAACGAAGGGTACTCAAAAGTCGATTAGGAATCTGTTGCACTGTTACGGTGTTGATGATAACTTGATTCGTCTTCGTAACTTCGCCAGTAACACAACAACGACTATCGAAAATAGAGACGAGGTAGCCCAGTTTAAAGATAAGACCATTGACTTTTATGGCATTAAAAATCTTGTCGCAGAGAAGACATTGCCAAACGAAGCGTCCATCTTCAACTACACTGGCTCAGACGCCAACAACAAATCATTTGTAACTGGTGGTTTTAGCGCATTTTCAATCGAGAACAATGTTTATTTTCCGAGACAGGAAGACAGTGATAGCGATTTCTTTATTAGTTTTGACACTAGTGGTTCTATTTTTGGTGTTCACGCTGCCGATCCAGATGATTCTGCAAATACGACATTCAAGGGTAACGACGTTTGCGGTCTTGCAGCATACGCTGTTCACAGCGGCAAGACTAACAGACAGGGCAAGTTTGTTCTTTCTTCCTCAAATGGCAACTTTACAGCTATCGAAACAAGCATTTATGATATCTTTGATTCGACCAACTGGAACCTAGCTGTTGTTGTTGAGCCTGACGGTGATCCAAGAAATGTATTGCCAGCTAAGTCATTGCCATACATCGCAAGGTTTATCGGCTATCAGGTCGAGTCTGGACAAACAGTTAACTCGTTCAACCTTACTTCATCCATTTCAGCAGCCGCTGGCGCTAACATGATTGCCGAAAGTAAGCGCGTATTCGTAGGTGCTCAAAGAACAAACTTTACAGGCTCCATTCTTCATAGAAGTTACGCCCGTATCGGCAACTGTAAGTTCTTTGGCGACTCTCTAGAAGAAGATGAAGTGTTCTTACACGCCAAATACAGAAACAGCGACGGACGCCAACGTCCGTTTGAGAACATCAATAGAAAAAATAGAGATACCATCACATACGTACCAGGGTTTTTATCCAAAGTATTTGAATGGGACTTTGATCAGGTTACAACACCAGACTCCGTGGGGCAGTTTTCAGTCGTCGATACTACATCTGCATCCATCGGTTTGACAAGTTCATTTGGAATCTATGGACCAGTCGTCTCTAAAACATATACTGGCTATGGCTTTCAGTTCCCAACAGACATAAAGGTATTTGAAAACGAGTTCGTGTCGAAGGTGCGCTCTGTGGCTCCAGAGGAGGCAACCGCTGCAAATGTTATAAACGCTCAGGGTGAATCCGTCATCACCTTCCAGCCAAACGAAGCAGCAACCAGCGAAGCAGTTATCTTTGGTAAAAGCATGTACGATGTTATATCTGGGGATATGCTAAAAGCTTTTGCAGGAATAAAAGACTTTAACCACTTAATAGGTACGCCCGTCAACCGCTACAGGATGAACTACAAGGAGTTGGATCACCTGCGTAGACTTTACTTTGATTCTGTCGAGAGAAATCCAGAGTTAGAAAAGTTTACAAAGTATTTTAAGTGGCTTGACACGGTTGTCGATACAGTTATCGACAATCTAATCCCAGCTACTACAAACATCGCATCCCATTCGCCAAACGTCGTTGAGAGCCACGCCCTTGAGCGCAGCAAATACCCCATGAAGTACCCAACTCTTGAGTTTAAAGACCCAAGACCATCGGGAACTATATCTCAGATTGTCAGCCTACAAAATATTTCTAGACGACTCAACCTTATCGATGACAGAAGAACAGGTGCTGCAAACTCATTTAACTTTGCATCGTCATCTGCAAAAGTTCCTAACAACAAGAGGGTTGAGGAAATAGGTGCTCAATCAATCGTGAGTGGGGCTATAACGCCCGTTGTCATTGCCAACACTCCATTCCTCACTGGGAACGAAGATGACCGCAGAGTCGGCGCTGTGACTTCATTTAATTTTGCCTCTGGCACAATGGGCAACTTTAAAGACGATTACGAAGTTGTTCAAGCTGTTGGGCAGAAAGGTGCGTTCAATGGTCGATACTTAGCTATTGAGGGCGATCCTGGCGATACTGTTTCGCCTGGACTCTCAGACACGCATGACTTTAGCCGCCCAGCAAGAAATAAGTTTAAAACAGTTATCAGAAGCACGTTTAATGCTCCTGGCTCACCTGAGACGATGCATGGTGGTTTGGATGTCGCCGCAAGAGAGTTCTCGGTTTACAATAACATGAACTACAGAAACTCTGTGGTAAGAAATGCATTTAACACCTTCTTAAAAACCCCATCTGCTTTTGGCGGTTTCCAATCAGGCTCAACTGTTACTGGATCTTTTCACAAGATTCATAGAAACGGTTACGATAAACAGTTTATCGGCGCAACCAAGCTTCAATCGAAAAAGATTTTTGACAACGGCTTTGTTCAGACACAACTGCCAGCCACCGATCTTCAATACCTTTGGATCACATCATCATTCCAAAACACAAACATTAGAAGATACCAAACACAAAGTGCCCACTTGCCAAACGAGCAGATCACATTCATAAGTGGCGCATTGCGTGGTGTTAGCGAGAACGAAGAAATAAACTTTGTTTATTTTACAACTCCACCAAGCAAGATCGCAGAGTTCACTCAATATCACTACGAGCTAAACACAACAGCCAACCTTATTCAGGCTCCACTAGCCATGGTTAATGGAACTGAGGCAGCAACTAGCATTTACTTCCTAAACATTAATGGTCCATACCAAGCACCATCGTGGAAGATGTACCGCAAAGACGACCACCCTGTCGTCAGATTACACAGACAAAACAATGTTGTATCTTTCATGACAGATAGTAAACTAAATGTTAGAGGTGAAACACTGAACTTCCATGTGCTGAACAATGTTACACAGAGTGCAGTTAGTACAACTGATCCATTGTTTATCAGATTACAGGCATCAGATTTTGTGTTGAAAAGTTCGTATGAGAACAAAAAGCTTGGCTTTACTCAAGAAGCTTTGCAGAAAGACCAGCAAGCATTTGAGGCTAGCTTAGATAATCAAAAAACGTTCTTGGATAAAGTTCTTGACGCAGAAAAATCAGAGCCACAAGTTTTTGTTGATTCCTTGACTTTGCGCTCATCTATTTTCCCACTAAAGGATAATCAGTTCTTGCAGAACACAAGAGCTAGAGATGTTTTTGACAATAAGTGGTGGAGAACAAAACGTGGTGACCGCACATTGGTAATGACGGAAAACGTTTTTGGTTTTACTTTTAGTGCATTCGCTGGTAAACCACAAGAAGCGCGACAGTCTCGCTGGTCTATGGACGCTAGAAATGATTTTACGACCACATCACCAGAGAAAGATTCAAGAAACCCAGGCGGCGCAGGTGAAGAATATGGTCCCGACAACCCATCCGGCTCAGGCATCTTACAGAACTCCTACACCACATTCCACCTCTTTCCAGACCAAGATGCGGGTTCAAATCTGAAGTACGGTCCTCTGTATAATAGAAGAACGATTGAGTTTACCACAACAGGCACCGCTTCGCCATTCGCCTCTGTGATAGCCACATCAGTTACAGGTGGTATCATTAACACTGGCGAGGCATTGTGGGAAGTTGGTGATCAATCTGGTAGAGAGCCTTTCTACAACTCTTACGATGCATACGCTGATGAACTTCGCCGCAGAGGCAAAGATCATTCAATCGTACCAGAGTTTAAGATTTCGGATCACATTGAAACGTATCTAACCAACGGTTTTGACTTTGCAACGCAATTAACAGACTTTGTGTCGTTGACTGGTACATCTGATTTTAGCGTTAACAGATATTCAGCGGCAGAACTTTCAGAGGTCGTAGCTGGTCTAAAAGAGGATACTGGTCTCGGAATCAGTAAGTTTGGCTTAAAAGCAAAAGCACTATTAAAACTATTACCATACGAAGGGTTTTACCCACAACAGAGAACTGTTCAGCTTGCAGAAGAATTGAGTCAAAGTTATGCAGATAGTATAGAAGCATTTGACAACAATGGATTTGGATTTAAAAACCCAAGGCAATATTTCTTTGAGCCCTATGTAACTCCCGGTATTTTGTTCAACACAATCAAGTCTGGTCTGGCTGTTGACTACCCAATGTTTGAGGTCACTGCATCAAATACATTTTTCCAAAAAGGAGTCTGCAATGCATTTTCTGCCTCTGTCACTTATTTCGGTGATGCCATAACAAACGAGTGGATTGCGACTACTCTTACCGCAACTGTTTCTACCGATTTGGGGGATATGGTGGCAACGCCGTTTTCATCCTCAATTCCGTTTGTCAACAAGTTTCTTGGAATACACCAAAACTTTACAGACGCTCCATTTACTCTCGGCATATTCAATTATGGTGGTGGTTTAGTTAGAAGAGTCCCTTTTGAGGCTATGCTGGATCCTTTTGGAAACTTCAAACAAAAATACATTCAATTTGACGCAAACAACCTAGCAAATAATACCGGATCGTTCTCTATTGTTGGTTCAAAACCAAAAATCAATCACGAGTTATTTGCAAACAACTTCTTTGCTGAAACGGTTAATTTCTTTTTGAAACGCGGTTTGGTTTCGTTTGAAAGTTTGGCAAAGGATGTTTTCGCTTTTGATAAAACAAAAACTTACCAAATGGATTTGACTCTTACAAACGCAGATGTTTCAAGTGTTAGTGAGTATTCAGAAAAAATTAAAAAGCAACTTCCTTTGATAACTGGTCCACGCCCTCTTGAAGAGGTGTTTATCGGTTCAACTGCGAGCCTAGAACCAACGAAAAACTGTGTCATGTATGATAGACCCGATGCGTTTGGCTTCCCGTCTATTTCTGACGCCTCTGAGAGCGCCGGAACGCGAGTAAATACGAGAAAGTTCTCTGCTTTTACTCCTCCATACTACAATGGCTTTGCTCGCGCACGCTATACTTTTACTCCCACGCAAGAGACGCATACCTTGGACGAAGTTGTTTCCAGCATGAAAATCACCTACCTGCGAGCGAACGAGAATCCATTTAACATTCTCAATGCAGATGAAAGTTTTGTAGCAGAGTCAGAAACGGTCGTAAACCTCATTCAGCCTGATGATGAAATGCAAATCAGCGCTAGTTTTGTTACGGATGCCGTTGTTGAAGAAAAGAAAACGAAGTTCAACGAAGATGGCGATATTGTTGAGTTTGAATCATTTGACACGCCAAGAAAGAAACTAGTTATTCACTCCAAATACGAGTGCCCGGTTCTAAACTTTAAAAATGTGTCAATCACTCGACCTGCGTCTGGTTCAAACACAGCACCAAAAGGCATGTGGCATCAATATGGTGAGATTCCAGATTACAGCAGTACTGGCATCTTCGCAGAAATTAGCGATGGCTTTGTCCAAGCATCTGACCGGGGCTTTGCCACGGCTTCACTTGCTGATAGCCTGGGGATTCCGAAAGAAAAGAAAGCGATTGGTCGCCTTGCTACTGCTCGTGACGTTAAAGAGGGACTGGTTGTGCTTCCATATTACGTGGATAATACAAAAGATCAGCCAGTGCGATTCTTTGAGTTGACCGATGATGCTGTAAGAAAAACCTTGAAGAAAACCAATAGAAGGTCTGTTTCTTCTGCTGATGACCAACTTGTCCGTCAGGCAAGATTAATGAAAGATTATGTGTTCCCACCATTCTTGGATTGGGTTACATTCTCACCACCAGACTTGACAGAGGCATCAATCCAGACAAATGTTAAAAAGCCAATCATGTATGTGTTTGAGTTCAGGAGAACTTTGTCACAAACAGACTTGTCAAACATTTGGCAAGGAGTGCTTCCAGATGCTGGACTCGTAGCAGTTGAGCAAGAATCTGTTATTGATTTGCCCACCGGATACGAATCACTCGTTGGTACAGACGGGACTCCTGTTGATGTTATTAATGCGAATATCAAATCTTTAATCGCTTCAGGCGCTCCATCAATCTTTGAGGGCGATGTAAAAGCCCTGAATGCTATCGAGCTTGACGATCTTAAATTCTTTGTTTTCAAAGTTAAAAAGAGAGGCGAGTTCCAGTACTCACAAATCACAAAAAATGTTGAGGATGATCAGTTCCAGTTTGACTTTAAACCCTTCGGTGTTCAAAGCGAACTACCATTCTTTGAAGACTTTGGTAAAAAACGCTTGGCTTACTCTTACAACTACCCTTACGACTTCTTCTCGCTTATCGAGTTGGCAAAAGTTGATTCATCCGTTGAGTTGTCCGGTAAAATCGCCAATATCGCACCAACAACACCACCTGAGCCACCAGCGTTCGCTAATCAGACCGTGACAGAACCACAAACTGAAGAGGAACAACAAGCTGAAGCTGCCCTCAGCCTGGGCATCCAGGCAAATGTATCAAGCTTAACCACTATCGATCTTAGTGCTTTGTCGGCAAACACGCCCGATGAATCCGAGGATGGAGGGAGAAACAACAGATGACCTATTTTAATAAAAAAGAAGAAGTATTTGATGTGCAGCTAACTTCAGAGGGTCGAAGATTATTATCTCTTGGTAGGTTTAAACCATCATATTACGCTTTTTATGATGACGACATCTTATATGACTTTGGTTATGCCAGTGGCACAGAAATACAAAACCTTGCACAACAACGTATTCTTGATGAAACACAATACATAAAGCCCAACGCACGATTTAAAAGAGCAGTTGAGAAGGGACAGACAAACTATAAGGGTGGCAAACAAAACTTTCAAAATATAGGACAGGACGTATTTTTAAATGAGTCTCCGTATTTAACACCCTTGGGGTCTTATAACTCCCAGGTTCAGGAGGCACCATATTTTGACATGCAAATTTTGTCAAATAATATTAACAACTTGGTTAATGACGATACACAGGTTGTAGAAGCCGCCGCCACTTTTATTCCGCAGTTAAATATTACATGCTCTTATAGATATTTCTATGATAGCTCAACTAACACTGCATACGTAGCTGAAGATCCGCTTTTCTTTATCTTAAAAGAGGAGAACACGCAGTTTTCCAACTTTACTCAGGATTTTGAGATTGAGGTTTATGAAGTCACTGGTTCAACCACCAACTTATCACAGCCAAAATTATTTATTGTCGAAGACTCCAATCCAAAAACCCCTCAAGATATTACCGACAGACAAATAAAAATAGAAACTATTCAAGAGGAAGTTGACAACTTACTGTCAGAGAATTTACAAGTATTACTTGATCAGACGGCAGAGTCACTATTCTCAGCAGAACTACTTACTACAAGGGCACCAAACAGTAAATCAAAAGTGGTGTGTGATGACAAATGAGTTGTAATGAGATCCTACCGCAAATAAGCATCGATGGTATTTCCGTTCGACAGATTGGGTTTGACGAAGCGTCAGACGCCACTCTGGAGGCTGGTGCTTTTTCGCCACAGGACGACGAACGTTTTGAACTCACAATCAGTCACACCAACCTCATTGAGGTTGAAAACTATTTGGATAGCTTTTCTTTAAGAGATGTCCTTGACGCTACAGTCGGACAACCAAACCTTTACAACGTAAAAGTTTTAGTGACGAATGATCCAGAACGCTACGAACTTATAAATGAGTTGGTGGCAGTTGCACAACAGGTTGGCTTTTATCTTTACAACGGAACTCAGACACCAACAGCCCAAGAAGTAAAAAAGTTTATTGATGCTCCTCCTGCCGATGCACCAGCCCCAGCACAGCAGGCAGTTGAGCAACTAAACAAATGTATCTTCAAAATGGCATCGACACCAACCGCTGCTGTCAATCAAACAGTTGAAGAGCCGACCGCTGCTGTCAATCAAACAGTTGAAGAGCCAACCGCCGCCGTCAATCAAACAGTTGAAGAAGACACTGAGCAAGCAGGAGCGCTCCAAGCCGCAGTCGATGCAGGAACATTGTCTAACAATGCTGCTCTGCAATCTTTAATAGACCTAACAGCCACTGCTCCGCAGGTAAAACAAATAGTGTCACTTGCTGATAGAATACTAGCAGCACTAAATGACAACAACTCTATTGAGCTAGACCCAACCGAAGACCAGATATTTACTTTTGCAAAGGCTTTGCAGGTATCAAGCGACCAGATAGAGATTAGTGGGGAACCACCAGAGCCAAAAATTATCAATAGTCAAAAGACGCAAGTCGTTTTCACCGACACTCAGTTAAAAAACTTATATGTGACCATTGTTCCAAATATCGAGTTCCGTGAAAACAATAAACTAGTTTTTACTGTTAGAGATTACGCTTCCATCCCACTCGTTGAAAACTTTGAGCCTCAACAGTTTAGCGAGCAACAAACGGTCGATGTTAGCCTCTTTGAACAAAAGCCCCAGTTCGCCCTTGACAACTTTGCTTTAGCAGCGAGACTTGATTCAGTTAAAAAAGCATTCGGAGAAAAGGGATATTACTCTTACTTGCAAAATACGGGCAATGAGAAAATAATCGCTGACCCTCTTGTATCGGTTGATTATAATAACGTTGTCAATGGGACATTCTTCTTGAGCAAAAAGAACTTATCGAAGAAGCTGACGTCTTATCAGGCGTTACTGGATAATCCCGACTTGTATACTAAAGGTGTGTTATTCTCAGTAAAAATGAGTAAAGTGTTTAGTAATGGTGTCGTCGAATCAATGGCAGACCCAACAACGCTAACTGGATTTACATTTAACCGTGGTATCGCGATTGGTTATAGATTCACTGATTTTTATGATCCGCGAGAATATGATTACAAACTTACAATAACCGCAAAAAATCCTTTAGAGGGGTTGTTCAAGTATGTGATGCCAAAACTTCAGAGTAATATCACCTCATTGACTGAGATTATTGCGTCATTGGACATTGACCGAACATCTATCACTGTGTTTAATCCCGTCTCAGGCTATTTCACGGACGATTATATCACTAGTAATCTCTATAAGGTGGACAGTCAGAACTACAACACACTCAGAAAACAATTATTTGATCTGTACAACTATCTTTTGCCCAAGCAACAGATCAACGTTACAGATAGAACGCTAGCTTCTTTCGACCAGTTTCAAGAGCTTCAGGAGCAATATGACGAGGCATACACCACATTATTGAAAATTGCCCAGGCAGAAGGTATTGATGTCGCAGAACAGGGCTCAAGAAGTTACGTGAAAGGGCAGAAGAAAGATTTCAAACCATACAAGACATTTGATTTTACCTTTGACAAAGGTTACATTCATAGAGATTCAAGAGTGTTTTACGACTTTATTAATCAAACAAAACCTTTTGGCTCTGCTTTTTTGGTGAATCCTAACACGCTGTCTGCAAGAGTTGATCTTGAGGGTATTACCCTTGACTCTTATGGTGTCACAGACGAGAGTAATGCATACGCTGATGACGAGAGACTATCGTTAGCCCCAGTGTCAATAACCATTGACGATGCAACGATTAACCTAGTGACACAGAATGAAAACTTTGAAGCGCTCTACACAGATACCCTTTTAGCAGCGGAACTAGAGGTAAAAGAACCTAGCAACTTCTACACCAATCAGTCAGATCTTGTCGGTCAACTTTTAAATTCTGATGGGGTTACAATCGGTGTGCCAGATGACGCTTTATTAAAAGAGTTGCCATCACAAGATAACTTTATTCCAGGCACCATTGATTCTTCAAGAAAACCAAAGCGTGGCAAAAAGTTGTCCAAGTTTCTCAAGAATATTAAAAAAGCCACAGAGCTTCTCCAGCAAAGTGCTGTGGAACAACTTGGTCAACAGGCAACAAAATCACTTTATTTGGATCAAGCCACATATACTTACAACTTTGTATTGGCAGCTATCCTTGGAAAGCGTCTTGGAAAAATCGATGATAAGCATGGCAAAGTAGCTCAGGCGTTGGGCGATGTTGAATACAAACTCCGTCCAGCATCTTATATCACTAGGCTAATGAACGCCTATCAGTTGGAATATGTATCAACCTTTACCGACGATATGCAGCCAGTTTACACTCCGCTAACAAAACAATTCTTTGTTAACCTGCCCGAGGGTACAAATGTAATGGCTCGCATCGTTTTGAAAGCTGGTATTCCAATCGAATCAGGGTTTGACATCTTCAACGAATATTTCATTATCAGCAACTCAGCCGCTGTGCAAGCTGTGGCGGTTCCGTTTTCGTTCTTGGATACAGAGGTTCCAACGCTTATTACCACTGACGAT
>CEOA01006029.1_pt1 | contig 17720 bp, 26 predicted proteins | sample 530251 | NCBI WGS metagenome assembly CEOA01 (sample SAMEA2619838, study PRJEB7988) | marine metagenome | biome: marine biome (ENVO:00000447); feature: surface water layer (ENVO:00002042); material: "saline water (ENVO:00002010), including plankton (ENVO:xxxxxxxx)" | depth 5 m
CAAGCAAAAAAGTTTACGTAGTGGTTTAGAAGGCTATCAATATTATGATGTTGTATTCGAAGGTGATCTTACTAAAGATGGTGAGTTTAAGAAATATATTCATTTTGACTTTGTTTACTCTTCTGCTTGTCCTTGTAGTTTTGAGTTAAGTGAGCATGCTGAAAAGTATCGTAATCGCGCTACTGTACCTCATAGTCAAAGAAGTGTAGCTCGTGTTAGTGTTAAGTTTGACGATATGTTATGGATTGAAGATATTCAAGAACTATGCTTAGCTGCTTTGCAGACTGAAACTCAAGTTATGGTTAAGAGAGAAGATGAGCAAGCTTTTGCTGAAAAGAACGGTGCATTTCTTAAGTTTGTAGAAGATGCTGTAAGGTTACTATATGAAAAACTTAATAGTGAGTCTCGTATTAAAGACTTTAAAATTGTAGCTTCTCATAATGAAAGTCTTCATAGTCATAATGCTATATCTGTTATTGTTAAAGGTATAGAAGGAGGCTTTTCTGCTGGTGTAGCGAGAGATGTATTTGAATCTACTGGCTTACGATAGGAACTAGAATATAATCATTGTATGAATATATTTTGTACTAATGATGATCCTGATATAGCAGCAATTGAACTTTGCGATCAGCATGTAAGATCTAAAATGCAAATAGAAGGAGCTATAATGTTAGCTCATGCATTTGATCAAGAAGTATTAAATCATAAAGATTGCCCGCGTACTAAACTTGGTAAACCTCGTAAGAGTGGTAGAGGTTATTTTAATCACCAATGTAGTAAATGGACTAGAGAATCTAAAGATAACTTTAAATGGTTAGTAGATCATACATTAAGGATGTTTAAAGAAAGAGATTTTAGATGGCCCGATAGTAAACCTCATCATACTTTATCTTTTATTGAATGGTGCGGTAATAATATACATAATACTAATATTACTAAACAAAGTAGAACACCATTTGCAGTTGCTATAAGTGATAACTGTGAATGCAGAAAAAATCCTGAGTTTGATAAACTATCTACATTAGAAAAGTATAAGGAATATATTAGAAAAGATAAACCATTCGCTACTTGGACAGGTACAAAAAAACCATCTTGGTATTAATCAAGATTATTTTCTGCGTTAACGTCAATAAGACCTCCAAGCTTTTCAATAAAACCTTTACCTACTAAGATCTTATATTCGTTAGCTTCTCTATCTCCAATAGAGAACTTTGTTCCTGGATATTTTTTATCTCCGATTTCGATATCAAATTTTACTACAGGTCTTTTTTCTATATTTCCAGAACCTATATTAATATCAATATGTTCTACTAATTTTTTCTTAAGAGTTTTATTATTAACAGTATCGAAAGTTACATGGCCATCATCTTCAATAATATTAAGACCATGCAGCACATTATAAGCACCATTACCGCTATCTACTTTAGCTTCAATGGGCCCCAATTCCTCAAAAGTTATAGTTTCTATTAAACCTAGAGGTTTATTTTTTTCATAAAAAATTTTAAACGAAATCACATTATTATTTATGCTTCGCTACTGTTCTTTATGTCTTGAATTTGCTTTCTTATATCTTTACAAAGCTTAGATATTTCTAATAAAGATTTACGTGCTCTAGTAGCAGCAGATTTATTTCCTTTTTCAAGAAAACTACTTACATCCACATTAAAATGTTCAAAGTTTTCACTTAGATCTTTAATACTATATTCTATTTCTTCATTCATAAAATTATTTATATAACGTGTTTTAATTAACCACTATATACTTCGTTATGCTTAGGTTTATCCTTGTTATATATTCCATAATAATGTAAAATTTTAGGACGTTTAAAATCAGAACGAGGAAAATAATTCCATAACTCATCTAACACATGTATATGATTTCTTAAAGCTATATTATAAGTAAACTCTTCATTTTTATAATGCTTTGTATCTTTTATAATATTTAAAAAATCTTTACAAATATTAGTTAGATCATTTTTAATCCACTTCTTACAATCTAGTAATACTACACCTGCATTAAAATATTGCTCTTTAAATAAAAATGAATACTCCTTTACTTCATTTCTAATGTCAAACAACTCTATACATTCATTGATTGTATTAATATGATAGTGAGGAGACATACCAATAATTTTATCTTGCATATCTATTTCCCATAATTTAGATAAACAGGTAGTTATATATGTATCACTATCAAGAAAAATAACTCTATCTACATTTAATAATTCAGATATATAAATTCTTTGATGCATAAGAGGTATATCTTTATAAGGTGATATAATATTAGTAATATAATCAGGTACATTTAATTTATCTTCACTTATAATAAAAAAATTTAACCTATACTTTTTAGAACGAAAGAATTTTTTAATAGAAGATATAGATTCTAAAGTTAGGTCTATATATTTTTTATTATTATTAATTGTATAACATATATTAATATTATTCATAATATTTTTCTAACTCATTTATAAACTTATCATTGTTTATTTTATTAAAACCACTTCCTGCCCATATATAGCTGTCTGTTAAATGCTCTTTATTATGTAGCTGACCTATATCCTCTATATATTTTATATTACTATTAACTGTAAGATCTTTAAAATTATTAGAATAGATTTCTTCAATGGAGTTTTGATCTGAATCCCAATCAAGCATATCATTTTCAGCTAATTTTTTACATTGATTTATAAAGTGAATAGAGCGATTAGATTTTTTTACTCCTAAAAAGCTTAACTCCCAACACTTATTATTTGAATATCTCTTACAATCATTTATATTGCATGTAAGATCATATGATATAAGAATATCTTTCAAATCGTAAATATTTTTTCGTACAATAGTATCTGCATCAAGATATATTACGTAATTATAGCCATCTTCTAAAAGTTTAATAATATTTCTAAATCTTGTATTCGATGTATAGCACTGCTGCTCACTCATTAAAAAATAATTATTATTTACATTCTTAAATGTTTTACTACTTCTTTTAATCTTTAATGAGTCATTAATAGATTTACCATAGAGAAGTTCATCCTTACTTCTAAAATACTTTCTATTATTAGATAATATTTTATCATCAAATTCAATTATTGAATTTTTATTTCTTTCTTTAATAACGGCAGATATTATTTGTTTATCATTTTCATGAATATTTACTAAACGTATATGTAGGGGTATATCGGGACAGTTAGCATTTATACTGCTTGATAAACTATATATAAAATCAATATAGTTTTTATCTGCTGTACAGGTAAAAATAAATTCTTTATTTGATAATATTTGTTTCATGCTTTATAATCCCATCACCTGACCATATATATGCATTTTTATCCGGCTTACTTTTATAGAGGGGGTCTAACGCACCAAGATTTAATTTATATATTTTTTGCAGCTTCTCCATAATATAACCATCACTATCCCATTCTTTAAAATGACCTTGCTTAAAGAGATATCGCTCAACTTCTTTAAAAAATCTTTTTATATTTTTACTATTATTAATTAAAAGTAGGCCCTCGTTACGAAAAAAATCTTTACCTTCAGGTATAGAGCATAAGTCATATTGTTTATAATTTTCAAAAAGATTATCTATATTTTTATTAATATAACTATCTGCATCTAATGCTAAAATAGTATCATATCCTTTTTTTAATAGATAACTAATATTTTTGAATCTACTATGACACGTATAAGCTATAGCTTCGCTATAGAGTATTTGACTAATAATAGGTTTATTATTAACTAATAACTGATTATCTTTACTTTTTATTAAATCTCTCTTTGTAGATAAATTTCTTTTATCTCTGCAACAATTAATATCAAATTTATTTAATTCATATTCTTCTTCAGACGTAATATTAACCCCTCTGTAATAAACTTCTATACCTTTGCAGTTCTTTTCAATAGATTTTAATAAATTAATAGTATAATTCATATAGTTACTATCGGATGTAAATGTTATAGCGTTTTTATTCAAAATAATTTTCCAGTTTACTTTTTCTTCTAATATCTAACGTAGTACAATGATGTGCACCTCCGAATATTTCACAATGTCTAAATGGAGTACCGAGAGCTTCTATATTATATTTTTTAAGAACTTTATTTAACTCACTTTCATATTGTGAATGACATATAATTAATTCAGGAGAGATTGATAAAACATTTAATTCTATTCGAGGAGACGCTAGCCTTAATCCTTGCTTTAAGAATTCTTCTTCAGTTCTCTCACGCATAGGTATATAAATTAAATCCCAATCTTGTAATTCCTTAGGAAGTTTTTCTCTTATATACTCTTTAGTAATAATAGCAAGCCCTGGTCTTAGAGGTAGAAAGCTAGAGTCTATGTGAGAATCAGCTATAGTTGTTGTAATAACTTTATATGTATCTCCTACAGTATCCTGTAACCACTTAGCACCAAGCTCTTGATTTTTATTACCTACATTCATTAGAATATGCTTGCCAAGTCTCATACAGTTTGCAGTATCAAACATAATTTCTAAACCATACTCCATAAAATGAGATGATTTTTGGATTTTTTCGTATTCTTGTCTCTCACCCGTTGTTTCATCTATCCAAGAGAGATCAAAACTTTTATCTAACATTAAAGGTTTAGGTGCCTGTACCCATTTACCTCCCTGCTTAAAATATTCTAAAAATAAATGTTTTAAAAAATCATTTTCAAAATAACGATATCGACACGTTGGAGGAGATTCAATAATAGTATCACCAACTACCATAGCCATATCTCTTACGTTTAGAGCTGGGTGATTATTACTTTCAAACCATGGAGTTTTAACGGTTTCTAAACGTTTTGGTACTTTAGGTCTTTTAACTATTATATTAAGATTCTTAAGAGTATTAACAAATGTTTCTAAATCCTCCTTATGTTCTTCAACATGTCTTTTAGAAATAAATTCATCACCATATTGATACGCTCCATTATCATCTCTAATATTTTCATGAAAGAAAAGTTTAAACGAATAATCTAATGTAGGTAGAGTAGTAGGAAAACCGTCGCCAACTATAACTTCTTCAAGTTGATCCCATTCGTTGTGACTGTTTACTTTCAAATTCATATAACTCTTTTATTTGCTGCTCTATACAAGGTATTTTATTTGATATCCAATTATTACATTTAGTAGATAGAGACCTATCTAATACTCCATTAATTTTAGTACCTTCTATTTCAGTAGCTTTAATGTTTCTTATAGATATATTTAAATTATAAATTTTATTAATCAAACAACATAGCTCATATTTACTAATAGTTTTAGGATTATGGAGATGCCTTACACCTGTCCAAAAATTTTGATATTCTATTATTTCTTTTATACGCTTAGCAAGTTCTAAGGTTGTAATACCATTCCATAAACAGTTTTCATAACCATCAATTTGTTTATTTTTATTATCTAAAACCCACTTCATTAGACCACCTTTACTGCCAATAAATGATGTTCTTAAAATTATACCCCTATTAACCATACTTTTAGAAAGAGCATATATATCTGTAGCATCAGGAGGTACTTCCTCAGAATAGTTTCCTACATCTCCTTTATAAACACAATCAGAACAAATATGTATAAAATGCGCTGAGTTAAACTTACATATATTATAAATTATATTCGGAAAAATAGCATTAATTTTATATGTAGTAAATTCACCTACCTTTTTAATATTAGGTTTTAAGATACCAACACAGTTTATTACAACATCATTTTCTTTAATTATACTTTTAAATTTATTTGTATCTATATTAACAGCGTCAAAATCTTTCCTGGTTAAGTTTATAACACTATCAAATCTATTTGAAAAATAATCAAATAAAAACTTACCTGCATTTCCATTACCTAAAATTATTATTCGCATATTTCGTCCGCTATAAGTTTATTTTCTAATTCTTGTATTGCTTTACCAAGATAAAAATATATATTTTCTACAGTAGTATTTTCACTCTTAAGAGTTTTACTTTTTGATATTTCCTTATATGTTATAGCATGTTCATTAAAATCTTTATCATCAATATAATGTATATCATCTTCTACCCATCCAGTATAATAAAAGAAAGGTAAAAATATTTTATTTTTTATTTTATTAATAAATTTATACTGCTGTCTAAACGATTCACATACAATAGGTATATTATAAAGAAAATTTTCTGGTAATTGATTACCACAAAAATGAATTGTATTTGCAAATATGGATGTATTAATTATAAACTTATCTGCCCATTCTTCTCTAATTTGAATATCTGGAAATATATCATAAAAATAATTTGGTATTTTATTATTTTGACTAACTATAAAAATATTGCTAAATAACTTACTTTTACCATCTTCTATATATTTTTTTATAAAATAATATATTGCTAGAAATTCATAGTGATCTACTCCGTAACACTCTCTACCCATATTTCTATACTCTTCAAAACTACCATCTCTAAAATATAAAACTAGAGATCTTATATTCGGATTAGTATATTCTTTACTGTGAGGTTTACAGTCAGATATATTATATAGGTATGAAATTAATTTATTTTTTAATTTAAACTTACCGTCTGTAACTATACTATATTGATCATTATATTCAAATAAATTTGGCCATTCTAAATTACCGGTATTTTCTCTTTCAGCAAGCTTATTATATTGTCGTTGATTTACTAATATTGAATTTTTTCGTATAGTAAACTTACTGTATGTTTTAAAGTTATGAGTTTCTTTTTTATATTTTGAACTTACTAAATCTATAAAGTTATCATAATTTTTAGCCTCAGCTGATAAGGTCTTACAATTAGTAAAACATTTTATTGTATCAAATAATATCATGTTTAAAACATTCTAAGGCAGATAGATCAACTTTATAATCTTTACTACAAGAACTATCACTATCTCTACTTTTATCTAAAGAATAAAAATTTTGTATACCGGTTACTGCTTGTTCAGGTGTCATATACATATGATAGCCTACTTCTTTTACGGGCATTTTTAACATATCATTATAATATATTGAGGGCCTTCCATCATACCTCATTCTTTTAAACCACTCTGCTGCATATTCATCGTTAGTTAAAATCATACCTCCTTTACCAGTTGAAAGTATTTTTTTATAATTAAATGACAGACAATAAAAAGTATCTTCTTCATACATTTGACTGCAAAATCTTTGGGCTGAATCAACTATAGGTAAGCTATCTAATTTATAAGCACCAGACCACGACTTATCTAAAAATTTTATCTTATAACCTGCATGTATAGCCTGCATTGGTACGGAAATATAAGTACGTTTAGGTATTTCAACAAACTCATCATTGTACTTTAAGACATCTTTACAATATTTTAACGATAAAAAGAGAGCATTAGTACAGCTATCAACTGCTATTGCATAATTACTACCAGCATAATCTGCAATAAGATGCTCAAATTTATCAACATTATCCCAAACCGTGTCCATTATAATTTACTATATATTAAATTAAAGCCCTCAGCATATTGTGCACTACATTCCATTCCTCTAAATCGTGAATATAAATGAATACCTTCACTATTTCTAGGATTAGGAAACTCTCTTATTTCATTTGTATATTTTAAAAATATATTAGCTTTATTTTGTACTTCTTCTTCTGTTAGAGAGACATAATAATTACATTTAAAGTTGTTATCAAAAGACTGAGTGGTCGATGATGGTACTTCATACATTAACACCATCTCCGGAGGATACTCTTGATATCTTCGACATACTATCTCACATACCTCATATACAGCTTTATGATCTAAATTAAAATCATCTTTATTAGGTATAAAAACTATATCAGGCTGTACTTTATTATAAATTTTTTCTATTTCTTTTAATAGATGATTTTTTACTAAATTTAACCTTTCATCATTAAATTCTAACCAAGTAAAATTAGTATAATGTACCATAGCTTCTTCATATTCTTTAAGATCATTAGATCTTTTTGAACATACAATTAAATGGACGTCATGACCATCTGAAAGCATTTTAGATGTAGTACCACCTACTCCAAGAACTTCATCATCTGCATGCGGCGCTACTATTAATATTTTTTTTGATATACTCATATAATTGTTTTGAACCTTCTTTAAATGATACTTTCGGTTCCCAGTCTAATAATGACTTAGCTTTAGAATTACTTACATGCTTACCCTTATAATCTCCATGTCTCTCGCTAGTAAAAATAATAGTAGTATCTTTACTATGTAATTCTTTAACACGTGCTGCTACTTCTTTTAAAGTTACCTTCTCAGGGCCTTCTAGATTAATAATTTGATTTCGGGCTGCATCATCTAAAGCCAATCGATTACCTCTAGCATGGTCGGTTACGTATAAAAAATTTCTAAAAGTATCTCCATTACCAGTTATAATTAACTTTTTACCATTTAATGCATTAGTTATAAATTTTGATAGAATCATATCAGGATGACAATCTGGACCATACGCAATACCATATCGTAAAATAGTATAATCAATATCTCTAACAGCACAATAATTTTTTACTATACTTTCACAAGCTAACTTACACGTTGTATATATATGATCAGATTCAGTAATAGGAAGCATATTCTCTTCAGTATTATACTCAGATTGCGAAACACTATAAACCCATACGGTAGATGAAAATATTATTCTTGGTATATTAAAACACTCACATACTTTAAGAGTATTAGTTAAACACATTATGTTAGTATGAACTGCATACTGAATATCAGTAAGGTTTTCCTTACTATCCGATATTGCAGCAAACATATAAACAGCATCAAACGGTAAAGATCGTTTAAATGCATAATACAGCTTATCCATATCTAATGCATCTACGCCCTCTACTTTATCAAAAATAGTTACATCGTGCCCATGTTCTCTTAATTCTTGGGCTGTATGTCTTCCGATAAATCCTGATCCGCCAACTATAGCTATCTTCATTCTTACAATTATAGTATATACTTTTAAATATTCAAGATTTAACCGCTTTTATAATTTGGAGTTTTTATATGCGGTAAGAACTTACTTAAAATACGATATTTTTCACATACAATTGTTAGTCGGGGGTTGCAACCAGCTTCCATATTAGATACCTTATGTGAACAGCCAGGTGAAAGTATTACAGCCTTATTGGTTGTAGGCTTAATAGTTTCACCCTCTACTATTAAATTACCACCTTTCATTGAATTATCAATATCGACATAATATACTGTTGTTTCAGGTAAACCTACAATAGCACCTGGTTGATATTTTTTAAAGCTTTCAGCAAAATCATCATCTATATGGTCTTCGATAGCTCCTCCTTCTTTAACCTTTAAAGCTACAAATTGATATACATTATGTTTTTGTGTTACAAATGCTTTAAAGTCTTCCGGAATATTATTTTTGATAAACGTAAAAGTAAAAGCTTCTCTATCTCCAAACTTACCCCATAATGTAGACTCTTCTAATCTTTTCTTTATTTTAAGCCTATTAGTTTCAGTAAGAAAATTATCTTTTATATTATAAAGTGCCATATTTTTTACTTTCTTCTATATAACGATCTTGAGTAAATTTAGTATTGCCAGAGCCTGACCAAATAATTGAATTGGTTTCTAGCATTTCATCTTTAAATTTTACATTAATATTTTTTATACTATTAGATTTATTTAAAAATCCTGTTATAATTCTCTCATCTACATCCCAATCAAAAATATCTTCCTCTACTATATCACAAGCCCAGTTAATTATATTATTCGTGTTACTATTATTATGAACTCCTATTAATCCACCATGATAAAGAAAATCTTCATCTTCTAATCGCTTTGTATCTAATTGCTCACTATAAGGTTTATCTTTATAAAAACAAAATTCATGGTTATTTAAATCTTCAAAAAGAGTATCCAGTCTGCCCCTTACAATAGAGTCCACATCAAGATATAAAACATTCTTAATATTATGCTTTAAAAGATTTTTTATAGTATTAAACTTTATATTTGAACAATATGCTATAAGTTCACTATAGAATAATTTAAGCGGCTTTACGCTAGTTTTATTTTTTAAAGTAAGATCTTCAGTATCTACGGCATATAAGCCTTCTTTAGTCTTTAAGTTACGGATAGTAGATAATTTTTTAGTATCTGAGATAATACTAATATTTTTAAATTCTAATAGATCATTATCACTACAATTAACAAATCTACCTACTATTTCTAAATTAGGTGAATTTTTTTTAATTGAATTTACTAATATTTTAGCAAACGGCAGATAGTTTTTATCTGTAGTAAAAGTTATAACGTTTTTATCTACCAGGTCTCTGTACAATTCTCGCATATACCTGTATATTTACTTTGTTTTTGATCGCTAACAACTTTATTCCAGCCATCGCTATCATAAATTTCTTCTAATGATTGTTTAAAGAGATTGCCCACTATACCAGTATTATTAATATCATTAAAAGGGCAAAATAAAAAGTCTCCATTTGGTAAAACACCACCTCCCACGCCGGGGCCGAAGGGACAAATACCTGATCTGCATCCTTTTTTTGTTTTAAAATTTTTTAAATTATTGCCTCTATTATGGTTATAAAGATCTTCTTGATTTATTTTAACATTATCTAATTTATTAAGCTTAAGAAGTTTAATATATAAATCATTTTTAGGAAAATCTTTAAGATCTCTACCACATCTTAAATTTATTTCTAATAAAAAATTAACATTTTCATTTAAAAGATCAAAAAGTATATCAAACTTATCTTTAAATTTTTTAAAAACTTTTCGGTTAGTATTTTCATAATAAGAACTATCATCGTAACCATATAAAGAAACCGTCAGTATAAGTTTTTTCAAGTCTTTTATAAGTTTAAAATGTTTTGGTTGCAATAAGGTTAAATTAGTAGTAACAAGATAATGCTCTATATCTTTTTTTTCTTCTAAATATAATAATTTTTTATTAAATTCTAAATCTAAAAATGGCTCTCCTATAGCAGGAGTTAATTCAATAAACTTAATTCCATAATCAGCAAATTTATTTACAAATAATTCAAAATTACTTTGAGACATAGTTTTAACTTTAGATAATTCTTTTACGTTAGGTATAGATCCTCTACAAAACTTACAATTTAAATTACAATTAAAAATAGTTTGCATATTAACCATCTTTCCAAATCGTTCATTAAGAGTATGAGCTTTAAATTTACCCTCATCTACTTCTTTATCATGACTATGCAAAAAATTGTCAATGTATTTCATTCTGTACTGATCTCCATATTTTATTGTAAGGACAATTTTTATATTCTTCTAACCACGGACCACCTTCAGTAAAATGTAATGCTTTAGGCTTAAATTCCTTTAATTCTTCATAATACCCCACTAGCCAATTCCATTCAAGAGGTAAGCTTCCTATATCTCTATCTACTAGCCACATAAATCTATGTAAATAAGCTCCTGTTAAGTCGTTAAGCAACCATGGCTCTAGAGTTTTATTTTTTGGATGCTCATTATTAAAAATTATTAAACTACTCCAATTTTTTCTAGGATATATAGTCTGTTTTTTACCATCCATTTTAATAGTATTAGTAGGAATATAGTCATGCTTACATACCATAACTGCTTTTTTAGGATCATATAAGTCAATTAAACTATCTATAGAATCTAAAAATAAAAAATCGCCATCAACAAATATACTAATACCTTTAAAATTGCTCTCATAAGGTGTCCAAAATCTTGCAAAAGAAAACTGTGTAGATTCGTCTTTAGACTTCTTTTTTTTATAATCAGTTACAGTATTATAATTTATAGGCTTAATATTAAGTTTATATTTTTTATTTTTAGATAAAATACTATACTTACATGTATCATATGATATTTTATGTGGCTCATCTAGACCTATAAATACATTAACTTGCGTACTCATTTAATAGTAATTAAGAAATAATTCTACTGAATCAATTCCTCTAAGCTTTCCATCTATAGAGCAATACCTACAAGGTCCGCATGCTTTTCTTGTTGAAAGTAATTTTTTACGAAAATTATTTAAAGCTTCACCAAACCAAATATTTTTAATGGTATCATAATTTACGTTACCAAATTTATTTTGCCTTGACCAATCATTATTACATAGTAGTACATCTCCATTCCAGTCAAGCATTAATTTATAAAAAGGTAAAAAGCAGCTATCTTTAGAATGAATTTTATTTTTCTTTTGTAATATTTCCTTTCTATTCACTATGTTCAAATTATAATTAGTTTCAGGATTATAATGATGTCTAAAAATAAGATCTATGGGTATACTGCCTTTTAATTCTTTAAAATAATCCGTTTTATCACTATCATACATGCTAATTGTGATATTTGTTAATCCTGCTTCATACAATTCTTTAATTTTTTCAGCAGTTAATTTATCACCGTTAGTGTTTATTTCTAGCCATTCTATATCAGGTATTATTTCTTTTACTTTTTTTATACACGGTATTAAAGTTTTACATAAAAGAGGCTCTCCAAATCCTACAAAACCTATTCTATTATTAAAATTGATATCTTTTAAACCTTTACATAAATGCTCAATAGTTTTTACTGATATATGTTTATTTCTATTAGGATAAACTCGTCTATTTGATCGGGGACAGAAAGAACATTTTCTATTACATAACTCTGTAGGATTAATTTCTACCATTCGAAGCATAGAAAATTTATTATTTAAATTAACATTAGTAGCTTGTAGGTCTCTAAATGTTTCAATATTCATTAAATTAATTTATCACAATCACCATGCTTCCAGTTATGTATTTTACGATTTAATAAGACGCAATTCTCTTCTGCTATCATTACCTTTTCTTGTATTTCTGAATATCTTTTACTGTTAGGATGGCAGCGCGCAAAATCGTTCATTATACGCATATACTTAACTCTAGCATTTTTAAATTCTTTTTTTAATGTTTCTTTAGATTTTCTTCCCATATCTTTTCAAAAAACTCCTTATTAGTTAATGCTATTCTTAAAAACTTATCTCTATATGATATTATAGCTTTATCTTTAAATAAAGATTCGTATTTTTTATTTAGTAGAACATAATTTCCTTTAGATTTTATACATTCAAATTTGCTTTCAACAAAATTTCTAGCAGCTATCATTCTTTCAACAGTATCAGGTATTTGATTTATATATTTTTTTAATATTTTTTCAGTTCTACCGGTAGAGCAATATGGCAATTCAGTACTTCTAATTAAATTAATATTATTTTCCGACGCAACAGCAAAACCGCATCGTATATCTGGTAATCCTAAACTTTTACTAAAAGTTCTTAATACTATTAAATTAGAAGCTCTCTCTTTTATAATACTTTCACCTCCATAATCTATATAAGCCTCGTCAATAATAAGCAATTTGCTTCTCTTTAATAATTTTTTTAAACTATCTAAGCTAAAAGCGTGCCCATTATTACCATTAGGATTAGCTATATACACATTACAGTTGCTTGGAATATCTTCTATATCTATTTGATTAAAATTTTTATACTTCCACGGTATATACATAACATTATGATACCGGCAAAATCTTTCAGCTCCATGAAATGTAGGCTCTATAACAAATAAATCATCTAAAGATAAATTACCTATAATTCTATTTAGAACATCAGCAGAACCATAACCAATAGCTATAAACTTTTTATCTATACTATAATATGACGATATTAAATCATATACTTTATCATCTTGTGGATATTCATTATTAAAAAAATATTTTTCTTGATAAAGTTTGCCTATGAGAATTTTATCATATGTAACGTTTTTACTCAGATTTATTTTCATATGGAAAAGCATGCTCTAATTTTATCCACTTTTCAATATAAGCAGGTCGTGGTAATAAGAGAGGAGGCCATACTTGTAATACATCCTTATAATCTACCGTGTCTTTTAATTTAGCTTCATACTCATCGTGGAGATCTTTTATTAGTCCTTTTATAGTTTCTATTTCTTCAACTTCATACTCGTATTCTTCATTATTAGGGTCGAGCTGCTTTTTTTCATTATCTAATTCCGATAGTGAAAAAGCAATTTTTTCATCTATAACCTTTAGCCAATTAGTCTGTGCAATTTTAAGTTCTTCCTTAGTAGGCTTATTTTGTAATACTTTAATATAAGGTTGCTCGGCAATAGCTAGGATAGCTAAAAGATTTGCATCTTTATTACTATACTCTCTAAAGCCATATGCTGAAAATAATGAATAATAATATAATTTAACCTCTTCATTTATCGTAATTATATCTTTAATTTCTTTTAAAGCTTCATTAATTGCTGTTTGTCTAGCTTTAATTTTTAAAAGCAAGGAAGTATTAGCATTATCTATTATTTCTTTATCTGAAATATCTGCTAGAGCGAAAGGATTCTTTAAAGGTTTACCGTCTTCTCCGTTTATATCTGGGCAGGTTACAGTAAAGAATGCACTACTAGTAGTGCTACTTCGTATCCATTTTTTAGTAAGTAGATCATAAACTACATAATTGTCATCTTCGTCTGGCTGAATATCTCCTTCTAAATACTCAGGATTTCTAGTTATATAACCATAATGTCTTTCTCCATCCGGGTGGTTATATTCCATTTCAAGAATAAAGTTTTCATAGATATCTCTTAAAATTGAATTATTATTATCCATTAAGAATATTTAGAAAATAGCTTTTATTAATCAAGTAGAGATACATCTACCCTTTTACACGCTAGTTCATAATTTTTAGAAATAAATTTTTTATAATTAGGTAACGGATCATCTTCTACTACATATAATCCTGGTATTAATTCTTTTATACAACCTGGTATATGATACGTACTTGCACTGGTATCTGATTTATAAATTATTTCAGTATAGGTTACTATTCTAGTAGTACAGAATTTTTTAAATGTTGGAAGTTCTTTTCTCCAATATATATCTATTAAAAGTTTATTTTTATACCCAATCTCAATACCTTTTTCTAATAAATTTTTTAAAATATAATAATCAGTTTTTGTTTTTGGTTTACCCGTAAGAAATAAATCTATATCAAAAGTATCTATATTTTTATTTAAAAAATAATTTTGACAAAAAGCACCGGTTAAATATAAATCATATTTATTGTAATATGGAAGCTTGCTCCATTCTTTTAGCCAGTTATTAAAAACATCTTTCGAAGGCTGGCAGCATGGAGTTGTGCTAATTATATCTCCTCTTTTATGATAAAACATTATCTTGATCTCTTAAAATTTGATCGATAATATCCCAATTTTCTTCAGGCGTACCTCTATTTTCATAAGGACAAATCCATTCTATATTTTTATCTTTTATAGCTAGTGGTTTCTGAGAATGCTGCGGTGTATTAGTAGTAGTCATTCTTGTACACGCATGTTTAGATAGTAGTTTAAAATCATGTATATTTTTATAAAAGTGAGATATTGTATCTCCTTTTCTTTGTATTTGTTCTGAAATAATTACCGGTTTTATATTATTATTAATTACCTCAGGTTTATCTCCTTCTCTGCATGTTACACTTACTAAGGCCCAATCACTGGCTGTGACTTCTTTATAATCATATATAATATTTTTTAATTCACCGAATAAACACTTACTGTTAAAATTTGCAGTATGACTATGGGGAGATTTTGAAGGCCCTGAAACTAAATTAGTATGAAAATTTAACTGAGAGTTACTTTTCATTTTTAGTATCATAAATCCTAATCCATGCTGAAAAGGTTCATCTTTATAATGTTTTCTTAAAAAATCTATATTCATTAGTTAGATGGCAAACCGTATGTTCGCTCTGTATCATCATAACCTGGTCGCCCAGAAAAAGTAGCACCAGCGCCTTGAGCATTGGAAGCACCGGAGCCTCCCCCGCCGTTTCCTACTGTTACCATAGTACCCGCTACTGTAGATCGCGAACAACCAGCTCGAGTAACTGTTTGGTCTCTAACACAAATACTATATCTACCTGCTCTAAGTGAACCGAAATTTTTAGTATTTGTATTAACTGAAGCTATATCAAAAGTCTTACCATCATCTCTACTAAATGCATAGTATTTGTCTCCAGTTCCTATTTCATTATTTACTGTATTGGCGCATACAGTAATACAAATAGATCCATCTGTACTCTTACTATAAGTATGAAAAGTTGTATTGCCTACATTTGCTCCAAATGATAACATAGAAGCATATCTGAATTCAGATGCACATATATCAAGTTTATTTAAATCTTTACCTGGCATTCTGCATGTATTTCTTAAAAATTCCATTTCAGTCTTAAAGGGTACATCTTGATATGGTACATCACCTTTTTGATTAACAAATCCTGATGGTGTATGGTGTCTATTACGTACTACACGTATATCAGAATTGCAAACTGCACAGTTAGGACATGCATCTATAAAAAAATCAGGCATATTAATATTTATACTTTAATAGAGAAATGACAAGCCGACAATAAATAATAATATGGCAGCAGGAGATTTTACAGTAGCAGTAGTACCAGCAACATCAGCATTGGGTTCAGGTAATTATATAACAACAACTAACCCATATGGTGAAACAGTTACTATAACTGAAAAAGATATTGGAGGCGATCCCGAACTTTTACAAGAATGGATTAATTTAACAGCTCCAGCTAATTCAGTTATAGATTTTATTATACCTGGTCCAAGACTAACTTTTGTTTTTAGAGAAACTTCTTAATTATTTCTTCTTTTTCTTTTTCCAGTTAACTCTTTTAGAGCTCTTTTTCTGGTACATCTTGCCTTTTATTTTATTGCATTCTGCTTTTGTAGGTCTGCATGCAGGGTAACTACCACCGGATTTTCTAGACTTACGGCCACAGGGCCCGCCCGTCTTGCAATTTATCCAACCTTTAAATTTTTTACCGGTCTTAGGATCAGTGCCCCCTCTTTTAAACCATTGTCGAAGAGAATCACTAGCTTCATTTATTTCAGTAAGATACTGTTCAGCTAATTTATCAAACTCTCTCATCGTGAACCTTTTTCTAATTTTTTAACTGCTTTCTTTAGCTTCTTTCTATACTTAGGATCATTTTTCCAAGCTTTACTCTTTTTACCAGAAGCTCTAGCTTTGTTAATATTAGCCCAAAGGCCTTCCAATACTGTATCAAATTCTCTCATTTTTTCTTCCAAATTTTACCTTGACGGCATCTTACTATAGCACCTGATTTATAAGCAGAAGTTTTCTTACCATAAACTTGATCTGCTTTTCTTTTACAACGATCTTGTGCATCTTCTGGATGTTCTTCATCGGATACAGCTCTATGTATTTGATTGGCTATTTGTTTTTGTCTAGCTTTAGATAGGCTAGGATTTTGATAATATACTTTCATATATATACCATTTTTAGTAAACTTTTTACCTCTCTCTACTTTTACTTTATAATCCTTACCCTTATAAATTTTGAACTTACTTTTTTTCTCTGCATCTTCATTGTCAGCAGAGATTTTATCAATATACATTTTAAATTCTTTAGCTTTTATACTACCCATAGTAGTTACAAAATCTTCACTACCTGCACCTATATCTCTTGGAGGTAATTTCATACTCTTACCCTCCGGGTTATATATTGTACCATAATAAAAATATCTTTCATTAGGTTCTTCATCTTGCTCTACTTCTAAATGATAGCCTTTATAGCTTATACCAAAGTCAGTAAATCTACTAAAAAATTTATCTTCTGATAATTCTTCAACTTCTTCATCTTCTTTAGAATGAGATTTTTTAGCTTTTTC
>CEOA01025352.1_pt1 | contig 17531 bp, 10 predicted proteins | sample 530251 | NCBI WGS metagenome assembly CEOA01 (sample SAMEA2619838, study PRJEB7988) | marine metagenome | biome: marine biome (ENVO:00000447); feature: surface water layer (ENVO:00002042); material: "saline water (ENVO:00002010), including plankton (ENVO:xxxxxxxx)" | depth 5 m
GTATTGGTAGTTTTATTTGCAATTGCTATCCACTTATTATAAATTGGATCAGTATTTCTTGGATAAGTATGGTCACTAACACCACCATCTTTATCGCAAGTAAATGTTAATGAGTTTTCAACAATCTTAACATAATCACCGTTACTAAATCCATGAGATGCTGAAGTAACTGTCATTATTCCTGTTGTAGCAGTATAATCAGCATCAGTTATATCTTTATAAGTAGCAGCACTAAGACTATGAGCTCCACTTTTAATAAGCAATACACCAGTAGAAGGATCATACTCAGTACCAGTTAATGCTGTAAGATTACCAGGTGTACCACTAAGTCTTCTAATACCACCACTTACACCACTGAAAAATATATGTGTATTAACACCTACGGGGTGTGCAGTTATAGTTGCTCCACTACCACTTGATGCAGCACCAACATTAACCTCTATGGTATTAGTTGTAGTTGCTACAATTGGTATTGCCATATTGTTGAATATTGGATCTCCATTTAAAGAACTTGGAGTTACACCAGATCTTGGATATGAATGAGATGTTGAATGATTATCTCTAGAGCATGTGAATACTAAAGAATCAGTACCAATTCCAATTACATTACTGGTAGTAAGATTATGATTATTAATTGTTAATATCAATCTACCAGAGTGAGACTCATAGAACGCATCTGTGGGTGTTAGAGCACCTACTCCAGCAACAAGAATAGAATTACTATCAGCACTTATGAATCTATGCTCATATCCTTTATCAGTTACTGCTACTCCAATAGAAATGACATCATTATATCCTTGACCGTAGGTTAAATCACCATACCATGAGAATACAGTTCCTTGACCAACATAAATATGTGGAATAGTACATACACCAACATCAGCAGTGAATGTATTTACTGAAGCAATTCCTGTAATATTGAATGGTCTATTATTAATAGTATCTGGGAATATAGTAGTAGTGACTCCTGCATGAGCCGCATCAGTACATGTAAAATGAAGTCCAACCATAGTAACTTCATTAGTTTCACCAATAACTAATCCATGCTGCTCTACAGTTGTTACATCCATTAATCCAGTTACATTATTATAGGATGCAGTGCTAATTGCTAGAGCAGAACCAGTTGTAGCAAATCCAACAACTGATGTAATAGAACCACCAGCACCAGTTATAGGTCTTATTTGTGCTCCTAAAAGAGGTGCATATCCAATTCCACCAGTAGCACCAAGTGAAACAACAACACCTCCTCTTGGTAATTGATTTATATTTACATCTGATTCGGAAATATAAACCCCTCCACCTAAATCACTACCATCATTAGTAGTAATACCACTAAAGACAACAGTTGATACACCTGCTATATTTTCCTCTGGATCTATTATTTCAAAATTATTTGATGGATTATTTTGTGTAGATGGAGTTTGGAATATACTATTAATGAATAAAATACCATTTCCACCAGTAGTTCCAATACCAGCAGTATTTGCACCCCCTACTGTTAAAGTAAATGTTCTACCAATACCTGTAAATTGATCTGAAATATCATCATATATTTGGTTTGTATCATAATTTTGTCTTAAGAATACTCTTCCATTAAAATCAGATTTTGGAAACTCTAAATTACTATTATTTTTTTGAATTGTTGGGGTTCCTGTAGGTGGTGAGATAAAATTAATATTCTTACCTGTAATATTATAAGAACCTTTAAAAAGTCTTACAGTCGATCCATCTATATGTGATGTTGCAGAAGAACCAACTACACCTCTATCAACATTAACTATAGTAGATGCTCCGACTCCAGTTATTGGTCCAATCGCAGTTGTTCCAAATCCAACATTTCTAACTTTTACATATTCATCATTAATTCTTAAAATATCTTCTGGACCTATTGTGCCAATACCACTAAGAGCAAAGTATGTTGATGCAGTACCAATTTGACCACCATTTCCAGATAAAGTATGTGATATTGGAGTATAAATTAATGGATATTGGGCAATATTATCAATAGATATTAAAGATTTTTCATTTCTTTTTGCCATTGTCAATTCATGAGCATTTCCTTCTCCAGATGATCCAAATGATACATTAGTTCCTGATTCTGCTAATGCTCTAGTTGTGGCAATTTGGAAACTATCATCAGTAACTTTAATAGCAAAAACTGATGAAGGTAAGGGTGTACCTGTACTATCAGTCATTGCAGTTGATCCAACTCCAACAAATGTAGCCTTAGGGGTATATTCTAATTCTTCACCTGTACTAAAGAAATGATTTTTAATAGTAAAAGTACCAGAAGTTAAATTCAAATCATTAGAATCTTTAGGATTAAATGATTTTGTAAAAATAAAATCACCGTTGTGTGTTATAGGGAATTCAGTTCTATTAATTCTCTTACCTTTAAGTGCATTATATTCTACATGATCAATAGATTCTACAACATTTCCATAAGTAGTATCTGGTGGTGTATTAACAGTATCAACAAAAGTATAAAAACATTCATTAAAAGATGATATTTTAATTTCAGATGTCATTCCTGCATCTGGATAGAATTTCAATATAAAATTATCTCCAGAATAAACTCCACCAAAAGTACCAATACCCTGAGCAGAATCATAAGCTGTAGTGCTCGCAACAGAAAGGAATGGAGATTGTTGAACATAAATATCACTTGTTCTATCATTAATTGTTAGAACTTCATGTAAAGCTTTTGATACTCCCATACCAACTTCAACATATGATTTAACAGCATTGAATAAATTTTTATCTAAACTGAACACAGTTGTTGCAGCTGCAGAAACAGTTGATTCAAAATTAGATTGATATATTGAAGTTCTTTCTTGACCGTCATTCTGTGTATTTAATTTAAATCTATAAGTACCTTCACCAGATCCAGTTGTTCCAAATCCAACAATTTTAGATTTAAGACTAACATCATGTTCTATATCATTAGTATAATTAAGTGACAATAATCCAGATGAAATATTAGCATTAAATGACCCTATAGGAGTATCAGAAGTAAACTTTTTATCAGAATCAAAATAGTAATCAGAAATATATGTATTAGTTCCATCATGCACTAAAAATATATCAACAAAATTCATTTCTCTTGTTGTATTATTAATAACTTGCGTATTAACAAACAATGAATTAAATTTATGTGTTCCAACTCCTATAATTGAACTTGTTATACCTGCTACGTTTGTAGTAGAGGCAACACCTACAGCAACACCTGTTAAATCGATAAATCCTACTGTTTGGGTGCCAATTCCAGATGTGGAACCATCAAAAACAGATTTTCTATATTTTACGTCATAATCAACAGAAATTGAATCTTTAGGAGTAAATCTCAAAAAACTATCATTAAATTCATTAACAAATATTGAAAATGTTCCATAACTTTTATCTTTAAGATGATTAACTTCAGTACCACTATTATCTAAACTTGCTTTTTCTAGTATGAAATTATTATCACCATCATTTAAAATAACTAATTCTGTTAATTGAATTTGTTGATTATCAAAAGCTTCATTTACTCTTACTAAAATACTATCGTATGAAAGTGATGAACTTATTTTAAATAGGTCAATAAATGTATTAGGATCATCACCTAAATTAGAAAATTTATCATTTATATTATCAATTGTTAAAACTCCATTAGTTTTACAAACAATATAATCTGTTAGTTTTCTTGTTTTTAATTTTATAAATTTAGATGTATTACCAACTAAATCAATATCTACAGCAAGATCAAAATTATTAATAGTATCTACTCTATTTTCTTCTAATATATCCTTTATTATAATTGAACCTGCAGAACTTCCAATACCCACAGTAGTAGTTGAAGTTATTCCAGTATCTGCAAAATTCTTTAATCCACTAGTATGAACTAAATTATTGACAGGACTACTTAATTCCTTCCATGTAATAGGACTTTTGATAGTGTATGAAAGATTTTGATAATAATCATTGTCTGCAATTACTTGATTATCTTCATCTAATTTTCCAACACTATCTTGCCAACCAATGTCTTTTTTATTTGAATAATTAACTAAAAATCTACCAGTATTAGTCTCAATTAATTCTATTGTTGCTATAGTTCCAGATTGTTTACCAGTAATTGTTTCATTTACCGATAGTTCATATGTACCAAATACTTTAATTAACCCTTTTATATCAACACCAGTAATTACTACATCTCTTTCTATATTATCTACTATAAGTTTTTCACCTACAATAAAAGTAGATTTTTCTTGAGTAATGCTAAATGAAGGATAATCATCTTCATGTATAATAGTTCCAATTGAATCTTGGATAGTTTTGGCAATACCAGTTGCGGTTGTTAAACCAGCCACATGAATTGTTACCTTATCTTGTACTCCAGATTTATCATAACTATCAACTTCAAGGAATTTATATCCATAATCTGCAGAGTTAAATCCAGATCCTGCAGTGCCAACTTTTTGTATTCCTTCTATGAATACCTTGTCACCAGTTTTAAATGGATCTGATGAGAAATTTAAAGGTGGAGTTGTTAATGTACAAGTAAATGTAGTTCCTATACCAGTAGAAACAGAATCAACTTCTACAATACTAATTCCATTTGAATTATTTTTGGAATATAATCTTGTAGTTTTTTCAGAAAGTCCTTTTGGTTTTTGCTCTACACGTACTTTACTAATAGAATTACCAACTATTTCAGCTTCTAAAATACCACTATCAATTACCTTTCCACTGTCAGTATTTACAATTACAATATCTGGTGGTTTGGTGTAATTTCTACCACCGTCTGTGACTGTAATAATACCAATAGTATTTGAGTCTTTAATTGTAATTAATGGGGATATAAAAGCACTTGGTTGTAAAGTTTTATCTGAAGAATATTCAAAACCTTCATTAATAATTCTTACTTGTCCACTATTTCCTATAGTGTTCGATTCTGCAACTATCGAAGCATCTACCCCACTAACAGAATTTGTTGAACTAAAATCTGGTACTTTTTTATAACCACTTCCACCAGAAATAATATTAATTTTACTTATAGGACCTTGTGCATTTACAGAAGTAGTTGTATATTTTAATGTAGAGCAATCTGTAGAATCATATGATAATTTTTCAGGAATTTCATCTAAAGCAATATTAAATGTAGTAGTTCCTATACCAGAAATAACGTAATCTGAAGTATATGAACTATCAACGAATAATATTTCTGAATGATTATTTACAAGAGTATCTGCAGTGCTTAAATATCCAGATTTTTGTAAATTATAATATAATTTTGTAGGTAATATATTTGTAGTGTCAGTATTATAATTAATTGTTACTGCAGCACCTACTACTCCTCCAGTGGTATTGAGACCAGTTACGGTAAATCCAGAAGTTGTAGCTGTAGAAACAAACTCATTCTTAAATTCATTATCATAAAAAAGTTTTAAATAATGATTATCTAATGAAGAATCTGATATATCAAAAACTAAACTATTACCTCTAACTGCTTTAATTCTTGGATTAATTGGAGATATGTTATGAGTTCCAGATGCTGCTGTATTTCCAATACTAATAACAGTAGGTGGATTTGTTTGGGAATCAATAAGTGTTTCACAAAGTTTAATATTATCATCATTTACTTTAAAGGCATAATAAGATCCTGTAGATAATCCAGAAATAGGTCCTGTTGATGAATAACTAACTCTATCTCCAGTATTCAAATTATGATCTAATATTTCAATTTGGTTAGTTATTGAATTAAATTTAGAAACTTCAACTGTAAGTGGATTAATTACAATATTTTTAACATTATCATCCCATTTAACAGATACTGGAGTAGAAGTACCTACTCCAACAGCAAGTTTTGGTAAAACTGTCAATTCTATTTTATCACCTAATCTCATTCCATGATCAGTTGAAACAGAAACAACAGAATTAATTCTATCAACTGATGCTTGTTTTTGAATAAATTGAGTTTCTATTAGATATTCATCATTATCTACTAATTGTCCTGGAGTATTACGGAAATATACCTCTTCATATTCATCACCAGTGTGATCAGTACCAATACCAGTTTTTATTCCAATACTGTTTATTGATTTATTAACAATGTATACATTATTAGTTCCAACTGATAAATTGAATGGTGTTGCTGTAGGATTAGTTGAAATAGAAAGAGCACCGCCAGTAGGTATAGTCAAAGTAACTGCTTCATTAGTTTCAAATGGATGATTTTCAATATAAATTGATCTAGTTTGAATATTTCTTGTAATCTGAGAATCTCCAAAATCAAATGTTGTTGTATGTCCAACTATTCCAGGTGTAATACCAGTTCCTACAGATTCACTAGCATTAAAATATGTCTTTTTATTAATAGTAGACTCAAAATAATCTAATTTTTTAGGAATTGTGAATGAATCTGGTCTAAATTCTAATTTTGTAGATATACTATGAGAAGTTCCAGGTAATCCTCTTCTAATTCTAAGTATATTGAGATTTTTATATACATCTAATAATTTTACAGTTTCACTTCCAATTCCTATAGTACTACCAATAGAAACTTCTGGAATTTGGTTTACATATATTTCTGTAGTAGCAGCTCCTGGAGATGCGTCAGTACCAACAATTGGTGTAATAAGATTGGCATAATATGATGTAATACCTATCTTATGTTGGCCATTTAATTCTGTAAGATAAGTACTAAATCCAGAAATTACAATATTATCACCATCTCTTAAATTATGTTCTGGAAGAATAGTTACTTTTACTTTACCTTCATCTTCCCATGTAAATGTTGCTGTTGGATAATTTTCAACATTAGTTTCTATATTAACTACATCTTTTCCTTCTATTGAAGATATTTTTGATATTAATCCACTACCATCTGTACCTTCATTATCAAAAGTTAAAATATCATTTACTTTATAATCATTTCCTTTATTAACAATATTAAAATCATTAACAAATCCAGAAGTTACAGATTCAATAACTGCTTTTTGTCTTGTAATTTCATTTGTTTCAATAATAAAATCATTTCCTGCAAATTCATCAGATATTTTATATGGAAAAGTATTTCTAAGTAAATTTGAGTTATTTAAATCAAAATCTTGATTTAAATTGATATTATCAGGTAATGTATTGGATCTATAAGAATCACCTACAAAATATGGAAATTCTGGATTACCATCACCATCAATTGTAGCATAATATGCGTAAACACCATCAGGAAATTCTGGAGTTTTTGCAAATCTACCATTATGCTCATCAAGATCCCCATTATTCATAAATTTATAATCTTCTACAAAGAATCCCTCTGGGAATACTTCAGTCGATGGCCTATCTTCAATATTAGAACTATCTTTTACATATCCAGTAAGTAATCTTCTTGAATTTGCATTAATTGAAGGATCATCATATCCATATGAACCATAAATTGGATTACCATCATAAGCCCATCCAATTATATTAGATGGAACATCTCCATCACTATTTTCCTTAAATCTTTGTCTTAAAGTATCAAAATATCCAGAAACTGAATATTGTAAATTATTGTTAGATTCTTGAAGATATTCACTTATTGGAGAATCACTATTTCGACGATTTTCCGCAATATTAACTGATAATTTTCTAATTTTAGGATCAATAAATGCATTAGATCCTGCAGATTTAACTAAAATAGTAGTTTGTAATGGAGTTGTAGAATATCCAATACCTGGATTTATAACTTTAACATCAACTATTCTTCCATCACTAATAACAGGTCTTAATTCGGCACCAGAACCTAATTTATCTCTTCCACTAACATCTTTAACTATTAAATCGGGAATAGAGGTATATTCACTTCCTCCAAACTCTAAATTTACATTTGTAAGTTCTGTTCCAATAACAATTGGTTTTAATTCGGCATTTTTACCACTTTTTACAGTTACATTTGGTTTTTTCTCAAAATTTAGTATAGTTGAACCATAACCAGCTCCACCCTCATAAACATAAACATCAATAATAGAACCTCTTACTATAGGAGTAGTAGTAAGCACTTGAGAAGTACTACCAATTCCAGCAGCAGTATAATTTACATTAACTTCAATTGGAGGATAGAAGAAATTATGATAACTACTTCCAGCTCCCACAGATGTAATATTTACAGGTTTTCTTCTTTCGTAAAATGATGTTATTGTTCCACCTACACCAGCGTTTGCAATACTGAAAGAATTATCATCTACTTTTAAAATTTTATAATAAGTAGATGTTGTTGTTATTCCAGTAAATGTAGTTAAACCTACAATATCTACCCCAACACCACCAACTAAAGGATCATTGGAATATAATATATTATCACCATCATTAAATCCATGATTTTTAAAATTAATAGTGTTACTAACAGTATTAATTCCTGTAGGTTTAACAATTAATTTTCTATTAGTATATCCACTACCACCATTAATTACATCTATTTCTGATAATGTGAGTTTACTAGAAACAGTTTTAAATTTATGAATTCCTGTAGAATTAATACCACTAAACACAATAGTATTGATTCCACTAGAATATTCACCAAATGATGGAAATAGTTTAACCGTTAAATTATTGTCAATCGATGTAAAATATCGTCCACCATTAGATAATGTCGATGTGCCAATACCAACTCCTGTTGGTAAATTATTATTGGAGTCATATATTACCTCTTCACCATCAGTAAAATAATGATCTTCTAAAAATATTAATTGAGATCCTTCTATTGTTACACCACCACCTCTGTCAGTTCCTCTTCCATCAAATCTAACTTCTCTGGATCTTTTTGTAACGATTGGTTCAAGAACTGCTCCTTCACCATTACCACCACTTATTGTAACTGAAGATACATCAGAAATATCAAAATCTAGTTCATCTACATAAACTTTTTCAACACTTCCACTAATTACAGGTCTAGCATAAGCAGTTGATCCAATTCCAGATGAAATTGATATTACTGGTAAATTAATAACATCATAGTCTTTACCACCATTTAATACATTTAAAGATTCTAATTTTCCATAATATACATTATCATATGATTTATAACCTTTAATCTCAACACCATTAATTAACATTCCAATATTTTCTGGAGTGGTTAATTCATTATCTCCATTTTTAATATTGGGGGGTAATGGAAATTTCTTTAATAATTTTTGTGATCCAATTATAGAAGATCTTTGTTTATATAATGTAAATGTATGTGTACCAAAATCTCCTGATGGTGGTGAAAGATTTATCTCTGAATCATCTTCCATAAAAGATGATGAATTATATAATTTAATAGATTGATCATCAGGTAAAACTTTAACATAATATGATCCTGTTATTATTCCAGTAATAGGAGCATTATCTGGTTGATAATATACCCTATCACCAGTAATAAATGGTGCTTTATTATTAAATTTTATTGTAGTAAATTCATTATTTGTTAGTGCATCAGTTAAATTATCAACGGAATCTATTTTAGCAGAATTAATATTTTTTGTTATTTCGTAAGTATATGGTCCAGTATATCCTTCTATTCCTGATGGTAATGAATTAGATGCAACATAGGCATATTCACTATTTTTATCAATGTAAAGATTTTGTATATCAGATATAATTTTATTATTTCCATATTGAATTGGTATTACAGTACTAATTGCTTTATTGAGTTTTCTTCTCAATCCATAAGAAACACCTGGAAGAGGGAAAAAACCACTAAACTCTTGAAGTTGTATTGAACGTCCACTTATATCAGTAACATAAGGTTCTGGAATAGCACCAAAATCAGTGCCTGTGGCAGTCGCAGCAGTTATATTAAACAATACTGATTCTTCTGTGGGGTATACTACCGTATCTGAACCACCTAATGAATTTTTTTCTACAATTTCTATTCTATCTCCTATTTTTAAGCTTGATCTATCAATATCACTTTTAAGAGTTAATGATAAAGTTTCTCCAAAACTTAAAATATCATATGTAGAACTAGTATTGTATATCCAAGAATTTGCAAATATTTGTTTATAAGTTTTAGTACCTTGTGTTGGATTCTCTATTAAATCACCAATATTCTTAACTGAGATTATATCACCCTCAGAGACCTTTAAAATATTAGATACTTGCTGAAATTCAGATAATACTCCAGTTAATCTTATTTCTACACGTTTTGAAGGATCTCCATCTTCAAATCCAAAATAAATTTCATCAGATCTAATATTATCAGCAGCAATTATATCTTCATTAGACCCAGAAGATGAAGACCATGTACATCCTATAAATTGATTAACACTTTTATCTGAATATGTAATACTATTAATACCAGATATTACCATTCCAGTTTTTGCAAATCCAACTGTAGAATCTACAGAAATTATAGAAGAACCTATGGAAACTTTTTCAGTGCTTTTTGTACTTGGTGTAATGTCGAAATTACCTTCAACATAATTATTGTCATCATATCCTATAAAGAGTGAAAGTTTAAAATATTGCTTATTTTGCCTTGTAAATGGTTCAACTTCCGATATTGATGCTAATGTAGTAGGATCTGTAGATTTTGTAAGAGTTTGTCCTACTAATTTTACAGGATCTCCCGAAATTATTTCAGCAATCGCAACTTCTCTTCTAATATAATTTGCAGAAGATGGTTTAATTAAAAATTCTTCTAAATTTACTACAGTTGGTGTTACTCCATATAAAACATTAAAAAGAATTCTAATTGATTCATCAGTTCCTTTTGATTGATAAAAAGATTTTGCTTCTTTTATAAAATTACCAACATCTAATTCTTTACTTAAATTAATATTTTCAAATCCAGGTGCAAAAGTATATCTTAATTTTTTATAAAAATCTTTAAGAAATAAGGAACTTAAATTTTGTACATTTTTATTGGCAAGATGTCCATCCTCAGAAGTAGAGGAGAATATAAGTTCTTCTTGATTTATATCACCATGATATGACGTAATACCACTAAATCCACGTTTACAACCAGTAAATGTGTTAGTTGTTAGACCAGTATATGTAATTATTTCATTATCAATCTTTAATAGTCCATATTCTGATGGAAATCCTTTTGTACTATTAACCTTAATGGTAGTATCTGTAGATGCAATACCAACTTCAAGTATAGTACTATCTACTACAACTTCAGGTGTTAAATTATCAAGTTTTAAATATTGATCTAGATTTTCTGCAATATCAACAGGACCACCTTGATATTCTTGAGAAATATAATATTGCTTTAAAAAATCTGCAGCCTTTGGATTTTCATCCAAAAGGAATTCGGGCAATTGGTTATTAATTATCTGTTGAATCTTTACTCTAGATTCAAATCCAGTCTTTATCATATTATTGTCTTATTAAATTCCCATTTAAGTAACTTGATGTGTAATAATCTTTAGAGAACAATACTCCAGATATTTCATCGCCAGAGGCAATTACGTCTTTAACCATATTTATTGAACTTGAAGAGATGTTAAAATTCAAATATAAATCTTTTAAACCAAGAATATCATTAGATTCAGGAAAAGCTTGTATCTCAATGATATTGTTAGATTTAACTGTTGATATGATGTTTATAGTGTTTAATAGTATTTCACCTTTAACATAATCAACAGTTCCTGCAGATTTAATAACAACTCTAGTTTCTTCATTACTAACTGGTCTTACTATTGATATAATTCCAGTTTTCTTATCACTATTAGGTATATCTGTCAAATATACTGTACCTGGTTCTGATGCTATTCTAAATCCAGTTGATTTTATATTAAATCCATCACTATTTACATGAAATCTATTACCAAAACAAAGTTCATATTGACCAAATTGATTTATTAATGCCCTCAAATCTCTTCTAATTCTTACTTTAGTAATATTAGATGTTATGGCATTATCAGTCATGTCAATTAGTTGTTGAATTTTACTATATTTGAATCTTCCACCAAATGAATTCAAGTCCACTGAATTGGAATAAGTAGTCAATGTATTGATTACACTTTCTTTTAATGAATTTTCAGTAGATACTTTAGTAGCATCATAATATACAGAAGAATCAATTTCCACATATAGTACTTTAATGTCTTCTATTTTCTGTCTTATACCAGATATAGAGTATTGTTTTAATTGTGATAAAACTCTAGTTTTGTTAAAATCAGAGATAAAAATTCCATTTTTTGGTTTAATACTAATAGTTACAGTTCCAAATTCAGGAGGATCCATTTCTTCACCACCAACAACAGAAACACTTTCTGTATCGGGATATATCTTCTTAATAATAGCCTCATAATCACGTGCTGTAACCGCCCTACTCTGTGCTGAATATATCTTAGGTGCAAAATACTTAATGGAGTCAATTGACTCTATATCACCCCCATTTTGGGATGCCTGGTTCGTTGTAACAGATATGTCTGAGGGATTAAGAAGAGATCCACTAGATAATTCTAAACTTCCAGAAAAAGAAAAACTTTGTACTCCATTACCTTCTTTACCACTTGAAATAATGTAATTTGCAGTAATTATATTACCATCATTATCTTTACCAGTTCCTAATTTTTTACCAATTAATCCATCACCGAATAATAATTCATATTGTTCATCTTGTACTTCTTGAAGAAGATATATTCTAGAGTCAGAAGTTACATTAATAATATTATCTACAGGAAAATATTCTGTTCCCAATCCATCATCATTTTCATTTTTAATATACACTTTAAGTGTAGAAGTATCAAGAGATGAATTATTAATAGTAAACTTTTGATCTAAGGATCCATCATATGTAAATTGCTTTGTTAAATATGTTCCTTCATATAGTTCTATATTTTCAAATGATGCTTCTAATTTACCTGTTGTTGTTTCTTTAAAAGTCTCTGTTATACTTTCTGGAATTGAAAATACATATGAAGTATTATTAGCATTTCCTGTACATATAAGACCTCTCTTAAGCGTTACAGTGCCCGAATCATCACCATCAGGTCTTTCTACATTAAAACTTATTTCTGCCTTTGCTGCCGTCTTAGAACGGGGTACATATCCTATATTTCTAGCTAATGAAACTACATTTTCACGTAGAGTTGCAGAATCCAAAAAGGATTCATTAACAATCATATTAGAATTAACTGCAGTAATATACGTATTATATGCTAATGTATCAATTAATATGGAAAAATTAGACCCTTCAAAGTCAAAATCCGTGAAATCTGAGTTTGCACGAAGATAATCCTTAATTGAAGTCTTTATCTGGTCAAAATCTAAGTTTGTGTATTTAGTGAACCCCATTTTATCTTGTTGCTTCTAAAATGAATGTAAATTCTTGTGTTGGAAACTCTTGTCCAATGATATCAAATAGAACCGTTACATCAAATGAATTTCTTTCTGGTGTAGGATTAACTTGAACTTGTACATTATCTACTCTTGGCTCAAAATTATCAATTGCAATCTCAATTTGACTCTGAATAACTGATGCAGTACCAAAATCAACGAATCCAAATAGGCTACTTCTTACTTCAGAACCTAATAACGAGTTAAAAAAGCGTTCAGTAGGTATAGTTTCGACTATATTTCTTACAGATCTACGTATCGCATTCTCATTCTTTAATATTGGTAGGTCTTTTGTTATTGGATGAGGTTCAAAGGACAATGTTATGTCTTTAAATGCTCTCGATATCCTTTTAATCGCCATAAACAAGGAGTTTTTCTTTATTTATACGTGATTTTACATAAAAAAAGTGCCTCTTTCGAGACACCTCGGTTATTTTCCTTGTCCTCGGTACTTTTTACGAGCCGAGTTACGAGAGGTTGCCGAATATTTTGTGTGTTTCCCGTTTCCCTGACGAGATTTTTTCGGAAAAGCAAGAATTTGCTCTGAACCCCATGCTCCAGTCTTTGATTTTACTGCCATTTTGGTTAATTTTCCTCTTTTTTAGTTGAAATTTTCTTTAATACCTTATTTAATGACTCAGAAGGTAGTAAAGCCGTGATAATTAGTCCTAAAAATACTGATATAAGCACTTTTGACGACAAAAGTTGCAATATAAAAATAAGAAAAGCACTAATACCGAAAACTTGCCACTTGTTTTTGACAATTTCCAGTATTTTTTCACTTGTTATAGATGTTTTTGATGCCATTTAATCTTCCTGATAGATTTCAGTCTTTAAATCTTGAGGATTTGGATGACCTGTCTGATAATATTCAATCGACAAGTCTTCCATCCTGTCAAAGTATTCCATCTGTGTTAAACCAGAAAAAATTTGTTTCCCGTTACGGTAGATGTTATACTTTTCTGTCATTAAATTACTCTTGTTTTTTCGTGTCCGACTCGAATTCTTGGATCACACCAGATTTCGAAACCTGCCTCTTTTGCATCTAGGCAGAATGAGACATCTTCACCGCACATGTCTTGAACTTCGCCTGACTCGAAGACTTGCATCTTTGGAGCAAACCATGGATATTTCATTTCTTCGTGTTCAAATACTCCATTTTTAATGAGTAACCATCCAAAACCTGTATAATCAACAGTAAATGGTTTGCGACGCTTTGAGATACTCTCTACTGTTTCATGATTCATTACTCCACCATTACTTCTGAAGTCTTCCTCATCTAACCAGTGTGCAACACTTGTGGTTCTACCATCTTCTGTAGCATACCAACCACCAGCAATGTCTTTATCCATTAATATTAACTGCCAGAACTTCTCACTATTAAACATAATATCACTATCAATCCATAATTGATAATCATATTTTAATTTCCCGTCCCATGGTTTCTGTTCTGGTCCTCGCAGTACATTAGCTCCAAGGCATTTGCATCTTGCAAAGTTTACCATGGAGGAATAATCCTGCGAAATTTGAATGCTCGCACCAGATTGTACTAAGTCAAAACAAAGTTGTACGAAATTTTTTAGATATGAATATGATACTCCTCTACCAGGTAAGCAAAATACTATGGCTTTTCCCTTCACCATCTCTCTTGCCTTATCATAGTCCCATTCTTGATCTTTCTTTTTGGTTGTGGGCGATTTTGCCTTTACTGTAAATCCTTTAGCCATAAGAATAATAAGTTACATTCGAATCATACTCCATTATATAGCATTTGTCAAGTTAATCCTGTTCGGTTATAATTGCTTCTTTTCCGTCCATTGACCATCTTAACGGGGTTTCTTCGTACCATCCCATTTCATTAACGACTGCTTCTGGAATTATTGTATAATACTCCCCAGTTACTGTATCAACTTCTATGGAGGTAAAAATTTCACCAGAATTTTTTTGCATGTTTTTAAATCCCACCGTCGATTTTATATAGGGAAAAAAATTTTTGTATAACGGGAAACATTTATCTCGCTTCCGTAACACTTTGTAGACTAGGGGTTCCTTCGGTTTTTATAATAAAGGGGGCATCAACGCCCCCAACTGTCTGATTCACGAACGAATGACCTTATGCGACTGCTGTGAACTTATCATTATTGAAATTTGCATATGAGAACGCACTGCGATCAACCAGTTTGAAATATCCAAAGCGGGTGACCATAACATACCCCTCACCTTGAGTCGGTTCGTTATAATTAACATACGTGTCAAAGTCTGCATCATCCTCACATAGATCCAGAGCATGAAGTTTGATTTCACACACTGTATGCCATAGATCAATTAACGAAGCAGAGCACAAACCAGCATCTTCAAATACATCACCGTCAATCACTCTGCCCTGACGAATAAGGTAATTTAAGTTGATCCTAATTTTACTTGCTGTTCTCTCATCCACGAAATCAACATCCTCTGCAAGTCTCTTTGCACGGTCAATCATATTTTGAAGAGAGTAAAAAGCATCCTCATTATTAGTGGTAAACGCAGAGGGTTGCACGTACTTTACACGTGATCCGCTTTCTAACTTCTCAACTAATGGCATTGCGATTGCATCACGCAAATCATCCACGGCATAGTATTTTGTATGAGGTGCTATAATAATTTTTTGAGTTACGACCTCAGGGAACTTATAGGTTAACGTATTTGGTCTGTAATTCTTAGCACCACCTAACCCAATAAAATCACCTTGATAGATGTTCTTAGTGATTGGTAGGTATGCCAAACAGTTTAAAAGGATCTCATGTAGTGATGACTTATAACAATAAAACCTGTCTATGTCTGCTGGAGTTTCGCAGATCATGATTTTCTTTTTGTTGAAAACTGACTTCGTGCCAACAAACTGGCGACCAGTTGCAGGGTTACGACCCCAAACAATAGCGGGTGCTCCATCGATTTTAAGTGAGAGTAAAAGGGGCATTAAAAAAGCATCTAATACAGATAAATCACCTGTAAGGATGCTGTCTTCGGGATGTTGGATGTGTGTGTTTTTCATACCTTCATTATAACGAATAACCAACCCCGTGTGGGGGTTGGGTGGACACTTTGGAAACTGGTTAGACCAGTGAATCTAATCTTGATTGTGGAATTTCTTTAGCGTCTCTGGCACCCCACTTGTTAATATGACGTGAAGTTGTTACTGACCAAAACTGATCCGTTTTTACGAATCCTTCACCGAAGATGTATGCTGCAACGGGTGTGCGGTATGAAAACAAAATCCTTGCGTCATTTGTTTCTACTTCGGTCATGTTGGATGCGATTGGTGTTAGTTGCATTGATGCTCCTATTGGTGTATACGTTTATTATAATAGAAACGGGGACAAATAAAAGTCCCCGTGTGCCAGTTTGTAAATTGGTTAACTAATCGTTGAGTGCTCCACGTCCTCTCCATGCGTTGAAAGGTCTTTTTAACTGTCTCTCATTCTGAGCGAATTCCTGTAGAAAATAGTCAACGGTGAATTCATTCTCCTTACAGAATTGTTCAATTTCAGAATAGATGGATGCAGGATAGTTTGTCATGTGAAAATCAGTTTTGTTTACAGATGGAAAGTTTTTCATTAGTATTCAATGTCAGAGTTAAAGTACGCATCGACATCAAATTTGGTGTCTTCCGTGGTTTCAGATAATGCCTGTTCCATTAGAATGGCGATTGCTTCATCTTCAAATCTTGGATCAATCATGTGAATAATTCGTTTGACTCTTTTAATATAACAGAAAAATCCCCCGTGTGGGGGATTGGTGGACAGTTTGATTACTGGAACAGTGGACGCATATAATCTTTGAATTCTTCTCTCATACTGTCTGCAAGGATGCGAAGTTGATTCTCATTTGAGTTATTGCCACTTGCAACCAATTCGTCGTAACACGCCTGAGAGATGCCCTTATTAGTAAGGTCGTATTCGTGAAGTGCAACGTGTTTGAAAAAACTCATAAATTCTCCTTTAGTACTCTTTAATAATAACAATAAAAAACCCCTAGTGGGGGTTAGGTGTGCCACTTTGTTTATTGGCACATATCCTCAAATCTTTGGTTTGCGATCTCAATCTGCTTATCTTCATCAAGATAGGGAAATGCTTCGCATACTTCATCAAAGATTGAAAGAAGTAAGTCTTCGTGATGTAATGTTGACATAGGTGGGGTCTCCTTGATTACTCTTTTATTATAGGGCATTTTGTACCCTATGCGTGGTAGTGTGTGACACA
>CEOA01007649.1_pt1 | contig 17250 bp, 15 predicted proteins | sample 530251 | NCBI WGS metagenome assembly CEOA01 (sample SAMEA2619838, study PRJEB7988) | marine metagenome | biome: marine biome (ENVO:00000447); feature: surface water layer (ENVO:00002042); material: "saline water (ENVO:00002010), including plankton (ENVO:xxxxxxxx)" | depth 5 m
GTGGTCATATTGTGTCTCAATCATTCTCAGCTTTAATAAAATTTTTAACCAATAAATATCTTCTTGTTCTTGAGTCTGGAAAGAACTTACATATGGTTCTTGTCTGTCAATTCTCTCTTTTATTATTTTAATACTATTGCAGCGCATGCTATTGCTAACATAAAAATCTTCTTTCAATAAGGTGCTGTATTGTTTATAAAATTGTTCATAGAGCGAAAACATTGTATTTTTTAAATTTAAAAGATCACTTTCATAGGTTTTGACATATTTGTATTGAAAAACGTTATTGTAATCCACACCATTTCTATTCATGAATATTTTACCACCTCTCAATATGCCTGTTTCATTATAGTGTTTGTGGCCGGAAGATAAATTAAAAACAAGACGCCAAGGTGCACGAATATCAACCATAAAGCCAAATTTTTGTACCTCTTTATGCCAATACTCTAGCTGATCATCATTTAGATATCTTAGTAACGCTATATTATTGTCAACTCCATGTAAATCAGAGGTTATATCAACAACAAGGCCGCTTACATAAGGTGAGCAATGTATCGATGATATATAGCCTGATCTGGTAATCGGATAGTAATAAGCAATTTTTGTTATATATTTCATAAACATTTGTACAAAATCTGTATAATTTACTATCTGCTCAAATCTATTATCAATTCTTAAGAATATATCAACAAAATTAGTGTATAAAGTATTAATGTAAGTTTCATATTCAGAATCTAGATCACCTGTGCGCCAAGATCTATGCGCTTTTATATCTCTATAAAAATAACTACTCTTTGGAATTGTACCTTTATTCACTGTACGATGATTTGCTTTTAAAGAATTAAATGCATCTGCTGCAAAATCAACTAAAAAATTTGAAGAGATGCCTGTTGAGCTAACCGCAGCAAGAGCATTTGGTGTATCTAATTCAACAATATTCGAATCTTTATCAATCCTGCCATAAAAATAGTGCTCCCTTTCAAAATCAAAATTTGTTATATTTTGATATTTTGGAAAATTATTCTCTAAATTATTTTTAGTATTGATAATGCTTTCTATAATATTTTTAGCCAATTTAACGACTCCCCTGCTGAACTTGAGTTCCTGCCACTTTTGTAACAAACTCTCCAGGAGAAATGTTTGTTGAAACCCTATCAACTAAATGATATCCACCTAGATTTAATTGATAAGACAAAGACGCTGCATCTTCAACAGAACCTAATCCTAACAAGCTGGGATTGACATAATAAAACATACCAGGTATAAATAGAGATGTGCCAACTAAATATACATCTGTATTATATGGGAATTTAAGCTGTTCTAATTGATCAACTCCTTGCTCTTCTGCTTGTTCAGATCTAAGCTCAGCTAATTGATTAAATGTAACTCTACTAAAATCCATTCTTGTTAACAATCCTTGATCAGAACCGATATTAAAATGATATATGCCGTCTTTTATATCAGCTAATGGCTGTCCCTTTCTACTAACAATGTCACTACTAGCCGCAACATAAACAAGCATGTAGTCAACAGAAGTCTTTATTAATGATTCTGAATCGCGTGAAAAAGCAGATTTAACTCTATCAAAATATGTACTGGTAAAAGCTGGTGAATCTGTATCAATAATTCTTTTCATCGGCATTAACTCATCAAATGGCTTGCCGGTGGCTAAGTCACCTGTAGCAATATCACCTGGCAAAGTTACTGATGTTATACTAGCTCTTGATCCCGCTGTTCTAAATGATTTAGGCATTCCAGCGCCCAAAGAGGGCATAACTAGATCATTGATTAGATCGGATATAAAGGCGCCAAAAGGCATTTGTGCTCTTCTCTTTCTTACAATTTTTTTAATAAACCAGTTTTTAAAATTATTAAATGATACAGGAAAACGAGCCAAATTAATACTTTTATTTCTACCATCTGCAGAGGTATATTCTATTGGTCCTAAAAGAAGGCGGGCCCCGGAGAGAGGATAATCTCTAGTATTATCCATTTCATGCGTGACCACGTATTGTCCAGGTGGATATATACTTTTAGTTGATAGTTTATTAATATCTGAAAATTTAAGAGCACCAAAACCAGCGTTCTTGCATGCTAATTCAATTATATCACCAATAAATAGAAAATAGAATCTATGCTCATCGTTACCAGCTAACTTCTTTACCCATATCGGTACGTTTGCTTTGTCAGGCTGACGCTCACTTTCGCCTCCTGCATCACTTTTAGAGGCTGACTCTTTAGCTGCACCTTCAACACCAGTAGCCTCTTCAAGCTCAGACGCATAATCTGCAACAGTTTCATTTGGAAGCCCTCTCGTTGCTCTAAATTGAAACTCGCCGCGACCTAAAGCGCTAGTAATTGAATCAACCATGGTTTGGGCCTCTGACAAGTTTATCTCTTCCACATCTTCAGTGGATATATTTGTAAAGCCATCTTCATCTGTATCCTCTATAGCTCCAGTTGCAGCTTCTAAGACAGCCTTTCCGGCTGTTGCAACAAAAAATCTTGATTTATACATATCAATATCGCGGTCAGAGCCAGCTATTAATTGATCCATAAAACTCTCATAAAGCTGCTGCTCATAAAGACCCACTGTTTTTTTAATATTTGCTAATAAACGCTCAACATTTGATTCAGATTTAAACCAATCATAAAATTTTTGCTCTTGCCCTCTTAAAACTTTTACGCCGGGAGCGCCGTCAACTGTTGCGTTTTTTAGGCCGGCTGCTGATCTGCTAGCCGCTTTTTTTATGACTTCCTTTAGTTGTTGCGAAAAAGCTGGATCTTTTTCAGCTAAAGAAACCAAATCATTTTTTTCACTACATTCGCCACTGCAGCCAGCAGTCCTAAGTGCATTGTGTATCGCTTTTATTTGACTGGCTAGTTTATACATATGCGCAAGATTATTATTTTTGTTAACATTTCTTTTTATATCTGCTCTTGACGTGGAAGTCGCTTGATAAGCATTTTGAAAAACATTAACTTGTGTGGTGCCTACAACAGTTTCAAGTCGACCTCTATACCTAGCAGCCAGTCTCACAGAGCCATCATCTTGAATATTAATATCGTAATCATATAATCCTAAAGAAATTATTTGGTTTAATTTTTCTATCTCAGAAATTGCTCGAACTTCACTTTCTGGTAAACCAAGTTTTCGCAGTTCCTGTTTTGAAGGGGCAGTATAGCCTAATAATACTTTTATTTCATAATGTTTAGGATTTATTTGTTCTGTGTCTTTAGAAAATCTAGCTGGTGGCCATAATATTAAGTCGACGTATCTTAAACTTGGCTCAGAAGGTGGGGATGCAGTTAGATCTTTAAGACTTTTAAATGAAAGCGTTAGCTCACACTCAATGTTATTCTCAATCGCGCCATGGTTCTCGCCGTTCTGAGTTATATTAAAGCTTTCAAAACCAACATTCCTAAAAGATGGTTTTGAAGATTCATATTTAAGATATTCAGTAGCAGAAATAGCTGTTTCAATACCAAAATTATCTGAAAAAGCAAACTCTCTGTAAATTGGAACAGGTAAAGGCCTTACACTTCCTTGGTCAACAGTGCCATCTGCGTTATAATTAAATGTCTCATGTGTAACTTTATATATTCTAACCTTAGGCTGCATTAATGAAAGTGTTGATGTTTTTATATTATAAAAAACATCAATATTATCAACACCTCTTAGGCGATTAATTATTTTATCTGCAGCGCCATTAACTTGGCGGAATGTATAATAATTAAAAGCTCCTTCTGCTTGTTGCTCTGAATAAAATCTATCTATAGAATCTAAATTATTCATTAAGATAAACTGTTCAATATTATTATAGACTCTGCGATTAAGAGTTAAATTATCACGCCTATCTAAACTCTTTTTTTTCTTTTTTTTTGCAGAGGCCTTGCCAGAAGCTGATGTTGAGTCTCTTGCCATGTTAATATCCTATATGAAAAAGAACCTTTTCTAAGGGTGTTGGGATGTATATAACATCACCATAGTTTATGTCAAATTCAGTTGGTTTTTGATTAAAAAATGCTAAAATCCACCAAAGCTTTGGATCATCATAATATTCCTCTGCTAATTTAAAATATCTATCTCCTGTCGACCAAATATGATTAATTATATTAAAATTTGAAAATTCTAGGTTGGATGGGTATCTAAAATTAGGTGTATTATACTGGTGGATCAAGTCCAGTCCTCTTTCTTTTAAAAACCTTTTATAAGATCTTTCCTCATTTGTAAATATTCTTTGTCTTTTATATCTCATGGTGTGCGCTCCTGAGCTGTCGACGCGGCTGGTGTTCCTTCAAAATCCACGTTCTCACTAAATATATTAGTATTATTGCTGTTATTAACACCATCAGCTGGACTGCCAGGGGCTGCGCTGGATTCACCACCTCCGATTGCATCCGGAGTTGTGCCGGCATCAGATGCTGCGCGTAATAATCCAAAATCATAAGGAAACGATCTAGCTGATTTGCCACCACGAAATTCACCGGTACTGTGGTCCCAGCCAAGCGCGTGATCATGAACAACATTTAATGTCATATCTAATTTTATAACTTTTGGAATTAAAAATCTTTTTCCTTCGCTGACAATCGCATCGAAGCCAGCAGCTTTTAAAACTCTGCCCGCTGTATTAGCAAATGAAGAGCCCATGTTCCTCGGGACTGCAGATATAAATCCTTGATCAACACCGTGCGTAATACCTATTCCAGGTATAGCGCATAATAAACCTTGGCCATCACGGGTTGAGGAACAAATCAAATTTGAATATCTAACTCTGAATAAGGGAGAAGCTGAAACAGACGTTGCGCTCACAGAATCTTTAAAAGATGGATATAAAGATGAAAGCAGCCAACTTAAATTATTTAAATTATCAAAAGCGCTTGACACTCCAGAAGAGACAATATCTATGCCAACAGAAATCGAGCGCTTATTTCCCTGCCAAATATAATAAGGGTTTGTTCTACCGAAAGGCTGTTGTTCATTATAATTGACATCAAATCTATCACTTAAACTAGTAATGTAAGCTAAAAACTGAATAACAGGTGGATTTTTAATATGAACTGGAATAATCTCTAGAATCGATCCTCCCTCTGCAGCTGTTGTATTTGACAGATCACCTTTTTTAAAGTTTACATTTCGAAATCCTGCTTTATCGCCGTCGTAAGCTCCTATTTCATTTTGAAAAAATTTTGACAATTTATTAGTTCCTTATTATCCGATTGAAGTGGCGCCTTGGGTTAGTCGGCCACCTTGATTAATTTTCTCTGGCTCTGGTTTTAGTCTTGCGCTTGAGGCCAATGCGTCGGCAAGATCATGACGAGTTGTTACTGTTCTTGTACCGCTTTTATCATGCACGTGATTGTGAATATTAATTACGCTGCTCGTCTTCGGAGCTGCGAAAGTCTCGGGGTCGATCCCTGCACCCTTGAGGAGGTCGTCCACACCTGGGAATTTACCGCCGGGAACCAGTGGCGTCACTCGAACTGGAGCCCCAGCTGGCGGTGCTGCTTTCTTCTTACGTGCAGCACCGCTGCCTATCTTTCCATCCGGACCAACTGTTACATTTCCACCAGAATAACCCATGAAGTCCACGCCCATTTTTTTCTCCATGAATTGCAAAGCCCGGGCAGCAGCTGGGCCTTGCCCCATCGCATTAACAACCAGCGCAACCATTTGTGAATATCCAGCGACACCACGAGCTATCTCTGCGCCTCGTGTTGCAAATGCCTCACCCTGTGATACTCTAAGCATTGTTTCATAAAAGCCATACAATATCTCTTCAGCTCTGTCGACATTTTGCCCTAAAGAAGCCACCAAGGTTAGCTGCTGTTCTGCTGCTTTATTGGCATTAGCGGCGCCGCGTTCAAGTGCTTGCGCTGCAGCAACACCCAAGCTTGAAAGTGAGCGAGTCATTCTTTCAGCGTTAGTCATTGTTGATAGGACTCTTTCATCTAAGTCTTTCATACTTAGTGCACTGTCATCAACACTTGATTTCAATGTAAAATAATCTTCTTGGTTGCCAAACATTTTTGATGCATCAGCAACACTCATACCTAAAAGATCAGCTAACATTGTGCGTATACGACGATGCGCTGTATCAAAAGAGATTCCAGATCGATCAAGAGCCTGCTGTAGAAGAAGAATTTTTTCTTCTGGATCTGCGTGCACAAGATCAGTAACAGAAAGCACTGTATCGCCTAAGATAGCGTTAAATCCTTGAGCGGCGCGTGCAGCACCTTGGAAGGTGTCTAGGCGATCAGCAACACCTGCTAAATCAGTTACAGCAACACCAGTTGCAGTTGCCTGTGCTAAAAGACCACCAAAAACTTCAATATTTCTGTCACCAAACTGAGCTAATGTTGATTGAGTCGCTAAGAAATCTTGAAAAGATTGACCTACATTCACATCTAAAGAATGCGCAATATTCGCTAGCGATCGAACTGATTCAGAGGCAACCATTGGGGTTTGTTTAAGGCCTTCAATCAAGAAATCAAACATCTGCGCAGTATTTTCTTCTGTGACACCAAGCTTAGCTAGGCCGGCAGTCAAGCTTCCAATATGCGCTGTAATCATTGTAGCTTCTCGTGATCCAGCTATAAATGAATTTCGAAGTAACGCAACATTCTCTTTCAAAGCAACCAAAGCTTTATTGGCTTCTTCACCACCAATACCTAAATTCTTTAACATTAAATTGCTAGCAAATTCTGAATCTATATATTGCAATCTGCCAGAAGCCATTTCAATTGGGTCAACAATAGTTTGAAAAATATTTTTTAATTCAGATGCAGCTGGTATACCACCTCTAACCATTGAAGCAAAAAATGTATCCATATTATTAACAAACTGACCTAAACCTTGGAATACATCGGTATAAGTTATACCCTGCATGCCCGTCAATAATTGTAAAGCAATATTCTCTGCAGAGGTTTCTTTTACCATCTCAAGAAAATCAACTTTTGAATAAGCTTCTGCAGCTTTAGCCAATGCAGCAACAAAATCTTTAGCTTCAGATCTAGGCTTAGCTTTTATGATTCTGCCATATATGGTTTCAATCTTTCCAAGACGATCCGCTTGTTTATCTAAATCGCCGGCTAATTTTTCAGCCGCTGCAACTTGTTCCCTTGCTAATCTAAGTGATCGCTCATTTTTTCTATTTATTGCAGTACGTTTAGAGGATATTGTATTTAGCTGTGCAATTTCTTTATTAACAATTTCAAGTTTTGCTTTTGATATAAAATCCTCTTTAGTGCTAAGTTCAGCTGCTTCTTTGCGCAACTCTTTAATTTTTGAACGTACATTAGCTTGAGATTTTGTAACCTCTAGGAGATCTTTTGCTTGAAGCACTTGCTGAGCAGAGATAAGATTAATATCTTTTTCAAGATCATTCATCTCTTTTAAAAAGTCACGGGCAGCTTCCATCTCTTTAAGACTAAACCTTCCCTCGCCCATTATAATTTTATAGGCTTCACCGATTGTAGTTACTTCATCATCTTTTGCCATTCAAGTAGTCTCCCAGACACTATAAATAGTTAATCAAAGAAAATACAAGCGCGCTGTTAACAATGAAAAAGCCTATGTCTCGTTTTCTTTCTGTTTTTGTTCGCCTAATCTGTTTAAAAACCAAACTCTTAAGCCAACAGGCAAGCTGTATGCTTCTTGAAAACTCCAACCACCATAATATTTTAACAAAAAGAACTGCTCATAAACACTTTCCATATACGCTTCATCTAGGCCAAAAAAACTCCGCAGTAAGCGGAACCTCCATTTCCTCAGTGGCATTACAGTGTTTACAAGTAAAATCTTGTGTTAGTTCAATAGAAGGTGAGAGCTGTGGCAGCAAGTTTCTTAAATATCTAGAGTCCCAAGCTAACATAGAATTAATTGAATGTTTAATAAAATTTGAATCCTCATTGCCATCAAATGAAATAATAAACTTAGAAAGCAAAGCTGTAACTAAATTTGTTTCTAAATCATTTGATCCAACTCTTATTTCATCTAAACCTGTCATAACTTTAATCGCAACTCTTTTTTTAGATTTTGGCAAAGTAACAATATAGCAGAGATTTTTGGAATCATATTCGACACCACAATCATTCAAATAATTTTCATCAAAACATAATAAATTAATTCTTTTTTTCTTTAAATCAAATTTATAATCTTGCTTTTCGCCACATGAGTTGCATGTAATACTAACTTCATAGGCGTTTCCATAGCTTGATGCTCTAGCTGCAATCATGATTGCATTTCTGTCACTAATTGTTAAACTTTTTGAGTCTATATTAGGATCGACTATTAAATTCTCTAACAATCTTTCAATAGCTAAGCCTTGCTTATGTAAAGCTACAGAGGATAAAATATCCTCTTCTTTAGCAGTCATATATTTAATTTCTATGGTTTCTTGCATGTGAAGTGGATGGTCAAAATGGTAAAACCTTCCCTTCGAAGGAAGTTCAACAAATTCAGTAGGCACTTCATAGCTTAAACCAGTGGGCGGCGGCGCAGCTGGATTTGGACCAGGAGCGGCGAACCTATTCTGATTATTTCTCATTTAAACCTCTTTATAATTAACCGGGAAGCGGAATCTCAGCGCCGTTGGTCGGGGCAGTATACTCAGCAAAGTCATAACTCAAGCCAACATCAATACCAACTATACCTTCATCATCATAAGATAGATCACCAAAATTTATGCTTTTAATGAAGGCATTTTTAAGATCCCAGCGCTCATAATATTTAACAAATGATTGACCGGGGTATCCATCAACGCTATCACCAGGAGTGGGAGCAGCAAAACCACCTGCATCAAGTTGGTAAAGACTAACAGTCCCCACAGCAGCGTCAGCTTGTTGTTTTGTAATTCCAGAGGCCATGTTATCAAGAGTCAGTGGCTGAACGTATCCCATATTTTTTAACACATTATAGAATTTTGAACCAACATTTGGCTCAATTGCATCGATAAAACTAACATCAATATCTTGCCATTTTACGATACCAGGATACTTAAAAACGTGATTTAAAAGTCTGTGCTCAGTGCTATTAGAAAGCTCAAAGGAGGGCTTTGATGCTTTTGTAACCATAAATTGTAGGTCCTCACCTAAGTTAGAAAAGCTTACCAAAAATCTAAATTTTCTTTTAGGTTGGAAGGCAGTGTCTGATGGACTGAAAAATGACATTTATTTGGTCTCCTGTATTCTCGTATAATAAATAGTAATATGATTAGTTTTAATCATCAAATGAAGCTCCAGTTTTTGTAATAATAAAATCAAGAGCGATAAATTCAATTGACCGAGCTGGCTTCAAGAAAATCTTAGCATATAGCACATTTCTATCAATTAAATCTGGTGTCGTTGTAGTGTCATCTAGCACAACTTTAAAATCGGTGAGCCCCAAGCCAGATTTGACACTCTCTAAGAATGGCACGACGCGTCCTCTAAACCTATCCCAAGTAGATTGCACGTTTTGCTCAAATAAAGTTGTTGCAGCAAATCTAGAAATCTCTTTCTTAAGGAAGATAAGCAAACGACGAACATTAATTCTATCGAGGGCAGAGGGTGTTACTTGCAGAGTTTTTTGTCCAAAGATAACAATACCCTCAGCTGGGAAAGAGGCAATTGGGTTAATATTTGCATCATAAAGTTGATCTCGCTCGTCAGATGTAAGGCGCTTACGTACACCGACAACTGGTAAACCAGATGAACCTTCACTTAACCCACCTCTAGTAAAGCCTGCTGGTGCAAACCACACCGCTGATCTCCGCTGCGAACTGGAGAAAGTACCAAGTGCAACAACAGATGGGGGAACATAAAGTATTGAATCACTTATGGTGTCTCTAATCTGCACAAATGGATAGAAAGCACAGCCGTAGCTAGAGTTAATACCAAGTGTCTTTACATTTGTTACCGCATCTGTAACTGACCCTAAGTTTGATTGCTCATCTAAGGCATTTTCATGAGGCGGCAAGTAATTACCCTCGATATCGATGATAGCTAGTGAATCACCTCTCTCCTCGCATGCGTTAATTAATTGAGTATTTAAACTATTGTTTGTAATGCCTGGTAAGGCTAGTACATCAAATTCAACATACTCAGGATCAGATACAATATCAATGGCTTTTTTCAAGCTGTGGAACGCGTAGTTAGTTCTTTCACCTTGATTTTGGCTTATGTATGAATTTCTAAATGGATCTTTTTCAGTGATATCCAATCCATCTGTACCACCAAACATAGGTGAGGTAAATCTATTAAATCCAGCGTTTGAGCCAGTTAAAATAAATTTTGAACCTGAAGTTGCTGTAAATGAAGTTCCAGCAGCTCTAGAGCCAGAAACATAAATTGCATGTCCTGAATCAGCGCCTGAAATTTTAACATCATCTAAAGTAAAGACCCAAGAATACTGATTTTTACCAAGTGATGAAACTGTATGCGGATCATGACCTTGCGGCTGACCTCTTAATATATCAACAGTTGTACTATCGTGGCGCTTTGAGTCTATAATATTTGACTGATACCCAAAATAAGCTCTATTGGCTTTTACTAAGCTACCCTCTGAAGAAGAGACTCTAAGCCTGGTTCTTGGAAATTCAATTGAAGCAGTCATCGGTGTCGTGCCGCCGTCAAAAAGCTGCCCATCGATTCCAACTCTTGCTGGGACTAATCCTTTTGAAAGGGCGTTGCCGCTTCCTGTTCCAGCGTACCAAGAATTTGTTAGGCCAGCTGCCGTTGAGCCTGAAAGCCAAGTTTTTGTAAGTGGTACAACAGGTCCGTATACACCATATGGCAAGTAGCCTTTTCTAGCAATGCCATTATTAACTGCAGGACTGACCTCTACTCTAATATATTTAGAGCGATTTGCAAAATTACCTAGCTCAGTAATTGTTCTTGCATCAGGGTCATAATAGTAATTTCTATCACCTACAATTCTAGCTATGTAATTAGCTGAAGTAGGGTCTAGGTTAATGTTACTGAAACGTTCTAAAACAATAGGATTGTTATCATTATCACTTGCTTTTCTAACCAAAACAGTGAAGTGACCAAAAGCATTAAAATTATCACTTGGTGGTTTAATATCAATAATAGAAATTTTCAATTCTCTATTTGCTTGCTCACCGCTGTCAAGTGCATGAAACTTAAATAATTTTTCAACATGTGAAGCTTTAACTGGCGAGAAATTAGAATTAGTACCTCTTGTATCTTGCGAGAAAAACCAACCGGTTTGAGCGGCTTTATTTTTCTCTTTATGATCTGCCCAAACAATGCCAGAACCTCCAGTTGTGCCATCAAGTGCTAATATCACACCAAGTTGATCAGTGTTGCTGGGTGCTGAACCAGTTACTTTTAGCTGACTATTTTCAGATGCAGCTAGGTTTGACTCAAAAGTTTCCCCTAGCCAGTAAGACGAAGTGTCTGAAGTGTGTGCGCTGTTAACTCTAGTCGGATCAGTGTTAAATACTTTTCTAATAAAGATATTTGAATCACGATTAAAATTAAACGTAGATGATTTTTCAACACCAGCAGAGCCGGTAATTTTTGCAGTGAACTGGCCATTTGTGCCTTTAATAAGCACGCCAGCTCCTTCAACCTGGGTACCATTGCGATTTGAGCCAGTTAAAATTACTGCGCCTTCATTAACATACCACACAGCAGCTAATGTTCCGGTAACTGCGCCGGCTCCGCCGGCTGCGGTGCCACCTGTAAAACTTGCTCCTATAGCTATAGTGCCTTGAACATTAGTTACAGTAATACTATTTCCATCGGGACCGGCTTTTGTTGCTGTTAAAGTTAATGCGGTGGTGCTGGCAGCGGTGGCATCGATGCCTGCAACTCCGTTAGTGGAGTCTCCAGCATTAGAATTGCCATATCTCGCTAGCGTTTGATCTGCAGTGCCGTTAATTGCTGCCAAAAGAGCAGTTGCGGAATCGGCATCGGACGCCCCTTTCTTTACGTGAATAATGGCGGCTGAAGCGGGATCGTTTAGAGCCTCTTTAAAGATAACTCTAATTGTGGTGTTACTTCCGTCAGCGGCAGTAGGAACAAGAAGCTGGAATTCATCTAAATCGCTCAGGCTGTCTGTGCTTAATGCGCTGGCCGCTTGAGCCTTCGTTGCCGCAAAAGATGAGTCAGGGTTCGGCATAACGAACAATCCGTAAGCGCCGCCGGCGTCAGCAGTAGCATTGCTAGATGGTGCTGTAGAAAAATCTTTTGTTGTTTTCCATCCTGCAACAGCAGTAGTTTTAGTTGTATCAGCGTCATTTCGACTTTCGCCCAAAACACGAACAACAGTGCAAGGACTATTATTTTTTAGCCAGGCTTGCGCCGCAAAAGCAGCATAAGTAGGAGCAGTCATTTCGCCTGTACGCCAAATATCACCAGACGCATTTCCAGCTGCTGGATTTCCAAAAATTGAAACAAACTCTCTAAAGGAATCAACCGTTACCGGACGTCCAGCTGGCCCCTTCTCAAAACGGCCAATTACAAGAGGTCCCATGCGCTCTGGCAATGGATCAACTGTTGATTCATCTATCTCACTAAGAAAAATACCTGGAGATACAAACTTAAACTTATCGACTGACATAATTTTATGCTCCCTAATTATACTCTAGTCCAAATTTTATGAACTTTTTTTCCTTAATAAATAGTCACAGCCATTTACAAAGTCCTTTAAAATCTAAATTTGCCATCCTCATAATCTGGGTCGCCTACAAGTATTCTTTCACGAGCAAACCTTATTTGCACAGCGTTCTCTCTTCTAACCACTCTTGGTTGCTCTTGATTTTCACCATCACCTATTAAATATCCAAAAACATTAACCGCGATTGTAGTTTCGTATTTTCTCTCATTTGTGTCATAATTTGAAATATTATTATCCATATTATAGTTTTCATCAAAAAATGCCTCATAGACATTCGAATTATGTCTTACAATAATTCTTTTATGAGCGTTAGAGCTTCTTATTATAGGAACTAACAAATCATTCATCTGCTCCTGATACTCAGTTCGAAGAACAATATTATATTCAACCTCGACATATATTGGTATTGGTATGGTTAAAGTTTCATAGACTATTTTTTTATTTTCTTTTTTTCTATAAAGAGGATAATTTAATTGCTTTGTTCTACGAAAAGCATCTGCATTGGCAAAATTACTTGTTTTGTCTTGCTTGATAACTTTATTAATAGTTAAATATCCACCCTTAATGTCATCTCTGGGGTCGACTGCAGCATATGGAATAACTTTACTTCTTTCTGTTTTTTTAACAGCTGTTCTTTCTATGCTTATAATCGGTAGAACAATTTGTCCTCTAACATCCCTATTGAGATCATCATTTTTAACATTGTGTGCTCTCTCAGATCCAGCCCAAACAATTGGTGTTTTTCTAAATCCTTTGTTTGTATTTGTTTTTAATTGAAGATTTTCATCAAAAAATTTATACAAGGCAAAATCAATATCTTCTAGTGTAGAGGTCATGCGAGTTACATCTCTACCAGTGTGCTCCTCATTTATTGATTCATCATGTGGCATCGAATAAGCCCTCCCGAGACTTAATGCATTCTGCAGATATCTCAACTCTTCTATCGGCTTGACCAAATAATTCTGTTGGCTCCTCTAATTTAACTATTTCATAATAATCCCTTCCATAAGAAATAAAGTCACCTTCTCTAACAAATAAATTTTGATCTTCAGTTAGTCTTCTTTTGTGAAAATGAACTTTTATTTTTATTGTCTTATCAACACCATATTTATCAAACATACTTTCCTGGCCCATAAATTCTACTAAAGCATGAACTCTTACTGGAGATAAGAATGTCTTTACAACCGCTTCATTATACAGCGGATGATAGTTTGTGTGTTCAAGATCTATCGGGTAATAAACAATTGCTTGGCCAACAACTCTTTCAATTACTTCGTCATTGACTTGCTTAACTAAATCTCGCTCTTTTTCGCCTAAAAACAAAGGAGGAGGAGGATTAGTTGGCTGTGACCATTTATTTTTTTCATTTGCCATTAATTAATCATCCTGTGTATATAAAATATGGATGAGTTTTAATCATCTCCTGGGCATTTTTAGTTATATCACCTTGTATTTCTGCTATCTTCTGATATGTCAACTCATCAAGCACTTTTTGCAATTCTTCTCTAAGAGTTTTTTGTTCTTCCCTTGCTTGTGTTATCAGCGCAGTTCCATTTAAAGTTACAGTTTGGCCGGGTATTGGAATATTACCAAATTTTGATCTAACTTCGCCTAAGGTTTCTTTTACTAGTGCCAAAGCAAAACGACGAATCCATTGTTTACCTATTGAATTTATATTTTTATAAGGTAAATTAGATAAAGGCAGAGTATTCATATTATTGACACCATCTATTCCATCTCTGCGATCATCCTGTGATTCCCAGGGCTCTTCATTTACCGTAAATTCGAAGTAAATTCTTGATGGTGACACACTTGTAGGTATGGGGTATATTCGAAGCCTATTGTTCTTAATTTCATAAGAATAGTGTGAATTTCTGGTATATATGGCGTCTTCATATGCTAGTGCCTGGAGTTTGTTTTGCCATGGCGGGATAACTTCAAATGTTGAGTCATCAGCGTACATGCCATAAGTCGATAAATTACCGACAGAATTCATTCCACCATAATAGCCATAGAACCTCCACATGGCATGCGGGGTCTTATAATAAACTCTTCTTATCATGACTCTTTTGTTGTTTACTTTATTGTAAAACAATGAAGAAGAAGACGCTGCAGAGGAGGATATTATATTTTGTAAATCATAATCTTGCTTTCTATCAGTGGTTGCGAAAGAGGCAGAATATATTTGTGTTGATCCACCAATGCCAGCCTCCGTAGATGTGTTGTCCAGAACTCTTCTCGCATATCCTATTTTAAATTTTGGATATTTTAGCTCAACTTTGCTGCCGCTTAAAGAATCTGTTCTTTGGCCATCATGATCAAAAGTACCAGTAGTCGCCCCTAGAGAACTATGTAAAATATTTTTAGATTGATGTACATTAACAATATATGAATATTCTAGAACAGCCTCTTCATATGCTGCATATACGTTACCAACTGTTATTTCTAAATCAAGTATATCACCGCCTAGTTTTTTAAAAACATAGCTTACCTGATCAGCTGCACCAGTGATAAATGTCGGGCTGAATAAATCTGAGGTTGTATCAGCATAAATAGCAAAGGGATAGTGTATGGTATTGCTAGCTCCATCAGTAGTTTGAGCGACTGTGCCAGTTGAGGGTAGTCTAACTGCTGAAGTTTGAGAGCTTGGTGTTAAAGTTGGTGTCGCCATTCATACGGTCTCCTATCAGTATAATTAGTTGGGAGAGATTGTTTTGTCCTGTAGACATTGGGCTCTATAAAATAAAACCCCGCCAAGGTAATCCAAGACGGGGTTTTTTCTCACCAATTTTATTATCTTACTCTTCTTTTGCTTTCTTTTTCGCGACTGATTTTTTAGGTGCTGCTTTTTTAGGTGCAGGCGCTGGGGCCGGCTTTGGGGCAGCTTTTTTTGGTCGCGTTCTCTTGTCAACTGTTAATGCTGGCATAAATCTATTCTCCTATTTAACTTTCAGTTACGGCGTCTGCGCCAGTTTCAGTGGTAAAGATCTGACTATCAGCGGTATACCAGTGATCACCGTCACAAACTAGCTCTACAAAAGAACCTTTTTTAATATCGTCGTTTATTCTTATCTCATCATGGTTGCTACCATTCAACTGATTGGCCACAATATCATCAGATTGATCAGTAGTGTTTGTGTCGTATACAAAGACCGTGCCTTTTATTAATTCTGATGTTGAGGCTGTCTTTATTGCGCGGTAAGCTTCGCCAGTACCGTCGTCAACGCTCCAAAAAAACTTAAAATATAAACCTTTTTTAGCAGCTGGTAGTGTTGCTGTGCGATTATTTGTACCGCTAAACGCAGCGCTAACTAATACAACTTCACCACTGTCAGTCTCTTTAAGAGTTAAATCCTCGTCACCCCAAGTACTAGTTCGTAGGGTATGTGGTGCATATGCTGGTCTTGTCTTACTCATGTTTTAAAACTCCTAAATTTGTTCTTAACTAAATGCTGGGTCAACAGTTACAGCTAATCTGCAATTGCTAATAAACCAGTGTGAGCCATCAGTGACTAACTCTATCATTGAACCTGGCTCAATATTATCATTAACTGTTAAAGTGCGATGGCTAGATCCATTGGCTTGCACGTTAACCATATCATCAGAATTATCGGTGCCTCCGGATAAATAATAAACTGCAGTGCCTTTAATATATTCATCTGAACTTGCTGTTTGAATAATTGTTGCTTGAGCATCTGAAGCAACACCCCAGATAACTCGAAAATAGGCGCCTTTGGCACCTGCAACACCTGTCACCGCAGGCAACGTAATTGTGCGATCGGCTGTAGCTGCAGCGGTAATAATAACATTCGCTCCAGACTCACCTATTGTTAAAGATTTACCCTCATCACCAAGGGTCATTACTTTTAGTTTGGAACTATTAACGTTTGCTTTATTGGCTCTCATATTGTAAAAAACTCCTAAATTATTAAGTTGCAACCGCTGGTGTTGCTGTGGCTATAATATTGCTAGAAACAACATACCATTTGGTGCCATCGGAAAGCAATTCTAACCAAGATCCCGGCTCAATGTCATCATGAACAGAGATTGAAACACCATCTGTTGCAACAACATCCATATCATTTGTTGCATGTCCTGGATGGTCCGACTTCAAAAATAATATATTGCCTTCAATTTTTTCAGCTGAATCATTTGTTGCAATTATTGTTTCGTGAGCGTCGCTAGCGACTCCCCAAATAAATTTAAAATATTGTCCAGACGCTGCGACAGGAGGGAGAGTAATGGTGTTGGCTTGCCCAGCTGCAGAGGTTATAATATAAGTCTCACCGCTTTCAATGGACGTTCTGGTCGAGTCGCCTTCGGTTGTGCTTACAGTTTTGCTCACATCTCCAAGAACCTCGACTCTTTTTCTTGATGCGTTTAAAAAGGGTCTTCCAACTTTTGCCATCTTTGTGTCTCCTAGATCTTTTCGCCCATAGGCGATCAATTATAAATAGTATTATGCTTCATTAAATGACTAAATTAATCTGCTTGTTATTTAGCAATAAAAAAACCCCACCAAGAGAAAACTCAAAGCGGGGTTAGTTTAGCTTATACTAAATTGGCTTAGGAGCCAGACTCACCAAGAAGTCCGCGACAAATGACGAGACCGTACATATCTGGAC
>CEOA01001330.1_pt1 | contig 17192 bp, 9 predicted proteins | sample 530251 | NCBI WGS metagenome assembly CEOA01 (sample SAMEA2619838, study PRJEB7988) | marine metagenome | biome: marine biome (ENVO:00000447); feature: surface water layer (ENVO:00002042); material: "saline water (ENVO:00002010), including plankton (ENVO:xxxxxxxx)" | depth 5 m
TGGTTTCGCACGAATGATAAAGTTCGTAGCCAAGAATGGATCTTGAACTGAATCAAATGCGTTGCCTGAGAATTTAAAGGCGCCTTGTCCATCAGTGCCACTATCGTCGCTGCCTCTCGATAACTCTTCAAAACCACCTTGTTGCCCAAGAGTCCTTGTCGATCCGTGAATATCAGATTTACCAACACCAATAGCACTTCTATTTCTTAGATCGGGTAAGAAGAAGTTTGTGTCTGTGGTTGTATCAGATTGTAGGGTTACACTACCAGCCGAGGTTGGTAGTGTGCCAGCGCCCGCATCAGAAATATCCAGTGTCGTTGTTGTGACATTATCAACGTTGATAACCACTGTGGTGTTGTCTGATTTCTTGAGAACCAGTTTATCGTTTTGTGCAATGCCTCTCGTTGATGCACCACCTGTGAGTGTAAGAGTGTCGGTACCATTAAAGTGAATGTCACTCACCTCGTATGTGTGTCCAACAACATCAAATAGATCTGGGAAGTCAGTTGTACTTTTCAGTTTACCATCACAGAACAAGAAATCATCATTTGGTATGATAGATCCTGAGTATGGATAAATTGTTCCGACAGGAATAATTCCTTGCAGGTATAATTCATCTGTTGCATCTTGCACAACAGAGCCAATATAGGGAAGAACAAAACCACTATCGTTATCTACACCAATAAACATGGCCTTCTGAACAAGCGTATCACCCTCGTTGTAGGATGGTGCAGTGGTTGTAAGTCCACCAGAGACAGTTCGAGATAAGAAGTAAACCTCACCACCAGTGATACTGGTAATTTTTGTGCTGCTACCAAGACCACTGACAAATCCAGATTGTGTGACCTTTACATTATTTGCATCAACAACAGAAGAAACAATACCAATCGCCTCTGCGTTCTCTGGAGAAGTAGCGATGGCAGATGTCACACCACCTGTGGCAGATCTTATTTTTACTGCCTCACCAACAACAAGACCATGATTTGTTGTTGTGATTGTTCGTGTGACATCATCTTGTCCTGAGATCCAACCGTCGATCTTTCCGTCAGCGCCTGCGATTGGAATGTGATACGCTGCCGAGTCTGTCGTTGCGTGAGCACCATCAAGTTGATCGACGTTTAGACTTTCAGCGAAACTTGCGATGGGTGTATTTGGGAATTGACTACCACTGACACCTGTGCCGCCAAAAATGTGAATGACCGCTGCGTCTTTTCCACCTGTCGCACCAGACAATCCAAAACTTATTCTGAGATCGTTGACAAGCCCACTCGCACCACCAGTGGCTGTCGTGAACGAGAATATATTACCACCCGTGACTGGATTCTCTGCGATGTGTAAAGTTGATTCATTTCCTGAAGCAGCGGCAAAAATAAAGTTGTGTTTTAGACTACCAAATCTATCATCGGTTGAGTCAAAGTACGCTGATCTTATTGCGTTTGATCCTGAGACGCCGAAACTCTTATTGGTAAAGAAAGTACCGTTTGTCACACCAGGAACAGCAGACTGATGCCAAAGTATCTCTTTATCACCGTCAGCACCCTTAACAACGATACCAGGGGCTCTTTGATAACCTGAATCGGTTGGGAATCCACTCGCACCAGTGATGTCTTCAACAATACCAAACGTGAAACCTCGACCAGTTCCACCATCAGGTGCGATGAAGCCAGTATTTGCGAAAGAGTTAGGAGAGCCTTTCAAGAATGGGCTGATCAAAGTAATTTCTGCATTTGCCGTGCTTGCAAAGTTTACACTTTTGATGTATAAGGCTGCCTCAGCCTGTGTAAATCCTGACGCACCACCATCATCTGAGTAGTATGCTGTTGCTCCAGCAACAAATCCTTCGGCCGTCACATTAAGTGCGGTGTCTGCTGCTTGTCCAACATTACCAGTAATCTTGATTGTGAATTGATGGTTGAAGGCAAGTTCGATTTGCTCATCTTCTGTTCTTAGATTCTGAACATTGAGAGCCGTGTCTGTTCCCTCAACGACGAGATTACCACCAATAGTAATGTCACCACCGAATCTGTGATTGCCAGAGATACCAGGTGGTAAAGAATTTTCTGCTAGTACCTTCTTTGCAACACCAGCGTCCACATCAAAAACTGCATAAAGATCTTCATTTGCAACACCAGATCCGATATTTGTCATGTTCAAGAAATTTAGACCTAAAACACTACCGCTATCAGCAGAGATACCTTGCTCACCTGCTTTATGGAACAAAGATAGTTGTACCACACCATTCGAAAGAGCGTAGTTGGAAACTCTCGACTCAGTAATACCAGATCCAGTGACTGGTATCACATCATATACGTTCAATGGGTTTAGGTAGTCAACGATGGTGTTCGTTCTTGTCACCCATTCGTTGAACGTATCGGTGAGAAGAATGGTGTCTAGCGAGGGATTCAGAAGATCAGATGTGATTGAATGTGACATTTTATCCCTTTACAAGTCTTTCCATCATTTGTTTGATAGCGGCTATATCGCTCTTCATGTTATTTATATCATTTTCCAAGAGTTGAATTTTTTCAACCTTCTTTTGTTCAGCCATAAATTTTTGTTTCTCTGCCAAACTTGACGCCAAAAGTGCTTTACTTTTTGTGTCACGAATATAGTTTGGGTTCTCTGTTTGTATATGCATCATTCATCACCGTGAGCGATAGCGGTCATATTTCTGATCTTCGGTACGTTGGCCTGGGTGTTATCATCATACATGACAATTTTCACAGCGAACTTCGAGTACGGCGAATCAGCACCAGTAATAGCACCAGCGGTCAGCGTATAGTCCACAGCGATGAAGTCATTTTCACCCTGAACTGTTTGTGACTGCGCCGTTGCGGCATTCAAACTGATAAATGGTTTATTCTCGAAGTTTGTTTCGTCATCGTCACCCTGAACTTTCAAGAAAGCAAAGATGTTTGATGATGTATTTGGTCTTTGTTGTTCAAGTCTCAGTGTGAAATCTGTTGATTCAAATCCAGGTTCAAGATTAACTTGTCGTGAGATATATCTCATTGCTGGAAGTTCCGTGTTTGTAATACCATTCGGTGTGGCAAAGTTTTCAAACGAAACGTGATCCTGTTCTGCGTTGATATCATTCTCAATCGTAATTACACTAATCTTACTTGGATCAATCACGGGTGATACATCATCATTATCAGAGGAGAAAGTCGCTTGCAACTCAAAATCACCAGCAGTTCCTGGACGAATCACTCTCTTTTGTCTGTCGGCAAACTTAAGTGTCTCGTTGACTCCTGTGTTTTCAGCAGCGAGCGCGGAAGAACTGCTAGTCTTTTTGGTTCTCTGTTGATATGTGATATTAGTTCCAGGAACTTTCAATTCACCAATATCAAGTAGGTATTCATGAACATTAATCTCTGTGGTTCCATATTCGGAACTAACATCTGTAGACTTCAGAGTGAGTAGTCTATTACCAGCAGACTGATCTTTACCAGAGAACTTGCATTTGTTAATTCTAAACGCAAGGAACTTAGTTTTATTTGGTTCTCTGGCACTTGCATTTTGTGATTCAAACAGAGGCCCGACATATGGTTGTCTTGAGATTACATCGCTCGTTGTTCCTGTTCTGATTTCACCCTCTTCACCAACCCAAAGGGCATAATCAGATCCGTTTGTCTGTACCGTGATGCAGTAATCACCAGGTGTCAGATAAACAGGCGAGTCAAACGAGAACGTCGTTGGTGCACTTGGGTTCATTGTGCTAGTTGTGGTCACGTTTTCCGATGTCACTGTTGCACTGGCGAAAGGTAAAATCTTAGACGGGTTAGGATAACCATTTGTCATAGGTCTTATTTGCACTGTAATTGGTAAAGTTGCATCTTTAGCATTGACATACAAATCAACGCTCTTCACAAACAAGCCAGATGGATAAGCGTAAGATGAGACCGTGAATTGTTGTGCGAGAGGATCATTTAAACCAAGGCGGGTAATGTCTCTTGCTTTAGCATCTTCAAAGAGTCTCTCATCTTTGACCGTTTCGCGTTGGAAAGAGGCTTGTCTCGTAGATAGGATGGCTGAAGTTTGCTCTTGTTGATTACCAGAGACTTTATACACAGCCTCAGCAGCCGTCGTTGCGTTTGCTGCTACGTTCGAACTATCATCAACAAGTCTAAACAGTTTATCACCGTCCTTAAATTTGCCAGACGCTATCGCAAACGTAAGTGTGACTTGCCCGTTCGAGTCCGTCATGATGTTTCCGCCTAGCGTGCCACCTGATGGTGTGCAGGCGGCCGATACGTCTACATTGTCGAAGAATGGATACACTCGAACATTTGGTCGCAATCCCTTTGCCGTGATTGTTAAAGTTTTTGATCTGATGAAACGAACAATATCTTGTTCAACAATTTTATCATTCACTTTGTTGAATATGGTTTGTGGTTTTGATCTTCTAATTCTGTTTTTCGCTCTTCTCTTTTTCAGACCACGAATGTTTTCGAGTAGTTTATTCACTCTTCTTCGTCGAGCCTTGAAAGGATTACGTTCAAAATTTAGTTGCTCTGTGACTTGAATCAAGGCTCGCCCGAACCAAGTAGAAGTCCAATCACCAAATCTTGTTCCGAATCCGTTAGAATTTGAGTCTGCAACCCAACCATCGTTCTGATCTTCACTGTTTGTAAGAACAACTGGTCTTACGTTGTCGTCATACCAGTTATCTGATGGTGGATCAATCGTCATTACTCCAATAAAGTTGTAGATCTTTGATGGATTAGGATCGATTGTGGAGTTAGCAAAAATTTGATTAATGTATTTTTCTGTTGTGTAATCTAGTGTTAGTAGTCCAGATGGTGAAACACCACCAGCAGCAGAGTTAGTAATACCCGCTGTATAGGTAGAGTCGGCTGTCAAACCAACAGACTTTGTGGTAAATCTTGGTCTCAATTCACCATTTTCAAAATCAACCGATGCTTTGTAGAACTGATTAGAAACATCACCAACACTATGCCCCTCAAACGAGTCAACGAGGACACCATTCTTGAAAACCTCTGTGTTGTTTGCACCAGTTATAGAAACATTCAGTGCGTCTTCTTCTTCAAGAGATAGTTTTGTAAAGAATTCTAGATTCTCGACACGCTTCTCAATGTTACCGATGTCACGCATGGTGTATCTTCGGTTTTCAATCTTAGTTGGTAAAACGTCATTCACATCTCTCGTATCAGCATTTACACCGACTCTATAGAGAGTCATCGCATCTGGTAGATCTGCTGGATCTTGTGGGTTGACAGACGGAACACCCTCAACAACTCTGAAGTTTCTATCTTTTGACAGAACAATCTTGTCAACTCTTGATAAGTAGAACGATCCCTCAACCTTACTATCTTGAATACCTCTTGTTGGTAAGAACTGTTTAGCATCAGCGGCAGAGCCTGTCACACCAAGTGATGTGTTACCTGGGCTTGTTAAGAAGTTTAAGTTAGTGCCGTCCCTATCAGGTCTGAAGTCCACAACATTTGCTAGTGGTATAATTTTACCTGTATTAGGACTAATAAACTCTGGTATTGCACTTGATGAAATACCTGGCGTGTATGAGTTTACAATGAATGGTCCCTCATTACCACTTCGTGCAAAGTGTTTGTATGTGATATCAACAGCCGTCACACCTTTATCATGATGTTCGTTCTTCAGAACGATACGAGAGAAGTCGTACATGTTGTCTCGTTGACCAGTGTCTAGGTCAAAGAATGATGTCATGTCCACATCGACGCCTGAGGGATTACCGCCACCAGTTTGTCCAGTAATACTGACGATTTCAAAAACATCAACGTCACCATCCAAGAACTGGAACACCTCTTCACCAGAGAAGGTCAAACCCTCAAGTCGTTGATTAGTCAGAGTCTTTGTGGTCACGACTTTGTTTCTGATTGGATTCGTTGATTGCATTCTAAAGTTTGCTACCACATACGCGGAGGTTGGTCCTGCTGTGTCTAGGTCAATGACCATTTGACTTGCCGAACTTTGTGTCTTCGCTCTACCTGGCAAGATTTTACCAGATCTGTCAAACACGACAGTTGCACTGCTGTTTGGAATACTAGAGAAGTCACTGCTGCCAGCAAAAATAACGTCTGTTCCTGATGCGTTCAATCCAAAGTCAGAGCGAGAGAATGTTTTCTCACCATTTGATGCGTTAAAGTCTGTAAAGTACCTCGTTCTCTTGAAGAAGATGTCAAGGTCGCTGACAGAATTCATCTTATCCACATTTGCAACTTCAAAAAGAAGAGTATTCACATCAGGATCATTTAGAGTTCCGACTCTATCAGCGGTCAAGGAGAACATAGGTGCCGTTGCACCAGCACCGACTCTGTAAATATGTTGAACATTTGAGAACCCTGCCGCTGGTCCACCTGCGTCTGGTTTCTTCATGTTGATATCATAAAGATAGGCTTTGAACGTGTTAGCCGAAGAACTCTCAGTATCAATCTGTCTCAGTCTAGCCGTTCCAGCACCACCAGTTGACGAGGCAGGGCCTTGAAGATTGTTTCCTGTTGCTAAAATAACAAGCGGGTGTTGCTCAATGTCAAAATCTTCACCGAAACATCCAGCAGATAACCCATCTGTGTATCCGAGAGTGCCGTGTGGGAAACTGACAATCGCATAGTTGCCCATGTTTGTGTCAAGAGGCGTGTCATCTGCTAGATCGCCCGTATCCAGTGCTTTGTTTATGGTCAGATCTGTGGGTGAGATTGTTTCAATTTCGTATCCAAGAACATACCCTTTACCTGCTCCCAAACTAGCGGTAAGAGATGTGGCAGCAGCACCAACGTTTGATCCTGTGAAGTCGAGACTAAATGGGCGAATCGTGTAGTTACCAGACTCGTCGTAAGTTCTTCTCGCAAGAGTATCTAACAAGAAAGAGTAGTCGGGGTATTTTTCTTTTTTGGTCACGTTATCATTGACAAGTCTATATGTCTCAATAAAGTTTGACTCATTACCTGTTGTTGCCGTGCTTGATGGATCAAAACTAACATTACCAAGAACGAGATCAATTTTATATCTGTCAGCACCCGGTGCAGCGTAGTTATAAAAACCATTAGCAGGATCTGTGAGAGTTGAATCTTCTGTGCTTGACACTGTTGTTTTATTTACATTGAATCCAACTTTCGTCGTTAGATTCTTGAATACACGAACACCACTTGTGTTTTGTAAGTTTACTGGTAAATCTTGTTGATCACTCTTGACAAAGAATCCATCAACGTATCGAATACCTTGATTGACACTCACCATTTTGGCTGTACCGAGGGATGTTCCCTCTACGTCGGCGTTACCTATTGCATGTCCTGTGATCTCAAATGTCACTGTTTTTGTGTTATCATTTGAGGCAGTCGCTTGCAACGAGGTACCGTGTGTGAATCCTAAAGACCCATGAGCACCCGTGCTTCCACTAAGTTCTTGGTAGAAAAGGATAGAGAAGTCATCGTTTGTGATTCCTGGTAGTGTTGCGACCACTTTGGCTGTTTGTGCTGTTGTTCCTGTGTGGTCAAAAATTATATTACCATCAAACGCTGCCGTGACACTTGAGGTTCCTACAACATTACCAATTCTCATAAACTTTACGTCTTGGTCGCTAATCTCACAACCAACAACTTTAGAGCCATCTTCAAAGATGTGATCACCAAGTCTTTGCACTTGGGTTTGAAGAATCGTCTGCATCTGAGTGAGTTCTCTTGCCTGCAAACCAAAACCTGGTCGATACAAGATACGAAGAAACTTTTTGTCCTCGTCGTAATCGTCGTAGAATGGATCAATATTAAAAAGTTTTGAGTCGTAGACCATTTGTTTCTCCGTCAGAATCCAAGTATGATTCTTGCTTCCTCTGTTTGATTCAGACCTCTAATAATTGGTCTTATATTTTGTATGTATTCAACATCACCAGAATTTATTTTCAATTCGTTCGTGTGAGAGATACCAATCACTTGAACATTTATTGGTGTGCTGTCACTACTCACTATGTATTCTCCTGTCGTGGAGAAGTCACCAAAAGCATTCGTGACGACCAGTTCTCCAGAGACCGATCCATATTTTAGTACCACACCTTCTTTTATGATCACTGCTGTAGGACCAGTTCCGTTCGCAAAGGTTATGGCTGCATCAGTGGCAAAAGAATTGACAGAAAGTGACTCACCATCAACACCAGTTATATTTAGTGATATTCTCTGATCGTAAATCGTCTTAGCATTTTCTGTGCCTGAAGATATTTTTTGTATTCTTGCTTTATTTTCAACTTTATTTTTGAATTCAAAATCGAACTCGCTAATATTTTCATCTACATTGAATACGCCCCTAGTGGATACCAAATCAAGATCACCACCATCATTATTCGTGTTCACGGTCCATTTCTTGATTCTTCCAGACGCAAAACTTCTGGTCAACGGCTCTCTGAAAATTGCATTTGCTGTAAGTGAGTTACCGTCACCAAAAACATACTTTCCAGCAACGAATGAATTATCATTGAAAGGTGCGTTACCTGATAAATCGGTGGGGAGAATACTCAATATCAACTTATCGGTTGCCTCTGAGCCAGCCGTGAAAGCGTAATCAACACTAACTATATTCGCTGTCGCACCGCCATTTGCCCGCACGATTCCATTTCGCTGAAAGTGTAGAGACTGTCCTTCAGTTCCTGTCGTTAAGGATTTTACTGTGTCAACAACAAGTTCACTACAACCAGTGATTGAACTGTGATCAAATGACACGACGGTACCTCTAATTATGTTAAAACCTGTCACGGAGTCGTTTGTTTCTCCACCAGAAAAACCTTGTGTGGCAGTTTCACCAGCAACAAAATCACCGAGAGCAGTTGGCTGAAGCAATTGTAATTTAAATCTCCGATTGCTCAACTCTGGATTTCTGATCAACCCAAACTGTCTAAAATCATTATCAACAACTGCTTCGTTGGACTCACTGGACACAAACGATTTTCTGACAATAATTTTTGAAGCCCCAAGTTCTGATGGAGCATTAGAACCATGGCCACCCTTTGGTGAAACTATCGCTCTAGCCAATGCATTTTGATTTGTATTATCTGCAAGTGGATCGGCTGGTAAAACATCCAACTTAATGTGACTGTAATTTTTACCAGCATCTTGAACGGTGATGGAACTAAGCCTTCTGTTTTCATCGAGAACAGCAACGAACTCAGCATGATTGTTGGTAGTGTTGAAGGTATTGTTGTTTGAGGATCCATCACCACGAACTAAAATGCTCGGTGCTAATGAGAATGTTGAAGAGTTTGCACTTACCTGGGTGTCGTAAGGTCTATCAACGGTAATTTGAAGTATGGGGTTACCAGCGGTGCCTTTCTCAGTCGCAGAACTTTTTATAATTCTTCTTTGTTGCCCTTCACCAGGACCTGTGTCAACTTTAATCGAATAGTCCACGATGGCATTCGGGGTTGCAAAATCGAGAGAGGTAGACGAAATGAATCCCGTGAGACTGCCCGCAGAGATGCCCGTGGAGAATACGTTTGTTAGATCACCAGGCAAAATTCCTCTGGCGAAAGTAGCACCGACAGACTCAACTTCAACGTGTTCTATTGAGCCATCAACAGCGGCTTGTTGAACATCCCATTGAAGAAGTTTTGTGGCATTATTTGGAATGTCGTTAATATATTCCACGGGCATAAAATCATCTAATAAGAAGTTTTCATCATTGTCCTCTGTGATGGTGTAAAGAAACTTCCAACGATAACCATCAGAAAGTTGTCGTATGGATGTATCTGTGTGCGTGGGTGCCACTGTGCTTGGCGAGGCACTATTGTTTGATATGCACTTGTATACTCTTCTTTTTTCAACCAAGACATAAAAGTTTGCTGGATTGATATCATTGAACAAATCAACATCATCATCATACTGTGTATAAATCTGATTTGCTTCCCAATCAACTCGACGAACTGCCAAGGAAACGTCAGTAGGAAAAATTCTTTTTGAAAAAAGCATATTTCTCTTAAAGTTTATTTGTGATTCCACCGAGTCGATATTCGTGGGTGGCGTATTGTCTATGGCGTTTCCAACAGAATCTACCCATGGATCTGATTTTGCAAGACCTAAAAACCAATACTCATTCGATAAGAACTGATACTTATCAAAGTGAATATTGTTCAGAAAATGTCTAAAACCTTGGCGAAATGGATCGCAAACTACCATATGTTATTCCTCGTCTATTGTTCTATTTATGTCAAATATCCATCATCTCGTCTACAATCAAATAAAGGTGCCTCACTTTGGTCTGCGTCTATCAAACTCTTGATGAAAATTTTTCTCATTTCTGTTTGACCTTGAAAATACATCAATGTGGTATCAGCAAATTTACCAGTGAAGTCTGCTGACCATCCAGTTGCCCCACCATCAAAACCTGCTGTACCCTCGATGGTGCCTTGCCCGTAAACTTTATGAAACTCTCTCCAACCTGTTGTGCCGTCTGCGTTCTCACCAGCGAAACACTCATCCTTGAAAGTTGATGACAGTCTACCTGTTTGAATTTTTTTGTCGTAAAACACGTTAGGGTGTGACGCGATAATATAAAACGGATCTGCGTCATCACCAAAACCAGGACCAGATAAGGCATTAGGTGAAGTACCAAAGTCTTCAAAGAAAAGTTCAGATGATACTGGATTACCTGGCACAGAAACAAGATTACCTGTTATGGCAGCGTCATGAACAGCAGGATCATAACCAGCAGAAGCACCATCAGCGTCAACAAACCAAGAATTCAAATTATCAAAGGTTTTGTTTGTATATGCTGCATAATTGCCAATTAGTTTATTCTTGATTGAAAAAACTAAGTTGTGGTTCGGTACATCACTCTCGTTGCACCTTATGAATCTAATTTGCCCAAAGAAACCAAATCCTGCTGGGTGTGCGATCTTCATCAAAGCGTCACGATAATCTTCTATTCTTGCCTCTGCACGAACGACGTATGAAAAGTTTTGATAAAATTTATTGTCTTGAATTCTTTTGTTGGTTGAAATCAATCCGTCGTTTGATGAGTAATATCCTGGATACTCACACAGGGCACCAATTGTTGTGGTCAAACCTGTGATACCTCCTGCACCAAATACTGTGTCAATGCCAATAATATCAGGATTTTTTTCGTAGTTCACACCAAAATCATCTATCTCAATCTCTCTCAGTTCTCCATTAGAACCAATTTTCCTAACACTGGCTTTTGCGTTGATACCCTTATCATTACCAGATGATCTAATGGTAAGTTTGTCACCAATTTCATATCCTGTTCCTCTATTTTGTGGATCAACAGTTATATTTCTTAGGACTGAGATGACCTTTCTCTCTCGAACCACATTACCATTATCATCAGTAAATTGAATACCTTTTCCTGATTCAAAGTTTTGCCCGTTCACACCTTTCAAGAAAAATTCTGAAATGGTGCCAAAACTGGTATCAAAAAAGTTTACTGTCGAAACTATCGCTCTTGAGTTAATGGTCTTATTATCATCTGCAAGTTGTTGAATTTCTTTACCGATTGAGGAGAATAGTTTTTGACCTTGTGTGCTTGATGTGCGAATAGTTTTGTCAACGATATACTTACCATCTGAGATTCTGAATATATCAGAACTTGGTTCATAAATATCTGCGTTTGAATCAAGAAGAACACGAATCAAAAATTTTATAGCATTTGGTGTACCTTTTGATCTATAAAAACTGTTTATGTTCTTAATTAGTTTTCTTTGTTCAACGGGTCTGTTGGTGACAGGATCAACAACGAGACTCTCTGGAAAGTCCTTGAGAAATTCATTTTTGAAATTTTGAATGAAGATGTCTAGCGACCTATCAATGTCCTTGATATCCTCGAATGATGTGGCTGTTTTTGGATTATCAGATTCGAGATACTCATAGTACGCTTCAAGAAATGAAACAAAGACCGGGTGATCTACACGAAGAAACCCTGGAACTTGCTCAGATACGGCACTTGATAACAATGGATTAGTAGACATTAATAGTATGAACCAGAACTAATATTTGTTTGAACTTGTGTGGTTTGCGTGGTTGTCGATGCTTGTGAATCAGAAGAAGCCAAACTTACACCTGTATTTGTGTAATCTCTATCAATTTCATCTATGGTCATCGACACGGTTATTGCATCGGGGTCTGTTCTATCAATGGTGAGTATTTGCTCACGAATAGAATTTATATCTGTTGCTCCAGCAGGTTCGCCAGGTAAGACCGTTATGCGAATATAAGAGTTACCAGATGATATTGCAATCGGTTCAAAATCTACAAGTTGCAATTCACCAGTAGCATAGTTTATTGTCCCAATATCGTCTGTGATATAAACTTTAGATGTGCCTGACAAGTAGAAAATACGAAGTTTGCCAGAGCCATCATCATCGAGATATGAAATCTTATTTGATGTTGTGGCACTATCATAATAAGTGAAAGCGTCAGAGGATGTGATTGAGGCGTGTCCATCGTGCGGATGATGCAGATTAGTGTTGAACTTTACCTTGTACGTTGCCCTTGATGTGAGAACTGGTGTGAGTCTTTTTTGAACGTTGATCGTCGTATTATTACCGAGAATACTAACATCCGCATCATCTATTTCTTTGATGAACTTTGAGTACCTAAAACCTCGTCCAAACTTTTCGAGCGTATTATCACCGTAATTTGCGATTGCTTGGGTGACTTGGTTCTTTAGTTTATCTGGGCTTTTTACAGTCTTGTTTGGATCATATTTGACAACACTTGAAACTAAGATGTATGTGGTATCAGGATCAACCACGACTGGTATCACACCAACAATATTTTTACCGTCAACGAGTTTTTTCGCAATAGATTGTTTTTCGGTTACGCTTAACTCGTTACCTGATTTTGGTTTCAGTGCAACAAAAACTTTACCATACTCAGGTGGATCATTTTCTTCTCCACCCCAAACAAAAACAGACTCGACATCACCATACTCTTGGCGTAATATCACAGAGTAATCTTCAGCGGTGACCGCTCTATTTTGTGCTTGATAAAGTTTTGGTGCGTTGAATCGTATTGACTCAATCTTTTCTGCGAGGGAACCACCAGAGGCAGCAGAGACGACTTCAACAGTGTTTGCTGTTGTGCTAGAATATGTAAATGTTCTTGAAGCACTTGCATCTGATTTACCAGCGTTGTTGGCTGTTGGTCCAGAGGTTGTGAGATATTGCAAAATGACCACATTGCCGCTATCAAGACCCTTGCTGATTATATTATCACCGAAGTAGACTTCATATTTACCATCAGTACCTAATTGAAGATAATAGGCTTTTGTTTCACCAGTAAAGTTTGTGACGTTATCTGCTTTCACCCAAACATCTGAGAATCCTGTAGTATCAGTTTTTGATTTTTGAACTCTAACTTTCAATGTGCTGGTATCAACAGCCGTCGTCGGTATTTCAAACCTTTGATTTGTCAAACTTGAGTCGGCTATGAAAGAGAAGAATTTGAGACTTCCCTCTTTGATGTTGACATTACTTGCCACATACTTGCCTCGATTGGTATCGAATGTAATGCTATAATCTTTATCAGCCACAAAAGAATAGGTCACACCATCAAAAGTTGTGGCAAACTCAGCACCAAAGGGAATAATATCTCTCTCAGGTTGTGTATCAAAAACAACGTCTACGACTGCTGTTGGTGCCGTCACTGATGACGGTGTGTATCCCAGAGTTTTAGCGTTTGATATGACCGAGTTTCTCAAAACGGCTGTGTCGAGAAAAGACTCGTTTGCAAGTTGTTGTGCGTAATATCCTTGGTAGTGTGTATTGTACGCTAGAATGTCTAACAAGACAGATAGACCAGAGCCATTGAAGTCATAGTCTTTAAACGTATCTTGTGATTCAAAAAATGCTTTAAGATTTGACTTGATCGTATCAAAATCGAGTGAGTCAACTTTTAGTTCTGCCATTATCGTAACCTTCTGAGTGTGAATTCAAGATTGACTGGTCTTGATATATTTACAACGGTGAAATCTACCGTGACTTTTAATTCGTTATTGTCAAAATCTTCTAACACTTGAACATTACGAAGGTTGGCTCTCGGCTCATTCTTTTGAATAGTTTGACGAATTCTTGTCTCGATAGTGTTTTTTGTTCCTGGTGTTAGTTGCTCAAACAACAGCCCAGAAACACCGGCACTCAGATCTGGCTGAAACAGTCTCTCGTATCTACCAGGAATTATCAAATTTTTGATAGACCTTTTTACCGCATCAACGTCTGTCTTAATATTGACATCTAGCGATAGCGGGTTTTTTGCAAAGTCTAAATCTAAATCTGAGTATCTTGCCATGCCATGTATTTATACACGACTGGACAACTTATTTTCTTCGTCTTCCTCTACCGATGCACGCGGCACCCATAAGGGCTAATGATCCTGGTGCTGGAATAGGAACTGCTTCTAGTTCTGGCACTAAAGTAAAGAAGATACCAGCATCACTATCACCTTGAACTATTCCAGGGCTTTCGATCCAAGAATCTGTGTAAGCGAAGATGAAGAGTGTCGCTTGTTCCCCAGGTCTCAGGCCTGAGGATAAATCGTTTCCCTCACTGCCCCAGTCCCAGTTGTAAAGGCCTGTCTCATAAGAAAACTCAACGTAATCTGGTGCGTTATAATTAGGATTCAATAGGTCTAGTGGATCAAAACTAAAGTATCCAGGGAAAGCAAAGCCATCGAGATCCTCAGACTTTGTGCCAACAAACATATCCACGTCTTCTATATCAGACTGTGAACGCTCACTGTTCGTGATGGTATATGAAATCAATATGCCATCTTCAGGCACACCAAACCAATCTTGCTGATCATCGTCTGTATAAACTGAAGCAGTTACCCTTGCTTCCCAACTTTCACCAAAGATTTCTGACTCATAGTATTCGGTGGGGATACCACCAAGATCAGCGAAAGCGGTCGTAGCAATAGTCATAATGATAGCGGTCTTATACATTCTAAAGTCCTATTTGTTGGGGTTTGAATTCTAACTTATTTATGAATTCGAGTTTCCCCAATTTGACAGAATTGCCAAGATTGCTTCAAACACATTATCATACTTGTCAGCATTATTCAGAACGATGAGAAGATCGTCAAAGTCCACAATCCCGTTGTAGTTCAAATCCTCCCAGATTGTGTTGGAATCCCAGTCACCGACGTATCCACAACTATCAAAGTATCCCCAGTGAGGGAAGCCATCGTCCAGATTGAAGTTCACTCCACCCTTAAATTTGATATTACCCTTCGTGGTAACTTGCAAGAATGGATGAATACCGATTGTGGCATTTTCAGAGTTTGCCTGAACATTTACGACAAGTCTTGACATTGTAAAAATATCTTTTTCCTCACCCAAGATCAGGGTGTTGGTTTGATTCAGACGATATGGGGTTGCGACACCAGAGCAGGGATAGTTATCACCAAGACCTGGTACACCTACACAATCGGGAAGTTCACCCATTGGAAAGTGAGAGTCGAACTCTTGTCGTGGATCTCGTCCCAAGAAGTAGCGAAGCGGACCTGATGGCGTTTGCTCTGCGGTAGACCAAGTATCTCCCCACGGAACATCGTTGGGGTGGTTGTTCCAGTATCCCTCAGATGAAGTCGTGTAGAGAAGAAACGGAGTCTGTGTATTGAGTCTTGCACCAGCACCAGAGTAGGTTGCAGTAGCAGGAAGTTCGCACTCACCACCAGCAGGATCAATGTAGAAACGATAAGTGTTTCCAAACGGAGTCAATCGCCCGACATTTTCAATTCGAAGAGATCCATAGCAATCATATGCGGGTTCTTCACCGCAAGGTAAAGGATCACCAGATAAAACAATAGACAACAATAAATCAAGCATCACAATCCCCCCATTCTGCCAGCACCTTCAAAATTGCATTGAAGCCATTATTTGTCTGGGGGTGATACTTATAAGCAGCCACATCACCCAAAACTTGCAACAAGTCTTCAAAACCAACAATGCCATCCTCGTTCAGATCAGATGGACAAGAGTTGTCAACATGATAACTCACTTCGTAAGCAGATGGCTCACACGGGTGGTCGTTGCCACAAGCAAAGCGAACAACACCACCAGACGAGAAGTAATAAGGACCAGTGAATCGAGCAATATGAAACGAACCTGGCCACTTCTCACTCATCCAGTCAACGTCTGCGTTCCATCGAATCAGATCACCGTAGTCGTTCTGGGATGGGGCAGAGCAACAGCGTTCACCCACGATGTCTTCTCGGTGCGACCATTCCTTCAACACCGCTGGTATGGGTCCAGTTGGTGTCATCAGATCCTTATGCTGCTGCTGCACTTGTGGGTACTTGTATTGCATATTGACGTTGCCGTACTTCTTGCCCAGTGGTCCATGCAGAATCCACGAGTCGCACCATGCGTAATCAAGATCAACCAGATCAGCCGTACGAGGACAACATCCTTGTGGCCCCTCAAACACCCAGTTAACTGGAGTGAACTTTGCACCTAGATACATCCACCGTTGGTAAGGGTTGGATTGAATGCAGTCCCAGTAAGCACCAGCACTTGGACACTCAATGCCAGTGTCTATCGTCCAGTAGTCGATGCACTCTTGGCAATTGTCTAACCAAGGATACAGATGATCTGGTCGGCTGTTCTTGAGAATGTCTCCTTCGAAGGCCCACCAAAAGTTTTTAGTGGGTGACTCGCTTCCACGGGTGCTACCAATCATGTACGGCCGCCTTGGATCACCGTTTGGATAACTAAAGTCGGGATCAAAACCAGTTTGAATGTAGACATCAAACGTCCGACCGAACGGGGTGAGTCTACCAAGATCGTCGATCCACATCGCAACTGCATTCGGATCAGAGGGTGGCCCAGAGCCATCACCTGCAAAAGAACTAAACGTAAAAATACTACAAACTAAACAAGCAAGTTTTTTCATAACAAAGAATCTCCATTTACTTACAATTATTTATGCGTTATCCTCGTGTGATTTCTAAAATGCGAGTAATTTGTTCCTCGCACTGTGCGGCACGCTTTGCGCCATCCCAAAGAATGTAATCTTTGGATGTGTCTTTCTTCAAATTATACAGCAATGGCAAAACAAGTTTCTCAAGAGCCTGCAATTTGCTCTTCTCATCGCTTGATGCGCCAGTGTGTTCTTTCACTTCTATATCATCAGCAAAACTAAAGTCAAAATCAAAAACATCTTCACCTGAAGAAATTAGATCTTCAATCTCTTTGTTTAT
>CEOA01001175.1_pt1 | contig 17154 bp, 22 predicted proteins | sample 530251 | NCBI WGS metagenome assembly CEOA01 (sample SAMEA2619838, study PRJEB7988) | marine metagenome | biome: marine biome (ENVO:00000447); feature: surface water layer (ENVO:00002042); material: "saline water (ENVO:00002010), including plankton (ENVO:xxxxxxxx)" | depth 5 m
ATGTAGATAGCGATTCTTTTTATAGGAGATTAATTATATGTCCGTTACATCGACAGTTACATTTACAAATGACATATCATATTCTGTTCAGGAAACTCTTGGTGGAAATGTTCAGAGATATAATCAGTCTAATGGTTTTAGTCTTTTAATGAATGATGGCACTGGTAATTTTCCAACAACATCTACCTCACAGGTTAACACATACATTAGAAATGAATTTACAGTTAGTGGTGGTTCAACCGTAAATGTTGACTTTAAGGCTATTGATGGCACAAGGCTAGGTGCTACAGTTACATATTCACTGACTAATTTGAAAGGTTTAGCTGCATATAGTTCAACAGATAATCAATCTGGTTATATGCTGATTATGGCAGATCAATCCAATGCTTTTACTAATTTATTTGATGGTAGTGGGTCGTCTGTTTATAAACTAGCATCTTTGGGTTCAGCTATGTGGTCTTTCGCACATAGTGGTATTCCTGTTACTAACACTAACAAGGTTTTAACTTTTCATAATCCAACTGCAATAGATCAAACTATTAGTTTGGTTACTGTTGGTGTAGACAGCGGTTTGGTTACCGATACCGCACCGCCATTGCCATAATGAGGTTTTAGATGAAGGGTAGACTTAAGGGTATGCGGGCCTATTTGATAGGCCCAATGGATGAATGTGGAGACTTAGGTAAAGGTTGGAGACTGAATATCCAAAAGTTTCTATGGGGTCTAAAATGTGGAGTTTTGAATCCCTGCGACAAAGCAATAAATGTAGGTGTAGAAGATGAAGAACTACATTTAAAACTTGGTAAGTTAAGAGAACTTATAAAATACAATGAAAAGGCAGGATGTCGCAATCTTGTAAATGACTGCTATGTAGAAATAGAAAAGTTAATGAATCCTGTAATTGCTATTGACTTTGCGATGGTTGATAGATCAGATTTTGTTGTGATGTTTATCGATAGAGACATGCACATGTGTGGGACTTACGCTGAAGAAACTCTAGCAGTCTCGCAAAAAAAGCCGGTTGTTATTTGTTGTCGTCAGGGCAAACATGCTATTCCTAACTTTTGTTTTAAAAGGATGGGGCGGCATAATATGATGTTTGGTAACTGGGATGATGTTAGAAGTTATTTAATTGGTGTAGATGCCGATCCTAACTTTAAAGATCCGAGCAATACATGGAAATTCTTTGACTACGACAAAGTATATCATGGGAGATTAAAATGAGTGATATTAAATATTATGTTGTTGGAGGAGAAGCTCAATCTACTATAGATTCTCTTCTTGCATATCAAGGTATTGATCAGGTAGATATATTGAGCAGTATTAACGAAGCTTGGCGTGTTCCTTATGATCAGGGATTTGAGGGAATTGCAGTTGTAGCAACTTCTCATGCTGAATTAAAAGAGTCCTTTGATCCCTCGGAGTATGTTGATCCGGGTAAATTAATGTATCACACTCCATGTAAAAATGTCTTTGTTGTAAATTGTAGTCAAAGTAAGTTTACTACAGTAGATCTCAATAATTTAGATGCTTATTCTGGATTTGATATGGGTGGTCCCGTTAAGTGGGTTAAAAGCAATAAACTTGCAAAATTGTTCAATCTAGAGATAGAAGAAAATACCGATCCTACTCTTTCATTTGAATCAGATGCAGGATGGTCTGCACCGGAACCAGAATTAAAAGATGAAGAATAATCTTCACTTATCATAAAATTGATGGTATAATTAGGGGTAGAGTTTTCTGCCCCTTTTTTTATTGGAGTTATTATGCAAAATATAGTAAGTAAGGGATGGGGATACGAACTTTGGATAGAGAATAATGAACTTTACTGTGGTAAACATCTACATGTATTACCTAGTAAGTGGTGTTCTGTTCATTATCATAAAAACAAGAAAGAAACATTCTATGTTATTAATGGTGAATTAAAATTAGAATATTCTTCTAATTTGGAGTGGAGTAGTCCTCATGATATTGAGACTATAGTGTTAAAGAAAGGAGACTGCTTTACTTTAGAAACTTTAGTAGCGCACAGATTTACAAGTAACATAAGTTATCCATGCGACTTTATAGAATTTTCTACTCATCATGAGGATTCAGATTCTTATAGGATAATAAAGGGTGATTAAATGAAAATTGCTATTGTAGGAGACGCCTGCACAGATATATATGTTTATGGATCATGTGATAGGCTATGCCCGGAAGGGCCAGTACCAGTGCTAAATAAAATTCACCAAATTGACTCTGGCGGTATGGCACTTAATGTATTTAATAATCTAAAAACATTCTTTGGAGAAGATGTTGATTTCTACTCTAATGATCTACATAATATATTGAAGGTTAGATATGTAGACGAAAAAACAAACCAATTACTTTTAAGGGTCGATCACAATGATACTTGTGATAGAATTACAGATCATATAATACAACAAATTAAAGATGAGAAGTATGATGCTATAGTAGTCTCGGATTATTGTAAGGGCTTTATGACTGACGAAGACTTAATTGAGCTTGGTAAAGCGGCACCTATATCGTTTTTAGACTCGAAAAGAAAACTTACTTCAGATATTGTTTTATCTTATAATTTAATCAAGCTTAATGAGTATGAATATAATCAAAATTTTAAACTTGTAGATGCATCTCCAAAAAGATTTGTTATCACTTTAGGTAGTAAAGGTGTAAGGTTTATGGATATAAAATTTGACCCTCCAAAAGTTTTACAAACATATGATGTCTCGGGTGCTGGCGATACATTCTTAGCGGCAGTAGTGTCTAAAGTTATGGATAGTTCAGGTATCGACGAAGCAATAAAATTTGCTCAAGAGTGCTGCAATAAAGTGATTCAAGAAAGAGGTACATGTGTCTATAAAAAAAATATGGACTAATGGTTGTTATGATATACTGCATATAGGCCATATTGCATTATTTGAATATGCAAAATCTTTAGGTAGTCAACTGATAGTTGGTATTGATAGCGACAAAAGGGTCAAGAAGTTAAAGGGTCAAGATAGACCTTTCAATTGTGAAGCCGATAGAAAGAAAATGCTTGAGTCTATTAAGTACATAGACAAAGTATTTATTTTTGATAATCAGGAACAAATGTGTAACATTGTAAGGTATAATTCTATACATGCGATTGTAGTAGGTGATGAATATAAAGGTCGTCATGTGACTGCTTCAGATATTGTTGATAAGGTCATCTACTTTACAAAAATTAAAGGGTATTCTACTACTTCAATCTTGGATCAAAAATGAAAAAAATTCTTATTACGGGACACATGGGGTTTATTGGTTCCTGTTTCTTGAAGTCTATATCGGATGAGTGTGAGATCGTTACATCTGATTATAGAGGTGGGGACTATTGTCCAGATAGTTTACCAGATTTATCTGACATAGACATTGTGGTTCATATGGGTGCAATGTCATCTACCAACTCTACGAATGGAGAGGAGGTGTTTATAAAAAATATTATGAGCACCTTGAATATAATTAGAAAAGCAAAGAATGCTAAAATTATCTATGCGTCTTCTGCTTCTACATATGGGTCTATTAATGCAAAGAGATCAGAGTCTGATGAACTACAACCTGAATCACTATACGCTAAATCGAAAGCAGTTATTGATGATGTAGTACTAAAATATCTTCCTCATAGAAAAATTGTAGGATTACGATTTTTTAATGTTTGCAGTTTTAGTTTTGAAGGACATAAGGCACAGCCTAGCCCAACCTATAGTTTTTATAAGCAATTAAATGAAACAGGTCAGGTTAAGTTATTTAATGGCTCTGATAATATTTTTAGAGACTTCATTTACATAGAAGATGTTTTAAAAATTATGTACTACTTTATTGATAATGAAGTCAATGAAAGTGTTGTTGTTAATGTAGGTACAGGCAAGCCAATATCGTTTGAGCAGATTGCTGATAAAATGATTGATAAACTTGGTTTTGGCGAAAAAGTATATATTGATAGACCTTCAGATATACTTAACTCTTATCAGACCTACACTGAAGCGGACTTGAGATATTTAAGAACTTTAGGATATGATAATAAAATTCCAACAATCCTTGATTATATAGAGGAAAGAGTATTGTGATAGATAATGACCAAGTAAAGCATATAGCAGGACAGTTAAATAGTAATGATAAGAAAAAACTACTATTTATAGTTCCCGAAAGTGCAGGAGATATATTTTTGTCTACAAGTCTTTTGCCTTCTATGTCTAGAAACTATAATGAGTATGAGATTTATTTTGCTTGTAAGCCAGAATATAAAGATATACTAATTAACAATCCATACATTACTAAAGTTTTAGACTATCTACCCATTATGGATAATCAAATTATAATGGAAGGTACTGCTCAATGGAAGGGACTCTTTGATATCTCAATCATGGCGACCGTATTAACTCAAAGGATTATTAACTATTTAAACAATGGCGAAACAAGAATTATGTTTGACTTAAGGGAAGACTAATGCACATTTTAGAAACTTATGCTTTACTATCTGGATGTAAGATTAGTAAATGTTTCATTCAAGAGATGCCAACTGTATTGCCGATTGGCAGATACATTACCTTTCATCCTCACAGTACAAAGGGTGATAGTAAACAATATGATAAGTGGGATCTTGTTTTAAAATTACTAAAAGACAATGATAAGTTTGATTATGAAATAATTCAAGTAGGAGATACTAATGATAAACAGTATGTAGATAATACATCTTACTTGGGAAACACAAATAGGTGGCAACTCGCGTATCTAATTAAAAATAGTTCTTTACATCTGGGCTATGATAGCTTTCCTATACATCTCGCATCTCATTATGATATACCTCTTGTAGGCTTGTATTCGTATCATATCAATACATGCGGCCCATATTTCTCTAGTAAAGATAAAGCTAGATTATTTGAGCCAGACTTTACAAAGATCAAGCCAACATTTAGTTATAATGATCCTCATAGACTTATCAATACTATTGATCACATTGACGTTTACAAGTCAGTACTCGAATTATTAGGAATTTAAAAATGGAAATAGCTGTTAGACTTGAAGGCGGATTAGGAGACTGTTTGCTTGGTAATAGATTCGTATCTGCAATTAAAGAAAAATACACTGATGCAAATGTTACTGCTTATATTGATAGCGAAGGAAAGACTTTTCAGAAAGAGTGTCTTGATACACTATATGCATCTATGTATAAAGATATTAAAGTTATTCCAAATAAAAAGTATAAAGAGTTTTGGGTAGACTGCCAGTTTGGAACTGATAACTATTATGGTGCTCTGGAAAATGTACCTGACACTATTAGGTCAGAGATGGATTCTTATGATAAGTTTTATGATTTACATATCGATTCTTTGAAGTGGACTAATTATGATTTTGACTGGTTGAGGTATTACAGATTTTTCCCACGACCAGAACTTTCCGTAGATAATGTATACGGAGATTACATCGTACTACATATGATCTCATCGACTTCTAAAGGGCATCTTTTAGATCATAATTATATTAATAATCTCGTTGCTGGATTAACGCAAAACCATAAAGTATTTTTGATTTCAACCCCAGAAACAAATCATTTTTATAATCAAGCTGTTAATATGTACGGTGCTCAGTTATTTAATGGCAGTGTGAAAGAAGTATGTGAACTGATATCAAATGCAAAGTTTATGTTGTCTACTGATAGTGGATTTCGATATATAGCATATGGCTATGGTATCCCGACGCTAACCTATTCTTCTCATTCTAATCAACCGTTTTCTTCTATCCCAAGTCATCAGATGAGGTGGTTGATGTATCCAGAAACATGTTTCCCGTTGAACTACAATTATGAACACATGATTAACATTATTGATAATATTATTTCAGATAACGGCTATATTCTAGCACCTTATCTGCAAGACTTTAATATGCAGGCTGTTCGTAGAGTTTATACTATCAACAAGGATCGCACAAAATGATTACTACATTATTCTATGCATCTTCAACATTAGATTCTCCTAATACATGTCATAATAAGTTCAGGGGAAACACATGTTGTAAACATGCTGAGTTTATTAATATCTGGCTTGACTATATTAGATATGTTTATGGTAAACAAGAGCATGTATACATAATAGATAATGGATCTCCATATTTATTTAAAGATTTTTTCGATTTCTCTAAAGAAGATGTTGAATTTTTAGATATAGATCAGTATAATTACAATGAAAATGTATATGTACATGTTAAAAGATTTAATGAAAACTTAAATCATGGAGGGGGTGTTGTCAGAGGTTTTCATGAGGGGTTTAAATTTTCTATAAAAAATGATTTAGATTTTTATTTTGTAGAAGCGGATTCGCTATCTATGATAAATTTAAAACATGAATTATTAGATCAAGATTTAGTTACTAATAATATTATACATGGAAAGAACGGTGCTGATGAAAATGGATGCATTGACACCTCAAACTCTGCGATTAGAAAAGAGCTATTGACTGATCATATAACACAGGTTCCTAATGTATACGGACGAGGAGAATTGACTGTCTTCGATTCATTAGATCAGTCTATACAAGAGCATGGAATATGTACTACTCAACCAAACTATCAATATTATGGGATTATAGAAAATGGTCCGTATATAAATTACCATAAAGATTATAGAATGAAAAAAATAGAAGGTGACTGGATACATGATTGTAATATACCTACACTAGCTCACTTTATATACAGGAACAATCCAGTGGTAGAATCAGAATACTCTGTAGAATATTTAAGGAGACTTTAATATGTCAAGTCGTATATGTGTGGCCTCAATTGCCACCCCCAGCTTGAAAGAATTGGCAGATATGACAATGCCAAATAAAATAGAATATTGCGAACGCCATGGATATTCTGCGGCCCTTGTGACACAGGTTGGTAAATACTTAGGATATGATAAAATACACCTTATTGATGGGCTATTATCAAGTAATAAGTATGACTACGTTTACTGGTGTGATAATGATACTTTGTTTACAAACTTCAATAAAAAAATAGAAGATTTAATTGATGACGAGCATGACTTTTTCATTTGCACTGACTCGGCTAAACACATTAACGCTGGAGTGTTTATTGTTAAAAATTCAGAGGGTGGTAGGGAATATATTAATCACATAAAAGAATTAATGTATAAAATTCCGACACAGTTTCGTTTTGGTGAAGAGCAAACAGCATTACTTCATTCTTATAAAGATTCAAAATTTATCGACAGAATTAAGATTCATCCTCAAAGAGCCATGAATGGATATCCATATATTGAGGTCAGAAATAGTGACCCTGCCACCTGTTTTGATGAGTTAGGGACCGATGGTAACTGGAAAGATGGGGACTTTATGATTCATCTACCGGGATTCTTCCCAGACTTTTATGACAGATTATTAGTACATATGGAACATTATCTTACGAGGGTTATTAAGTGATAACAATAACAGATAAAGATATTAATATAAATATGCCTAATCCAGTTAAGGTTGATGCCTATGGCGTTAAGCATGGTGTTTCAGTAGATGCATGTCATGGTTTGACAATTTTTGGAGCAGCGGTATCTGCGAAACCAGAGAACTTGTTAGAGTTGGGTGTTGGCGGTGCATTTGTAACAAACCTTTTGCTAGATGCAATATTATTCAATGGACAAGGTAGTCTTACTTGTGTAGATAGTCTACACGATGATTTTCCACCTAATTTATTTGATAGTATCAGGGATAGAGGTGCTAATGTCATAGCACCAATGCAAGAGAAAGAATTTGTGTTTAGTGTCGAGGAAAATACATATGATTTTCTGATGTCTGATGCCGATCATAATCATGCTGGAGAATGGACTGATCAGATATTTAAAATTATGAAACCAAATGCAATTATGTTTTTTCACGACGTAACAAATCCGGGCTATCCAAACTTACTTAACTATCAACAAAGAGCACAAGAATTAGGTAAGCCCTTTTATTTGTTTAATACAGACTCTAGAACAGATGAAAGATGTTGGAGAGGATTACTTATGATTATTAATAAAAAGTAGAAAAGTAATATATAAGACTATCTATATCATGAAAGGTTTTTATAATGGCTAGTGTGGCAGTAATTATATCGGGAAACCCGAGATCCTTTAAAAGATGTTATGCATCCTTCAAGGAGAATATTATTGATACTTTAAATCCAGATATTTTTATTCATACATGGAGACTTGAAGGTAGGGAAAGACCAGATGTAACTGTAGATGGTAGCTGTGAGGAATACATAGATTTATACAAGCCAACTGCATTTGAAATAGAAGATTTAACATATGATCATCAACCCCTGCATACGATGGTCCCTCACTTTACATCTCGCTACAAAGCTAATCAGTTGAGGAAGAATCATGGTAAAAAATATGATGTTGTTATCTCTCATAGGGCAGACGTTAGACTAATTCACACAAGCGTTGCGAAGGGAAACTCTGTGACTTTGGGGTCAAAATTTAAGCCTGAATATGCAGATATGGTGACTGAAGACTCTATATGGATACATCATTTCAAAGGTCCAGCACAACCATCTACAAGAAATGCAATACCAGCAGATTATCTTTTTTATAGTTCAGAAAAATGGATGGATATTACCACAGATTGTTATTTTGAAATGGATAAATTAGATTATTATAAACCCGGATCTGAAAGGTTGTGGTGGTATAAATTAGAAAAAGAAGGCTTTAACTACGATTGGTTTAGATTTTATGGTAATTCCATTCACGATCAAGAACATATAGACAAGTCTTTAAAACTTTTTGATATTGAATGTGTGAGGTAATAATGGAATACGCAAAATTTTACGAAACTTATGGTCATTCTTATGATGAATATGAATCTTCTCATAAGGGAAGGCTTGATTTTTTAGTTCAAGACTTAGGTCTTAATGATCATTTAGATAAAACAATTGCTGATATTGGTTGTGGATTGGGTTTCATTCATAACAGGCTAAATGAAAATATACAACCAAATTATTTTGGCTTTGATGGTGCTTCTATTAAACTTCCTCCATTTAACTACTCTCAAGTAGACTTAGATTATTTTAAAACTCGACATGATAAATTTTTTGATATTGCCTTATGTTTTGAAACATTAGAACACTTAACAAATCCTTATGCTTGTTTATTAGAAATTAAAAAAATATTAAAGGACGACGGGATTCTATACTTATCAATCCCAGAAGAAAGAACCACCCACAATACTATATATCCGGGTTTGCTATATCCTAGACAAAACTTTGAAGTGTTTCTAAAGCAATTGGCATTTCAGATAATTGATCACAGAGTACACGATAAATGCTTTTATCAAAACGTGTATACTTGTATTAATAAAGATTGGTCTCACAGTCAAATGCTATGGCCTAAACATGAACAAAAATTTTGGAATATACCTCCTCATGAATCTGTAAATTTATAAGGCAGCACAATGAAAGTTATAGGATTTAATCAGGGTCAATATGGCGACCTTTGTATGTGTACTGTAGCTGCTAGATCAGTTAAAGAAATGATGCCAAACTGCGAATTGTATTTTGGAATAAATAAGAAATACGAATCGTTGAAGGATATATTTTTACATAACGATTTTATAGATCATATTCATATTTGGGATCAGTATGATGGTTGGCCTAATCAAAAAGATTTAGATTATATTACAGGCGAAAACTTTAATATTGTATTCGATGCGATGCCAAAGCATACATCAGACCAATGGTATTTATTTAAACATCAAACTGAAGAACTATGCCACATGCATAAGATAGTTCCTCCTATGAATCTACAAGTTAGTTTAAATAAATATTTTGAGACACAAGATAATAAAAAATATGTAGCTGTTAATTTATTTGCTGAGACAAGAGGATCAGATAAAACCCCATCATTAGAAAGAGCTAAAGAAATATGTGAGATTATTAAGTCTCATGGATTTACTCCTGTTCAAGTGGGTCTTCCAAGTCAGCCTCAAATTTGTGAAGAAAGGTTTACTGGGACTTTCTTTGAGAGTATAAAATTTGTGTTGTCATGCAATTTCTTATTTACTGTGGATTCTGCCATGAGTTGGATAATGTCAGGGTATAATTTCCCAACGATTGGTATCTATGCATATTCTTACTATCCGGGTGCTACGTCATCAGTAAACTGGCAACCTATAAATTCAAATGGTATATATATAGAGTCAGATAAAATATCTAATATTACTATAGATAGTATTGATGATTCAATAAGGAGTGTCTAATGATAGTTGACTGTTTTCCATTTTTTAATGAATTAGATTTATTAGAGATAAGGCTTAATATTTTAAAAGATGTAGTAGATAAATTTGTCTTAGTCGAAGCTTCTAAAACCCAAACAAAGCTCGATAAACCATTTTATTTTGAAGATAATAAAGATAGATTTACAGACTTTTTAGATAGAATAGTACATGTTAAAGTTACTGACTATCCTGATCAGGATGGTTGGGCAATGGAAAATTATCAAAGAAACTGTATCACGAATGGTATTAATACTCTAGGATTGAAAGATGACGACATCATTGCAGTGTCTGATGTTGATGAAATATGGAATCCTATTATCGCTAATACTATGTGTAACCTGATTCCTGTAAATAGGATAATTTCAGTAGATATGGTTTACAGAGTTTTTTATTTGAATCTAGAAACTGTGGATAAAAGGTGGATTGGGACTGTATTCACAGATTTCAATAGTTTTAAACAGATGCCCTCTGCACCACAAAAGATGAGAAACAATAAGGATTTTGTCCTAAATATACCTAATAGCGGTTGGCATTTTGGATACCAAGGTGGCAAAGAAAAAGTATATCAAAAATGGCTATCTTGCATAGAGCCTTTTGATAAGTCAAAAATTCCAGACAAAGATATATTTTTTGCAGAGTTTGATAAACGGATTAAGGACAACGGTAGTTTCATATACTCTGACAATATTACCAAAGAAGATATTAAATTAATGAAAGTTACAGACGATAACCTTCCTGAATATGTAAAGGTAAACAAAGATCTATATACTCATATGATTGTATAAGGAATTTTAAATGAAAGAAAAAATAGTTATCACTGGTGGACTAGGATATATTGGATCTAAAGTATGCGAGTTGTATTCTGGCGAGTCAAGATTTAAGGATATCATTGTTACTGATACTAGATTCTCTGCTGACAGGGTGAAGCAACTTAAAGACTGGGGAATGAAGTATATTCAGGCGTCTATTCTAGATAAGGATACTATTACATCTATTGTTAAAGATGCTGATGTTGTTATACATCTTGCTGGTGTAACCGATGTTGCTTATACAAAAACAGAAGCAAACTCTGAACAGGATAACCTTATCACTACAACTGCTATTGATGGCACTAGAAATATTATTGACGCAGTTAAGGATACATGTAAAATTATCTTTCCCTCCACTCATGTTGTCTATGAGGGATTTGAAAATACAAGATTAGATATTACTGAAGATGTTGAGCCATGTCCTATCTTATCATATGCTTCGGGTAAAGTACAATCAGAGATTGATCTAGCTAATTCAAATAAAAATTATGTGATCTTAAGGTTCGGTAGTGTCTGTGGATATAGCCCAGATCCAATGCGAATTAATATTATGCCAAATTTATTTTCTAAGATTGCTTCTGAAAATGGAACGATCAAATTGTTCTCCGGTGGCGTGCAAATGAAAAGCTTGGTTCCCCTAATGGATGTTGCCAGATGTATTATGTTTATGGCAGAGGAACCTTATAATAGAGAAATATTTCATTTATCTAGTGAAAGTATGAGTGTTAAGGATGTTGCAGAAATCTGTAAAAAAATAAATCCTAATGTAACTTTGGTAGAGACTGATGATGAGATTCCAAATCTAGGATATACTATTTCTAATCAAAAATTACTTGACACCGGATTTACATTTTTGTATGACATTAATACATGTATCAGAGAAATGGTCGAGTCGTGGTCTGATAAGAATATTCGACCAGAGCTTGAGTATATTGATAGAGGCGGTAACACATACATAGATGAAAGAGGAACGATTAATAATTATGAGTTAACAGAACCTATTAATCTAATTGGCCTTATTGACTCAAAAAAAGGAACTGTAAGAGCTAATCACTATCATCCAGTGCAAGAGCAGAAATGTTTACTTGTGAAGGGGCAATACATTAGTGTTATTAAAGACTTATCTAACCCTGATGCATCTATTGAAACGAGAGTTATTAATGAAGGTGACATAGCGATTATTAAACCAAATGTTGCACATACGATGGTGTTTACGCAAGACTCTTTATTTTTAAATCTTGTTCGCGGAGAGAGAGATCATCAGAATTATGGGTTAACCCATACTGTTCCTTATATATTAGTAGATGAAGAGATGAGGAAAAAACTGTTAGAAGTTTACAAGACTACTTGCAGGTCATGCAATAGAAGTAAGTTGGAAAAGGTAGTAAGTCTTGGCGAATCTCCATTGGCGAATAATTTATTAGATAGTCAAGAAGATAATTCAGAGCTATATCCTCTTGAGATGGACTATTGTCCTTATTGTCACAACTGTCAGTTGTCTGTTGTTGTACCTCCTGCAAAAATGTTTGATCACTACTTATATGTATCTTCTACATCTAAGAATTTTGTTAAGCATTTTGAAGACGCAGCAGAGAAATATGTAAAAGAGTTTGATCTGGATGAAAATAGCCTTGTTGTTGACATTGGAAGTAATGATGGAATTGCACTGAAGCCTTTACAGAAAAAAGGAATCAATGTCTTAGGTGTAGAGCCTGCTAAAAATGTTGCTAAAATTGCAAATGATAGGGGCATACCTACTATGAATACATATTTTGATTCTTGGAGTGTTAATGATATTAAAAGAGAGTTTGGTAAAGTATCCTTAATTACAGCATCTAATGTGTTTGCTCACTCTGATGATCTGTCATCTATTATTATAAATGCCTTCTCGTTATTAAAAGATGGAGGCACATTTGTTGTTGAAGTACAATATCTCCTGTCTACCATGCAAGATTTAACTTTTGATAATATTTATCATGAGCATACTAATTACTGGTCTGTATTGTCAATGTCAAACTTCTGCGAAGCAAGGGGCTTAAGATTATATAAGGTAGAGAAAGTGGACACTCATGGTGGTTCTATTAGATGTTATATTAAATCTAAAGAGTCTTATGATAATAAGTCTATGTATGGCGAAACTGTTCTTGATCCAAGTGTAAAAGAATTTATTAATAAAGAAAAAGAATATGGTCTTGATAAGACCTCTGCATATAAAGCATTTGGGGAAAGAGTTTATAATGTAAAGAGAAACGTAAATAAGAATATGTCAAAACTTAAGCAGAAATACTCTAAAATAGCTGCGTATGGATCTCCAGCGAAAGCTACTACAGCATTGAATTTCTTTGGTATTACCAATCACGATATAGCATATACTATTGAAGATAATAAACTGAAGCATGGAAAGGTAATTCCGGGCGTTAATATTCCTATTAAAAGTAAAGATCATGCTTTCGAGAATCTTCCCGATGTTATTATTGTGCTCGCTTGGAATTTTTTCGATATCATTGTAGAAAATAATCAAGAGTTAATTGACAAGGGTGTGAAGTTCATTAGTATTGAAGAGTTAAAGAATGAATGAGATATCTATTTATGGGAGCACAGGATTTATTGGTTCCGAATATCATAGGTTATATGGTGGGCATAGAATCCCCAGAAATAAATATTTACCGAAGACAGATAACCTCTTATACTTCATAAGTACTGTTGACAACTACAATATCTTTAATAATTATACAAAAGATATAGATACAAATCTCACTGTGCTAATGGAAGTTTTGAATATGTCTAGGCGGATGTATCCAAACTTTACCTTTAATTTTATTAGTTCATGGTTTGTTTATGGTAAGACTGATGATCTACCTGCGAGTGAGGAAAGTGTTTGTAATCCAACAGGATTCTACTCTATAACTAAAAGAGCAGCAGAGCAAATGCTAATCTGTTACTGTAAAACATTTGGAATAAACTATAGAATATTAAGACTTGGCAATGTATATGGAACTGGAGACAATAAAGTATCAAAGAAAAAGAATGCATTGCAGTTCTTAATTAGTCAAATTAAAAATAATGATCCTATTAATCTATATAATAAAGGGCAGAATATTCGCGACTTCTCTCATGTAAGAGATATCTGCAAGGGCATCAATTTAGTGATCAATAATCCAAATACAATAAATGGCATTTACAATATTGCTTCTGGTGTACCTACAAAAATAATGGATGTTATTGATTATGTATTTGAGAAGACTAATTCAAAGAGTATAATTAACTATATCGATCCTCCTGAATTTCATAAAATAGTTCAGATAGAGGATATGTATTTAAATATTGATAAGCTAAAGTGTCTTGGGTACGAGCAAGATATTAGCATCTACGATGGAGTCGATAGACTCATAGGAGATATAAGATGAAACTAATAGTTACTGGTGGTAGGGGTTTTATTGGTAGCCATTTTGTAGAGTTAGCTTTGTCAAAAGGTTATAAGGTTGTAGACATAGACAAAATGAATTATGCATCACATGATAGCTTACCTTTTGACAATGACAGTAATTATACACTAATTAAAGAAGATATCAGTAAGATTAAATATCTTCCTACATGTGATATCGTTGTAAACTTTGCTGCTGAAAGTCATGTAGATAACTCTATTAATGCTTCATATCCTTTCATAGAGAGTAGTGTATTAGGAGTGTGGAATCTACTTGAGCTAATTAGGGGTAAACCAGTATATGATAGACCGTTACTGTTTCACATAAGTACAGATGAAGTCTATGGTGATAGTGGTCATCCGTCAAATGAAAAAGATGTTTTAAACCCAAGTAATCCTTATTCAGCCAGTAAAGCTAGTGCTGAACTGATTATTAGATCATACAACAGGACATATGGTCTTAACTACATGATTACCAGAAGCAGTAATAATTATGGTCCAAGACAATATCATGAAAAGTTAATACAAAAATGTATACACTGCTTAGAAGAGGGCAAAAAGATTCCCCTGCATGGAGATGGAACATACATGAGAGATTGGATATATGTTAAAGATAATGTTGAAGCTATCATGATGTTGATGGAAAGCAATAAGAAAAATGAGATCTACAATATTGCTTGTCAAAATCATATTAGGAATATTGATGTGGTAAAAGAGATCTTGACATGGTATAATGCCTCAGAAGATAAAATACAATTTGTAGACAATAGGTGGGGACAAGATATTTGTTATAATATAGACAATCAAAAAATATTAGAATTGGGTTGGACTCCTAAACATCCAAGAGGAATTTATAAATGGTTGTGAGTAAAGAAGAAAAACTTAATAGAATTTTAGAACTGATAGAAGATTATGTAAGTGATTCAGATCAGTCTTGGAAAGCTGGTGAGGATTGGGTAAGATATGCTGGATCATATTTTGATACTAAAGAATATACTGAGGCAGTTAAAACACTATTGAATGGTTGGTTAGTCCTTGGTGAAGATGCTATGGCCTTTGAAAGAAAATTTCCAAGGCTATTTGGTAAACAGCATGGAGTCTTAACCAATAGCGGATCAAGCGGTAATCTGTTAATGATGTCGGCTATGAAGTCTAAGAGGCTTTATAATTTTCCAGAGAATACAGAAGTTATTGTTCCTATCGCTGGATTTCCTACAACTTTAAACCCCATATTTCAAGTGGGTTTTAAGCCTCTGTTTGTAGACATAGAACTGGAATCTTTAAATCTAAATCTAGATCAGGTAGAAGAATATGCAAAAGCTGGTGCAAAAATCATCACATTTGCACATGTGTTAGCTAATCCTCCTAATATGGACAGGCTGATGGAGATTGTTAATGAGTACGATTTAATACTACTGGAGGATTGTTGTGATGCTCTTGGAACGACTTATGACGGAAAACCTTTAGGATCATTTGGGCAGATGGCTAGCTGCTCTTTCTATCCCGCACATCACATTACTATGGGCGAGGGTGGATTTGTAGCTACAAAAACTTACGAACAAGAAAAGGTGGTTAGAAGTTTTAGAGAATGGGGGAGGGGATGCTACTGTGTGGGTCAAAAAGCAAATCTATTAAAATGTGGAACATGTAAAGAAAGGTTTAAACAATGGTTACCTGATATCCCTGATCAAATTTTTGACCATAAATATATTTATGATGAGATCGGATATAATCTTAAACCCATAGAGCTACAAGCTTCTATAGGTCTAGTACAACTAAATAAATTAGATGAGATTCATAATAAGAGAAAGCATAACTATAAAGCTTTATTTAATTTATTTAAAAAATACGAAGAGTTCTTTCATCTTCCGGTTGCTACTGCAAAATCAGATCCTAGTTGGTTTGCTTTCCCTCTTACCTTAAAAGATAATGTTCCTTTTAAAAGAAGTGAGATAACAGAATATTTAGAAAACAGTAAAATTCAAACGAGAACTTATTTTGCTGGTAATATTATGTTACAGCCCGGATATAGACATCTAATTGATCCTAAAGAAATCATGGAAAAATTCCCAGTTTCTCGGAAGGTTACAATAGATACATTCTTTTTAGGGACTTCTCCGGTTATAACAGATGAGCAAATAAATTATATTAAAGAAGTCATTGAAAGATTTATGACTACTATTTAACGGTGTATATTAATATATAAGATTTCTTTTTGATAAGGATAATGATATGCCTTTAAAAAAATGTTCTGAAAATAAACAAAGTGGATGGAAATGGGGAGATCAGGGGAAATGCTATACTGGACCAGAGGGTAAGAAGCAAGCTATTAGGCAAGGTGTTGCAATTGAAGGTCCAGATAAATTCTCACAAAAAGTCAAGGCTGGCGATGTTGAATTTACAGAAAAAGATTATGAATTCGTGGATGATGCTTTGACACAAGCAGGTCTCGGTATTGGTGATAGAATTGCTTATGCTATTGATTTAAAGAGGTATTTAAAATGAGCGATTACAATAGCCCTAGAGAACTATTAAATGCTTATAGGAATGGTTTTATAGGAGTTGACTGCGATGAAGAAGATGTCAGAAAACTTCTAGGTGAACTGCCTATGCCTATGTTTGGTGCTGCTGCATACGAACTTGGTGGCGATGG
>CEOA01023031.1_pt1 | contig 17152 bp, 27 predicted proteins | sample 530251 | NCBI WGS metagenome assembly CEOA01 (sample SAMEA2619838, study PRJEB7988) | marine metagenome | biome: marine biome (ENVO:00000447); feature: surface water layer (ENVO:00002042); material: "saline water (ENVO:00002010), including plankton (ENVO:xxxxxxxx)" | depth 5 m
CAGAGGATTGTGCCAATGTTTTAAATAAGCGCGGAATCTCAGTTCATTTTCTAATAGACAACGATGGGACAATATACCAAACGCTCGACACCCAGCATGGTGCATGGCACGCTGGTCAGCGCAAGGCGAATCATAATTCCATTGGTGTTGAAATTTCTAATGCTTATTATCCCAAATATCAAAACTGGTATGTAAAAAACGATTTCGGTGAACGCCCAGTTCTATCGAATTCCAAAGTTCATGGCAAGACGTTGGCTCCTCATCTTGGGTTTTATCCCGCTCAAATCAATGCCCTTAAGGCATTGTGGAAAGCGCTTCATCAGGGCGTCGGCGTTCCCTTGCAAACACCGCAGCATGACACGGTACTAAAGGCGGCGGTTGCTGGAACCTTTTCTGGCTTTGTGTGTCACTACCACTATACTAAAAATAAAATTGACTGTGCTGGGCTGGACTTGGAAGGCATATTAAAAGAAGTCAAAGACTCGCTGAAGGACTAATTATTCACATGTCAGATTTAAATTCTTTCATTGAAGATTACTACCGTCGCAAGCGCAACCCGCGTGTATCTCTGTTGGAAGAGGTCGAAACAGCGATGGATGGTGAGCAGGAACAACCAGAGCCACAACAGGACGCGGGCTCTGATGCAGCCGGCGATCCACAGCAGTTAGTTCAAGTCGTGATGACCGCCCTTAAAGAAATCTTTCCCGGTATCGAAGTTAAAAAGTGGATGCCTAAAAAACAACAGGCTATCCTAACCAACACTGGAAACCGTGCCCAAAGAGACGAAGCATGGCAACAAGTCATTGCTCGATTTAAAGGCAAACTATCGTTCGAATCAGCCCGAGAAGAAGAAGGCATGGTGCTTGGAGTTAAGGTGGGTTCTGGTGATACAGAAGTTATCATATTGCTAGCCCAAGGATCAGCATCCGGCGCGTCTGTTGCTAATCGAGGAGATGTAGCAGAGGGCATTCTTTCAGCAGCACTGGCAGCACGCTTTGCAAAGCCCGAGGATGGTTCTCCTGTGACTCAGCAAGAAGTGGTTACACTTTTGGATCAACTTAATGCAAAAGACAACGAGAGTTCTAGTGCAAATACGATTAAAAAAACACTTGTTATGAGTCCATCGAAGAATGCAGATGGCTCCGTGACAGATCAAGTAACACTTGTAATTGGCTTGTCAAAGAATAACTTTACAGATCTTATGAGCGCTGAGAAACGTGGAAGCGTTAGCGATCTATTTGCATCTTCAGTTGAATATGCCAATTCAGGCAGAGTACTGGATCAGACAATTGAATGGTTTGTCAACAATGTTGAGAATAAGATTCAGGTCATTGCAGATGGAACATCGGATCAGAAGGGTACAAAGGTTGACGTAAGAATTTTAGACAATGGCGCTGAAATTAGCATTGGTAAGATTTCTCTGAAAGCGGGCGCTACCAAGCAGTTGGGTCAGATCGGTAAGACATTTGAAAGTCTAAGTGGCATGTTTAACACTTTATTTGGTGTTCAACTCTCTGATAGGCAGAAACAAAACTGGGAACAGAAAACCTCAAAGGACACCAACGCGGATCTTGGGCAGAAGAATAAGGGCAGCGCCTCCGTTCGTATGGCGGCACAAGAAATTTATGCTGAAGCCGAAAGCCTTATTCAAGCCCAGTTAAGCGGGGATGATGCCGAGGCTGAAAAGGAGTTCTTGGAAAGGTTCGCAGCAGGTATTCGATACCAAGCAGTTTTGGAAGAAGGCGGCGTCGAATTGGTTCATCTTTCTCATAAAACCTTTAAAGTTTTGGACTTTTATGATACACTGGATGATGTAATCGCAAACAAGGTTAACTTTGCTGCAAAGTTGCTGGTCAACTCAGGTGGAACTCCTTATTTGTATATTTTTGATGGGAACAAGGGCGCTAGCCCAAGTAAAGACAATGCCCTAATTCAGATTCGACCAAAGGTTGAAAAAGAGGGTCTTGGACCAATTCGACATTATGTTGAGAAAATGGATTACTTGGTTGAGTTACTTTCAATCAAGCCAAAAGAGTAGGAGAAGAGTAAAATGGATGTTTTAATGCATGTAGTTTATATTGCCGTCGCAGTTGCGGGCGGCATGGTAGCCGAGCATATGCTTGGTTTGGTTGGCAAGGCTAGAGAGGCTGTCTCGGGCTTGCTGTTTAAGGCTGCGGAAGCAGTCGATGAAGACGACGAATAAATATTGGAGGAACAGTGAAGACTGTCTATAAACACGGAAACGAACTTAACGAAAAGATTTTGCAGGGCGTAAATACACTCGCTGATTATGTGGCAGCGACGTATGGACCGCGAGGAAGAAATGTTATTCTTTCTCAGAAAGAGAAACGCCCCCTGATCACTAAAGACGGAGTAACTGTTGCCACCTTTGTTGAACTTGAGGATCCCTTTGAAAACGTGGGTGCTCAAGTGATCAAGCAGGCGGCGCAAGTTACAAACTCAAATGCCGGTGATGGTACAACCACATCGACAGTGTTGGCGCGGGCTATCTTGACCCACGCCCAACGGCATCTTGCCGCTGGTGCATCGCCAATTGAAATGCGCCGAGGCATTTACAAGGCAGTCACAGAACTTTCCAAAAAGATCACTGACATGGCAACGCCTATCTCTAGTTTTGAAGAGATTGCCAATATTGCCACAATTTCTGCTAATGGCGACTCGATGATCGGAAAGATTATCGCAAAGGCTATTGACTCAGTTGGAAAGGACGGTGCGATTTCTATTGAAGAAGGGCGCTCCATCGACACAACACTTGAGGTCGTTGAGGGGTTTCAGTTTGATTCAGGGTATATCTCTACTGAGTTTATTACTGATGAACGGCGAGGCGCACTTGTATACAATGATGCTCTGTTTTTGATTACAGACTATGCGATTGACAACTTGGATGATCTGCTTCCGATCTTGGAGCAGGTTGCACGCGAAAACCGACCACTGGTAATTGTTGCAGAAGAGGTTAAGAATCAAGCGCTCGCAGCGTTGATCATGAACACCATGCGAGGTAGTATGCGCGTGGCTGCGATCAAGGCACCGCGCTACGGCGAGGAGAGAAAGAATATTCTTGATGATCTTAGTCTTTCGACGGGTGCCACCTTTATTACCCGAGGTACAGGCTTGCGCCTCCGAGATGTTAAGTTGAGCCATCTTGGCGAAGCAAAGAAAATTGATTCCTTGCGAAACTGGACAACGATTGTTGGAGGCAAGGGAGACTTTGAAGAGGTTGATAAGCGCATCGACACCCTTAAGACACAATTGCAGCAAACAGATGATTTGATGGAGTGTGAGCGACTGCAAGAGCGCATCACAAAGTTGGCATCTGGCGTGGCAATTATTCGCGTGGGTGGGACTACTGCAATTGACATGAATGAAAGAAAGCACCGCATTGAAGATGCCTTGGAGGCTGTCAAATCAGCGCAGACTGAAGGGGTGGTGCCCGGTGGTGGCGTGGCACTCATCCGAGCATCAGAAGGTCTGGAGGTTGAAGTCGAGAACGCAGACCAGCGGCTTGGTGTTGAAATTATCTTAGCAGCAGCAAGTGAGCCGGTTCGTCAGATGGCAAGAAACGCAGACCGATCCGCAGATTTGGTGGTGAATCAAGTGCAGTCGGCAGATGGATCCGTGGGTTATGACTTTACAAACGATACTTTGGTTGACATGTACTCCGAGGGTATTATCGATCCAGCGAAGGTAACGCGAACAGCATTACAAAATGCTGCATCTGCTGCCGCAACGCTTATGACCAGTGGGCACGCTATTGTAGAAATTGGGTAGTTTTGCCATAACACCACCCCCGAACTAATTAAAAACACAGCACGGGGGTGGTTTTGTTATGTCGCAGGATGATATTAGAAAGGATTTAGAGAATTTAAGTTCTCAGTTGGATCGGCTTTTTCGCAGGATAGAGCACGCGCCGTCTCTTAATGGGGGCTTTGATAGGTTGGTCACAACGGTTGAAGCCATGCACGGTGACGTGTCCGACATTAAAAAGATTGTCCTTGGTGACGGCGAGCGGCTGGGTGTTGCACACCGTGTAATGCAATTGGAAGCGGCAAACGCCGAGCGCAATCGTTATCTTCAGGATGTTGTTGAGCCTGCATTCAAAGAACACCAGCAAATGCTGTTTCGCATGGAAGCAATGAAGGAGTTGCTACAAAGCGATGAACAACAAAAGAAAGAAATAACTCTTCTCAAAGAGCGTGTGGCAATATTAAATAAAATTATGTGGCTTTTTGGATCTGGCTTGACGGCGATGATAGTCAAAGCAATGTTCGAAATGATGACCGTGGCTTCTTGACATTTTCTTGACAAGAAAGTACTTGCAATTGTCATAGCCGTCTGATATATTATAAGAGTGATGGGGGCGGTGACAGTCGGTGTCGGCTTCATTCGCGTGTGGTCCCAGTGACACCCATCACCTTGTTCTTTGAAAAGCCCGTGGGGGCTGTAGACCAGAGTGAATGGTGGGTAAGTCTTACGAGCAGTAAGCCATTCCGTGGTTGCGTAAGCGTGAGTGTGATACTCAGGGCAGGCTACAGTCAGTTGAGGGAAGATGGGAACCCTCAATACACCTTTTAACAGGGAGCCATAGTTTAGCGGCTATGGAGTCGATAGGGGTCGGCAGCGGCAGTGACAAAGATACTGGAGTGAGCGTCGAATTGGTGGACGCAAAACGTCTTCAGTCCTGAGAGGCATATGCACCAACCTTATGTTTCGCATCTCGTCAACGGACTCTTATCTCTCCCTTTTTTTTCAAAAAAGTTTAAAATAATGCTTGACAGATAGTGCCTAGAGTGCTATATTATTATTGTAAGGAGAGAGGTTTCCTATCATGAATCTTCGTCAACGACTTGAGGCTCTTGTTTCCAATGAACGCTTGCAGCGTTCTACTGATAAGAATTTTGCTGAGTCCCTGAAAGCCTATTATGATCGGACTGGTCGCCTGACTGCCGGTCGTAAAAACTGGTTGCTCAAACTTGAAGTTCGCTATGCTGCTGACGCGCCGGATAACACCGACACTGCGTTGGCTACTCGCATTGCGGTCTGCCTTGATCGGGTTCAGCCCAATACTTGGGATCACGGGTTTCTTGAGTCCGTGCAGGTGCGTAACCAGCAGCAGGGGGCTCTGTCTCCTCGTCAGATGGAGATTCTTGGTAAGATTGAAGAGCGCACTTCTGACGTTGCTATCGCTCGTCGTGAGGCTTTTGAGTCTACATACGGTGATGCGGAGCGTGAAGATATGCGGATTATTGCCGCGTACTATCTGGCTAACCCTCCATACTACCGTGACCTTGCCGAGCGTGTCATCAACGACCCTGCCTTTGTTCCAACTGAAAAGCAGTATCGCTCGATGACTACTAACAAGTATGCGCTCAAGGTGTTGGCAGAAACAAAGTCTGATCCAAAGTTCGCCACTGGGCAGCAAGTCATGGGTCGGGCATCTGCTCCTTACGCACTGCGTAACGTGCGAGGTTTCGTTATGAAGGTTGGTCATGAGCCAGTTACTTCCGCTGCCCGTGGCGGCAAGAAGTATTTGATCTTGCCCGTCGGAAGCCCGGTCCCAATTACGGTTGAAGAAAGGCACCTAAAGAGGGCTCCAAAGGCTAAGTAGGGAAATTAATTAATCATGAGGTATGCACCCGCTGGGGTGTGTACCCGCATCTGCACATCTAGGATGGGACAATGAGAGTAAAAGTAAGTTATACAATTGATATAAAAGACGTACCGGAGAAAGTTTCCGAGGTTATCAGCGCGGCAGAAGATGTTTTGCAAGACGCCCTAGACACTCTTGCAGAGGCAAGATGTGTAGGTCGAAATGAGGAGCAGGTAACGCTCGTCCAGATTGATAGTGTGCGCCAAAAACTTAAAGCAGCAGACGAGACGCTTGCGGATGCACATGGTATTCTGGAGGGTTATGTGCAATTGCTGCAAGCCGAGGCGGCACCACAGCCGCAAGCCTATGCACAGCCAAACTATGACGCGCTAAATGAAACTGTTAGCAAACTGGACGCGCTTCAGCAACAATTGGCTGCTGGCACCGAAGAGGCTCCAGATGAAAATCTTTAAAAAAGGCGACATGGTTTATGTACCCAGCCAGTCGCGATTGTATAAACTGGATGAACAAGGGACGCCGGTTAAATTTGTTGATTTAAAAAAGCCAAAGAATCTACTTGTCCTTGATTCGACAGATGGTTATTATAAAGTGCTACATGCTGGGCAACACTGGCATGTCAAAAGCACAGGAGTTTATCATACAGGAGGTGATAATGTTAGTCAGACTTACTGAGGTGGTAGAGGATTCAACCGCCCGCGTTGGAACATCAGTACGCGAAAAGAAATACACTTTGAGAGAGATCTTGGTTAACCCGGATCACGTTGTTTGCTTGCGAGCCGAGCCTAGAATGGATCGAATGTTGACTGAAGGCTATCTTCCGAGTGATCTAGACAAGCGCCAGCAGTTTACGCGAGTGCATATGAACCGAGGTCAGGCAGGCATTGACTTGGTTGTTGTTGGAAACACATCGCTCATTGAACAAAAACTATTTGAGGCGACAGAGCGTAGTGCTAAAACTTTATTGAGGGGATAAGATGAAGCGGGAATATTTTCATGTCATTGGGCGACCTAACTGCCCGTATTGTGATAACGCTGTGAGACTGCTGAAGGAGCGAGGTCGAGATATTGAATCCGAAACCTTTGATAGAAACTCACAGCAGTTGAACGAAGCAAAGAAGAATTACAATTGGAAGACTGTTCCGATTATCAATCATGTGCAGGTCGATGAAGCCGGCTATATCCATGAAAGATTTGTCGGCGGGTTTACTGACTTGGTTGAGTATTTGAGAGGCGAAGCCGATGGATGAGCGTAGCGATATTACTTGCCAACTGCATCCAACCCGAGAGTGGGGTGAGTTGTTGCCAAATTGGAATCCAGATAAAAAGAAGTCTGGTCGCTATCACGGCAGCATGTGGAATGTCGAGGGTATGGGCAAAACCAAGTGGGTTGTTGGTGTTTACATCGAAACCGACTTGGATAAGTACTTATCAGAGGGCTATACTGAAGAGCAAATTGTTGCCGGCTGTATAGAGTTTTTGAACAAGCCTCCCCGCCGGAAGAAGTATGCTCGACGGACACCTCGCCCGTTGTATGGAAATCTTGATGCGATGCCCGTGCAGTGGCGCTTGATGAAAAAAACTTTCCCCGGTGAAGAGGAGAGAACCTACATTCAGGCGATGATAGTAACTGACCGAAAGAAAAATCGCCACTTTTGGGGAGAAGGGGTGAGAGTATAGATGACTACAACTATTTACAGTTACTATGTCATCAGCGGGTAGTAAATATCAACAGGTTAAAGTCGAGAGCCTTGAAAAGTTCTTAGATCATGCAGACACAATGCTGCTGCATGCAGCGGGAAACTTGGCTCATTACATTACAAAATTTGAGCCAAGCGAATGGGACGACAGCCCGGTGGCACTGTTGATTGATTTGTATAGTTGTGCCCGCCAGTTAAAAGAACTTCTTGTTCAGAAGATCTTGAAGCCCACAACCGAAGAGGTCCAGAACGCAAAACCCGGCTGTGTGCCTTTTTCAGAAATGGAGTTGACATTGATAAACACTACGGTAGTCGCACTTGAACAATATCGTTATGATTTGAAAGAAAAATACAAGATACTATTTGAGGTGCATTGATGGCTAGGACGCTTTTGCGTTATCCCGGCGGTAAATCCAGAGCAGTAAAGCACTTGCTGCCCTTTGTTCCCGGTGATACAACTGAAATGTGTGCTCCATTCTTTGGTGGCGGTGCCTTGGAGTTGGCATGTGTCGAGCGCGGAATAAGAGTCCACGGGTATGACGTGTTCACGCCGGTGGTATATTTCTGGCAGGCGGTATTGCGAGATCCAAAGATGCTGTCACAAATGATTGAGGTCCACCACCCTTTGTCCGGTAAGGAAAAGTTTAAGCACTTCCAGACGGTACTGTCGGAGGCATGTGACACCGAAGAAGAATTTAGTTTTAGGCTCGCAGCAATCTTTTTTATTCTAAACCGGTGCAGTTTTTCTGGTACGACCCTTTCGGGAGGAATGTCTGAAGAGGCAGCAGCCAAGCGGTTTACTATCAGTTCAATTGATCGCGTTAGGGACTTTCCTTTAAAAAATTTCGCGGTCCAAAAAGCAGATTTTAAAGATTCAATTCCATGCCACAGAGATGTGTTTTTATATTGTGATCCACCATACATGCTTAAGAAGGAGCGCAATAATTTATATGGAGACAAGGGCAGTGCTCATCGAGGGTTTGATCATCTGGCTCTTCACAGTCTTTTGAGTAGTCGAGGAAATTGGATGCTGTCGTATAACAACTGTCCAGAGATCTTAGAACTGTACAAAGATTATGAAATTTACTATCCTGATTGGAGTTATGGAATGTCACAGGATAAAGACTCAAAAGAGGTTTTAATTATAGCAAAATGAATTTTAACATGTTAGCCGGCTTGGGACTCTTTGCACTTGGGCAGGGTCTGATATGGTTCCAGATCAATTCGCAGTTTGTGTGGGATTGGTGGAAGGACAAGCCTCTTGCAGCAGTTTGCCTTTACGCAATCCCAGCAGGAATCTGCTGGTGGTATGGCACGAAACTGATCGTGGGCGAAACAGAGTCTCTTTGGTCGGCACGATTTATTGGGTTTGCGTCTTCTTATTTGGTGTTCCCGCTGCTTACATGGTGGTTGGCACATGAAAGTATGTTCACTTGGAAGACAATGATGTGTACTGGGTTGGCTATGGTAATCATGGCAATTCAATTTTTTTGGAGATAAAATGAAAGTAGAAAAGCCTTGGGGTCATGAAATTCGGTGGGCGATCACTGACAGTTATTTGGGAAAGATTCTTCGAATCGAGCCGGGACACCGATTGTCTAGACAGTATCACCAAGTTAAAGACGAAAGCATTTATGTGCTCGACGGCACATTGGTTTTGGAATTGGGGATGGGCGACGAGATTGAAAAGGTTATTTTGAAGGCGGGTGGGACATGGAGAATCCAGCCGCATGTTGTACACCGGTTTGCAGCGCCGTCTGATGGCTGCACACTTGTCGAGGTATCTACGCCGCAAATTGATGACGTGGTGCGCCTTGAAGATGATTATGGAAGGAGAGAAGAGGATGATTAAGCGAATAAAATACATTCCACGCGAGCCCGTTGCGGTTCGCGCTGACGACATTCCAGAGGATGCGGATGTTACTGATGAAATTGCTAAATCACTTTTAGAGTTGAAAGATGCATACGATCTTCCCACAGAAGAAGTCGAACGCGCTATCGATTCTAGAATGCTTAGTAAACGCTCAAAAAGTTGATTGGGCGGGGGGCTACTTATAGCCCCTTTTCACGTTTAAGGCACTAATTATAACGTGCAATTCTATTTATTGGGAGCGAGCGTTTTATGAAGTTGATAATGGAAAACTGGCGAAGGTTTTTGCAAGAGGCAATCACCCTCGACATTGAAGTTGGCGATATTGTGCTCGGCGGCAAATATAAAAATAAAAGAATCGAGGTGAAAGAGATTGGTACTGATGAAATCGGTCAGCCGACAATCAACGGCAAGCCTCTTTTAAAGTTTAGAATCGAGAAGCACCTGCCCGATAGCAAGAAAAGCAAGAAGACATTAGACGCCGAAAAAGAGGAGAAGTCGGACAATGAAAATCAGTAGAAAAGAATTAATTGAGATTGTCAAAGAGGAGACAGCGAGAGCCCTCGATGAGTTTGCCAATCCCGACACAGAGAACGCCCTCAATCGAGCGCTCGATGAATACATCGATCAATATATGATGAAAATGCAGGTTAACCCCGGCGACCCACAAGATGTTGAGCGTGTCCGCAGGCAAGTTATTAACAAGGCGACCTCTCGCTTTGAAGCATTTTTAGGAATTGGAGAATCAAAGAAATGAAGTTATTATTTGAGAATTGGAGAAAGTATCTAACAGAAGGCAAGATGAAGTATTCGGTGTCCAACACCGGCTATGGCAACCAGTATCAATTCTTTGACGAATCAGGCGAACAGGCAGATCAAAGCCTTGGCATGATGGTGCTTGACTTGGTGGACGCTGGCGTCGGAGGCTGGGCTCCTGAAGAGCAGATTGATAGAATGATGGCTGTGAATGCAGACCCGCGCAAAAACCAAGGTGGGATGCAAAGATGGGACAGCAATGTGTTTGAGGACTATTATGATGCAGACACTGAAAAAATTATTGCGATGTGGGCTAAGATGAATGGATTGGAGGTCGAGCAAGTTGCCGATCCTGATGCTGAAGAAGAATATGAAGACGATGGCGAATTTGATTTTGAGTCAACGTACAGCGAGAGCCGTAAAAGAAACAAGATTCACGAAGGGGGTGCAGGCTTGCCACGAACTGGCGACAGGGTGACACACGACCAAGAACCTGAGCGTGGTCAAGGCAGGGTTGTGGCTCACGATCACGCTGCCGGGGTTGTTCTTGTTATGTGGGACAGTGGAGGTCAAGCACGCCACGATCCACGGGTGTTGACGGTGGCACGGAATCCCTCTATGAACGAGTTGTTTGGCTTTGGTAAGAAAAAGATGAACCCAGACGGCACAGAGTGCAAAGCATGTAAGGATTTGAAGTGGGCACAGAATGATGTTGAGGTTCTGGGCTGGCAGGATCGTTATGCAAAGTCTGGTCAATGGTTTATGAAGAGAAGAGAAGATCCAAAATTTGCTGAACCTAGAATGCCAGAGGATGAGCACTACATGCGTGGCTGGCAACGCGGTGAGCAGGACTCGGACGATGAGGCTAAGTACGCACACATATTGAACAAAGAGTCGCTTGAAGAGCGTATTATCAGAACAACTATTGACCACATCAAGCGTGTGCTTGGCGAGGGTCCAGAAGAGCAGCAGGCTTTAGCGGATCTCCACTCTCAAGCAGCGGATGCCGCGAAGACTAAATCGAAAGCAATTCAAGATTTATCAGCAGCAGCGAAAGAAGAAGAGGACGTTGCAAAGGAAAGAGAGAAGTACCACAAGGAAGTTGAAAAGGTGGGAAAGGACAAAGAGAGCGCAGCAGACCTCGCCGCTGATGCTAACGATGAAAAGGAAGAGGCAGTAAAGGCTGCTCAAGAAGCCGCCAAACTTCAAACTAAGGCTGTCGAGGCTGCTCAAGAATTGGCGGCAACTGAAGCCGAACTTGCGAAGGATGCGATGCAACTCGATAAAGATCTTGCAGCAGCCATGAAGTCGAAGCAGGACGCTCTCAAAGACGCCCAGAAAGCAGCAGATGAAGCATCGAAGTTAGAAGCCGAGTTCGAAAAGGCGAACAGTGAGTTGTCTGGTGCGCTTGAAGATGAGGCTGATGAGGCTGAAACGGCGGCAGACGAAGAGGAGGCGGCAGCAGAAGAAGAAGCCGCAGCCGAGGAAGAGGAAGAAGCAGCGGAGGAAGCCGAAGCAGAAGCCGAAGAAGCCGAGCGTCAGAAGGAAGACGAAGAGCGGGCGAAGGAAGAAGAGGAAAAGGCAAAGGCAGAAGAAGAAGAGAAGAAGGCAGAAGAAGAAGAGAAAGCCGCCGAGGAAGAGGCGAAAGCCGCTGAAGCCGAAGCCGCTGCTGAAGATGCCGGCGGCGAGGAAGAAGCCGCAGCACAGCAGGAGGCACTACGCCACCGCTTGATGCGCCTCGCAAATATTATTTAAATGGATGACAGTATGCGATGTTTAGAGTCTACACCAGACACACCCAAGAGGTGGATGAAACAGTGATGGAACATTTTTGGTTTACTTTTAAGTTGGGAACCTTTATGGTATCATCTGGTGTGCTGTTGCTTATTCATGGATTAACGGCAGGCTTGTTGCCCACCCCAGAGAGTATGAGTATTGAAGGTGTGCGAAAGAAGATGAATAGAATTGCCGATCAGCGCGAAAATAAAAAAAAACTAGTTGCGCGGGCAGCGAGAACACGCCAACAACTTGAAAGCCTATATTCATTAAAGGAAGGAAGCACCAATGACTGATGATGTAGATGGTAGCGCAGAGCAATCTGGGTCGGAAGAGTTTGCGCCGGAGTCGCTTATTCCAAAAGCCCCGGCTCGTTTAGCACCGGAGGGTATCCGGGTATTTACCGTTGCAAGGCGAATGGACGAAACCGGTGTCTCCGGCACTGGTGTGGTTATTGAAGGTGCCGTCCTCGCGACTGGGCAGTGTATTGTACACTGGCTCTACCCGCCACCACGCGGCGGCATCGCTATTTTTGACTCTATGTCTGATTTTATCAGGGTTCATATCCACCCACACCCAGTAAACAAGACAATAATCACTTATCAAGATGGGGAACAAGAAACATTCGGAGGAGAATCAGATGAAACTTAAGGAATTTAAAAAAATAAACAAGAACTGGGATGCTTGGCGCGAATCGGCGGCACTCAATGAGAGTCCAGAGCGACCATCCAATAGATCACGCGGTTCGGGTCGGCTTGAACAGGCGCACGCGAGTGGCGAACTGGCTCAGATGCTTGCTCAGGACGCAGCCGAGGCAGTCGGAAGTCCCGACGGCGCAGCCATTGAAAACGAGATTCACGCAGTGATGGATGGTATGGTTCCACCTCCAACAGAAGAAGAGCGTTGGCAGATTGCAGATCAGGCACTTTCAATTGCCGGAGAGATCCTTGGGGTCGGTCCAGACATGTTGCAAGAAGTTAGGTTGTCTTCTTACTGGAAGAAGCGTGCTGCAATGCGGGCGAGAAAAGGTCGTCGCGAGTTTCCGAACCGCGTTGATCGTGAGTGGGCGCGAGCACAACAGAAGCGCTCGACCGCTGTCCAAGGGGCACTATCGGCACTGCATCCTCAATCCACTGCTGCGATTGAAGAAGAGATCGAAGAGGATATTAACGACAAGTTTGAAAAGGAGTTGTCGGAAGAGTACACCGGGAACGAACACCTCATCATCGAGCCGGCTCAACAAAAGATTGAAGAGATCCTTAATGACTTGTATGATAACGGTATCCAGAATCCTGAATTGATCGCTTTACTACAGAGTGTAATAAAAGATATTGAAAACGGCTTTGTAGGAGAACCGACATGAGCAGGTTTAAAGAGTTTTTAATGGACAAGCGTGTGATGATGGGGGCACTTGCACTCAACATTGCAATGGCTTGTTTCGGTATTGTCCACGGTGATGGAGATATTGTTTTACTTGCTGCTGTTTCAGCAGCGTGCCTATCTATAGGACTAGTGAGGATCGATGAGCGAGAACGATGAACGAGGCGCACTAAGCAACGAACAAATGCTGTTCACAATGATGACGGCATTAGTCAAGCGTGAAGGCGGTGAGATTAAGATTTCCGAAGCGGAAATGGATGGAGTAACTGGAAAGGATATGGTGATGATGTATTATGATCGTACTAACAAAGAGATTATTTTAACAAACCATTTTCTGGAAGCCCCGTTTGATGTTGGAGCAGAAAGTTAATGAAGGTGATCATGGAAAATTGGCGGCGATTTGTGGCTGAAGAGACTCGACACGGACGTAAGTCTTGGGTTGACACTTCAGACAAAGGCGACAATGAATTCCAAAACAAGATGAAGAAAGGTCACGCTTCGAAGCGACTATCTACTAAGGGTAAGAAGAAAAAGGGCGGTGGTCCTTATGACCGCAACCCGCCAAAGGCGCGATCCAAGAGCGCACCACCCGGTGCAGCACCTCCGTTGATGGAAGCGGAAGAGGGTTCTGGTGTACATTGGAATATCCGTGGCGAAGCCGGATTGCGAGATGATGCGATTCCAGAGATTAAGTTTTTTATTGAAATAGATCCGACGCAAGACCTTCAAACTTTTTTATCAGAGATTGAAGAGGAGTTGATCGAGATCATTCAGCACGAAGTTACACATCTGGGGCAGGAAGAGATGGGGATTGTTACTCCTGATCCAGAAGAGATCGAATACTACGGCACCAATGTTGAAGTTGAGGCTTTTGCCTCGGGAATTCTGGCGCGGGCTGAAGCCACCGGCAAACAACCAAAAGATATTATTCAGAAGTATTTACTTACACAAGCAAGCGCAGGGCGATTAGAAAAAGAATTAATTCCACGGGTCATGGAAATGTGGCTCGCGGCAATTCAAGACCTTAAGCCTGAAATAGAGCAAGCAAAGCGCGATGTTGTAAAGTTGCTGATGCCCGAGTTGGTAGAGATTATTAAATCTTCAGAAGGACAGAGCAGGGTAGAGCAGGAAATGGATTTTGTGGTGTGGGAATACCTTGCAGATCCAGAAGACGACATGTTTATTCCACATGTGATTGTGGAAAGAGATCCAGAGGGATGGCCAAGATGAAACTCTTATTTGAAAATTGGCGTAGGTTCTTGAACGAGGGAATCGATCCGCGTATCCAAAAGCAATTAGATAATTTGATTGCGTATGAGAATATCGGTGTAGCGATTACAAGCGATGGCTTCGGCAAAGCATTCAAGTACGTTCTAATCACAGACCCCGAGGCAGACCCTCCACAATTCCACGACATGGCATTTCCCGGCGACCTCCAACCGGGGCAAGCAGAGGAATACTTTGAGGATGATTTCTATGAAAACCGAGAGAAGTATGAATTGTATGGTCAGGTCGAGATTTACAAGTCGGAGCCAACAGCGGATGGTGAGTGTTACGATGGGTATATTATTTTAGCCACCGGAGCCGAGCAGGGCTGGGGTCCACTGCTGTACGAGGTCGCGCTTGAGTGGGCATCACAGAAGGGCGGTGGCTTGACCGCTGACCGTGGAATTGTGTCCGACAAGGCGATGGCAGTGTGGGCAAAGTACGAGAAGCGCGGAGACGTGGAAGCGAAGCAGATGGACATTGACCACGGCTTGTCTGGAACGAGAGAGAAACAGAAGCAATTCCCTCAGTTGACACCAGACAAGCCGGAAGATGATTGCGATCAGGGTAAGGCGGTCGCTGCTGCTGGAGAGGAGTGGGCAGCCTTGCCAGTGTCCAAGATGTATTACAAACCTAACCCAGAAGTTATGCAGGCGCTCAAAGCAGCCGGGAGATTGATTGTGGTATGAGACTATTGATGGAGACATGGCGCAACTTCCTATCCGAAGGAATGAAAACTCCTGATGAAATACCGGAAGGTTATGGTATCGAGGTGAGCAAGGAGCAGGGGGGCGTATTCTATTTTATTTATACTAAAGATGGCGGTAAACAATGGGGCGGCTCGGCAGACAGCGGAGGACCATCAGGATATGTTGCGGTTGTGAAAGCCAAAGATATGAATTACGGCGACTGTCTTGACGGGTATTATGTAAAGGCTGCTGACGCTGCGAGTGGCTGGGGTCCGATGCTTTATGATCTTGCTATGGAATGGGCAACACACAAAGGTGGCGGGCTGATGGCAGACAGGGGCTCAGTTTCCAAGGATGCCCATGCAGTGTGGAAATATTATGACGAGAACCGATCCGATATTGAAAGCGCACAGTTAGATATTGTACAACACAGAATGTTGAAGCAACTAACCCCAGATGACCCAAGCGACGACTGTGGTCAACACACTTCTATTGTGTGGACAGATTACAACAAAGGTGAGTGGTATGACGCGCCCACTTCAAGAATTTTTAGAGCGAAGGGCAACCCAACAATGGAAAAGTTGCTCGGCATGGGCAAACTAAAGGTAGGGAAGGGTGTATCATGAAACTTATTATGGAACAGTGGCGAAAGTATTTGACAGAGGGCGGTACAATTGCAGTCGGTCAGTGCTATCCGTTTGCGAACAGAATGGCAACCAAGTGGTCAAATGATCACATCGGTGACGATGGGAAGGTACACCCAGATATTGACGATAAAGATAAATTCAAAGTTGTTCACGGTAAAGTCACAGACAAATTTAGTGGAGAGAGTTATAATCACGCTTGGGTTGAGATGGGAGATTTGGTCTTTGATGATCAGACAAAGTTCACCAAGCCAGACGGGATTCCAAAGGACGCATACTATGAACTTTACCAGCCAGAGATACATGCAGAGTATAACGCTGAAGAATCTATGATTAATTGTATGAAGTCGGGACACGAAGGTCCGTGGGAGAAAGGAGGATGAAGCAGTTGATGGAAAATTGGAGGCGCTTTCTCGTAGAGGCGACGGATGTTCCACCAGAACAGAAGAAAGGATTTCGTCAGGCAATGATTGACTCCAACTTCTGGACCCAGCCACACACAGAAGACGATGTGGATGAAGTCGGCGGCACTGCCAACATGGGATCGCCTGCCAGTGAAGCCCTCATGTCTGCGCTCAATGCAAAGGCTGAAGAACTCAACACAGATTTAAACTTTATTATTACGGTAACCACTGAAGCCGGCTACGAACTTGCACCCGATGATCAGTTCGGAGGATACCCGAACAACTGGATGATGCAAGGGCAGTATCGTGGACCAAAAAACGGACTACACGATGTGTGGATTGAGTTACGCCCCATCTCAGAAGAGTTTGATATGAACGACCTTGATCCAAGTGAACTGGTAAAGAAGATTTCAACAACGCTTAACCACGAATTGGTTCATTACAACCAGTTGAAGAAGCAGGCTGCTAGCAAGGGAATCCCAGAGGAAGAGGCTTTCGAACAAATGATCGAAGATCCAAAGCAGATCGATAAGACCGGAACAAGGGCTGGGTATCTTAGTCGTCACAACGAGGTGGACGCATTCGCCCATGAGGCAGCAGAAGAATTATTAGATAAGTACACGCCGGAACAGGCTTTAGAACTAATTAAGAGAAAGGATTCTAAACTTGGTGGCGTTGTTGGCGACTACGAGCAGGCGCTCGGAGACAAGCCAGAAGAGATGCAGAAGTTTTGGAAAAAACTTTATACTCAGATCATCAGTCAATCAAAGGAGAAAGCATGAACTTACCTATCTTTATAGAAAACAGCAAAGTCCCTGTTTGGCTTTCAAAAATCTCCCCAATTGAAATTGGTGCGATCAGTTTTGGCATCTGGGTTTGGTCGAGAGGCGAGATGGACGACCGTCTTAAGCGGCATGAAACTATTCACTACAAGCAGCAAGTAGAAATGGGATTTGTCGGGCAGTGGCTGATGTATGGATTATTTTGGCTGATTGGATATGCAAAGACTAGAAATGGGGCGATTGCTTACTTTGAAAACCC
>CEOA01044122.1_pt1 | contig 17142 bp, 21 predicted proteins | sample 530251 | NCBI WGS metagenome assembly CEOA01 (sample SAMEA2619838, study PRJEB7988) | marine metagenome | biome: marine biome (ENVO:00000447); feature: surface water layer (ENVO:00002042); material: "saline water (ENVO:00002010), including plankton (ENVO:xxxxxxxx)" | depth 5 m
AAGTGCATAAACCATGACAGTTTCATTAATTGCTAGTCTCTCAAGGTTTGCACTGTCAGTTTGATCAGCAAATGTTCCTAATTGTTTTTCTATTTTATCTTTTAATGATAATGTAGAACCAAATTGTTTATCTAAAATTTTTTCAGCAGCTTTTAAATCTTCAGCTTCACCTGAGTTTACAAGTCCTTGAGCTAATTTAGATCTTAAATCAGATGCAGTCCTTTCAGCATCTTCTATACTACTAATATTAAATCCAAAATCACTTAAGGCATCTCCAAGACGTGTTGTAAATAAATTAAATCGTCCTGCTGGACCAGCAAATTTTTTATCTTCTTTTATTGCTTGTTCAATAATATTTATGGTATTTGTTCCAAGTTGATAAGCTTTATATTTAGCAGATAGATCTCTTAAAGTTTCCATCTGACCTTTTTCTGCACCTTTTTGTGTTCTAAAGGAAATGTATTGATCTGGAGTTACTGTTACAAAAACTTGTCTACCAAAATCATCAACTTGTCCAGGAAACGCTATTTGAACCGTGCTATCTTTTAGTTGTCTTGCAGTTACATTAATTGGATTTCCATTTCTGTCTAACATTCTAACAACACCTGCTGTAGCATCAGGATAATCTGGTGCTTCAATAGCAGCATTTTTTGCTTTTAATTCATCAAAAGCAATATCTAAAGCATCAGCCATAAATTCATTTTCTAATTCATTTTCTTTTAATTTAATTGTTGCGTAATTATTCACTGCTGGGCCTAATGCTTGACCAAATACTTCTAGAGCTCCTCCTAAACCAGATTTTGTGGTTGTGCCTGTTAACAAACCACTTGCTAAATTAGCTAAAAAAACAGTCTTAGCTTGTGAACCTTGACCAGCCATTAACTCATTTCTAATTTGTCTTGCTCTTACAATGACATCACTAGTGACCTCTGATCCATCACCAGATCTAATTTTACCAGCTTGAGCGTTGTCTGTCTGATTTTTAACTAATTGTTTATTAGCTTGTTCAGAAGTTGTAGCACCGACAGTTTCAGTTTTTTTCTCTTCTTCTTTTTTTGCAGTTTTAATTTCAGTCGGTGATTTTGGTGGTTCTATTTTCATTTCATCAATCGCTAAGTCACCTTCATCAATATTGTTTTTAATTACTTTATCTATATCTACAGTGCCTTTTGCAATTTTTGATTCATTTTCTGGCTCTGTTAATCTGTCTACATTTAATCTACCACCACCTTTTTTACCTTTTGTTGATACTTGCTGTCTAACCTCTGTAGCAGGACTTACAAATTTTACTTTATCTGCGTCAGCTCCAAATAATTCTTGATCTGTTACACCTCCGTCAAAATAATTAAATGCTTTATTTCTTTGTTCTATCTCAAATCTTTTTCTCTCTTCAGGAGACATTTTTTTGATTCTTTCAAGTTCTTTTCTACCTGCTGCTATTCTGTTTTGTATTAAAGCTCCTGTTCCAAATAATACTGCTTGAGGTCCTATACCCATGCTACCAAGGGCTGCTGCACCTGGAAGTCTAGTAGCTGCTGCACCGCCTAATCCTGACAAACCTAATTTTACAGACTCTGGTAAATTACCCTCTGGATCTGATCTATCTAAAGCTCCGTAAGTCACACCTGAACCTAGTAAAAAGGGTAAACCAAATGCACCTCTAACACCTCTACCAACTGTATTAAAAAATCTTCTTGTCATACTTAAAGGTTTTGGTTGTGGCACATTAATCATTGGAAATCTTTGAGGGCCAGTGCTTACGTCCATTGTAGGCCCAACCATAGTTCCTAATTGTGCACGTATTGGTGTAAGATAACCTTTCTTTAGGGCTTTTTGCCTAAACAACGGTCTATTTAAAACTTTGTTTAATGACATTTACCCTCCTACTTTGTATTTTGGAACGCTGTGAATGCTCCTATCCCTGTACCTACCGCTTGAGCTAAAGGACTTGTTGTTGGTGCCGTACCCATGGTTACACCTGATTGTGTTTTAGGACCAGCAGCATATAAGTTTGCTAAAAATTCTGCTCTTTGGAATGGTTCAAATTGTTGTTGTAATGTAGATTGTCTTTGTGCATCTAAAGCAGCTTGTGCAAGTTGTCTTTGAACACCTCCAGCAGACATTAATTGATTAATATCTTGTTGACCCATTTGCTGTTGAAGTTGACCTGCACCCAATAATTGTTGCCCTACAGCAGCTTGTGTTCTTTGTTGATTTTGTGCAGCTTGTAATGCAGTGCCAAAACCTTGTTGTCTTGCTCTTCCTATGTTAGATAAAATTCTATTTTGTAATTCTGCCTGTTGCACACCTTCTCTACCGCCACCAAAAGCTCCACTACCCACTGCTTGTGCGGACAATTGATTTTGCATTTGTTGTCCTTGTCTTAGTATTTCACCTGTAACAAATTGATCAAAAGGATTAAAAAATTGTTGTATGTTAGGAGCTGCTGCCGCTGCTTGTAATTGTGCTATTCCCTGAGCCGTTGTCCCTGCTCCAACACCCGTTTGTGCTGCTAATCTAGTAGCTTGTTGTTCTAATTGTGATAATGGTGCAACTTGAATAGAAGGTAGACTTATAGGTTTTTGAGCGACCTGTCTCGCTATATCCATCAATTCTAGTTTTCGTTCTTCTATACCAGGTGCTTCACGAACTATTTGAGTAGTCGTTGATGGTGTACTTGGTGTTCTCGATCTTCCTCCGCCTAAAAAACTCATTTATCTATCCATTTCTCTAGTTGTACATGTCTTTTTTGCCAGCCCCATTTTTTTGAAACTTTTTCCCAACCAGGTCTTGCCATTATACTTAATCTTTTACATGTATTATGTTTTGCAAACTCTGTTATCTCCTTAACTAATTGATCTTCCCAATACTCTCTTCTTTTTCCAGTGCAAATAACTATTTCATATTGTCTATAATTAGGTAGCTCTGCTATTCTTCCTATACAAACTCCAAACACTTTGTTTTCTTCTGTTTCATCCGAGCCAAACATAATCCAACATTGCATAATATCTTTTTTTAATTCTCTAAAAATGTAACTTGAGTCTGCATACTTACCTGAGAAAGCCAAAGCTTCGGCTACCATAAACTCAGCTAAAGGCCAAAATCTATCAATGTCTTTTGGCTCTATAGGTAAAACACTTACTAATGGTTTAATTGATTTTTTGCTGACTGTCCCCATTCTTCTCCTTCAATAAATCAAAAACTCTTTTATATCGTTTTTGTTGTTCATAGAAGTATTGGGCACCTTTTTCTCTCATGTCTTTCATGCTGTTTGGATTTCCTCCAGCTATGATTCCAGCACCTAATACTCCATCCGCTCTTGTTACAAACTCTCCGTCTGCTAATTGAGCTAACATTGTATCCTCGTCTTTATCACCTGCTCCTGATCCATCTTCAACATAACCACTTGCTCTTACGTAGTTGTTAGAATCATTTTCATCATGTGAAACTTTTGAAGGTAAATAGTTTACACCACCTTCGTTGAATTTTTTTATTTGTGCAATACCACCAGTATTTAATCTAGTGACGTTCAAAGACAAATTACCTAATCTTCTAGCATCTTTAGCTTGTTCTTCTGGTGCGTAAACTCTTTCGTATTCTTTTTCTTGTCCTGTTTCAGGATCGATATATTTGAAACCTGGTCTTTTATCTCTCATCTCTAAATAACCAACATTGTACCCTGGTTGATAAATATCAACAGGTGCTTGATCAAAAGCTCCTGCCAATAAAGGCACAGCTCCAGCTGCAAGACTTACTTTTAACGGATCATAACCTTCACCATCAGCTTTTTTGAAAAAGTCTAATATGTTACTTAATCCACCACCTTCAGTTACGTTACGAGATCCCTGTCCCATTTTTATTATTTCTGAACCCATGACACCTCGTCTTGTTGCAGCTAATGGATTAGTTCCTCTTGTTAAAACTTGTGATGCACCTCGACTAGCAAGCTGTTGTCCTAATGTTGCTTGTGTTGCACCTGGTAGTAAACCTGCAAGGCTACCACCCATTGAGTATCCACCAAAACCACCAAGACCTGCTGATATTAATGAGCCTATACCTGAAGCTCCTGAATCTCTTGCTGATCTAAATCCTTGAACTGCTCCGATGGCACCTAAAGCATATGGAAGTAAAGCAGCAAATGACATATATAATTCTCCTTTTAGATCTAAATATTCGATATTACCATTTTACTTATGTAATATCAACTCATCGACAAACTTACCTTTATACTGATGCTCCCCAACATGGATAATCTCATCTAAAATATAAGCATAACATTTACCGCCTATGTCCTTCCATAGTTTACAAAAGGCAAAATCCTCACCAAGATAAGTCTTCTCTATTGGATCGTGTAAAGTGTCAAAAAAATTCCACATATGCTTTCTTAACACTAATTTACTATTAATGACTGTGTTTTGACGTATCTCTCGCTCTGGGTATTTATCTATTAATTTATCAAAAACTGACCTTTTAATTAACATACATCCAGTAGGGGCATGTGTTATTTCTATAATACCATCGGTTAGTTTTATATCATCTTTATCTATGACTTTCATTGGATAACTATTGAATATTTGTTCTAGATCCTCTGGTTTTTTTACATTTCCTTGTTCTATTTCATCTAAACCTTTATCCCATACAAAAGCTTTTAGTGGATAAGGAACAGATATAAGTTCTCTCTCCGCCTGGAGCATCTTGGTAACAGTCTTAGCTTTAACATTTATATCCGAGTCTATAAAAAGCATATGTGTGCAATCTGATTCTAAAAAACCAGAGACACATAAATTTCTACCTTGTGTCACTAATGATGATTTAAGTATACAAAATTCTACATGTATTCTATTAGAGTGACACATTCTTGATATGTCTAAAAGTGATTGAACATAATGTAAGGACACCTCTGAATGACATGGTGTAGCTACAAATAATCTATAAGGTGATATACCTTTTGGTTTTTTATCAACCCATATTGGTTTGATTAATTCATCTTCATCAAGATTTTGCACTTAAAGCTCCTTGTAAAAATATTTCCCACTCTCCACCCTTTTTTTTCCAATCGTAAAATCTTTTAGCATGTAATTGTTGAGCATCTAAATGCTCCTCAAGATAGTCCTCTCCAATTTGTTTACATGCCATATCAATAGCTTGTCCAAATGTTTGTGCTAGTTTTACATAATCTTGCGTGTAGTTTACATACACTGGCCATTCAGAACAAGTTTCATACAACGCACCATAATTTGTACATATCATATAAATACCAGCTGCCATGGCTTCTAAAGCCCCTATACAAAACGTTTCCTCCCAACAACTAGGGTGACACCATATTTGATAATCACTGATGTTTTCCATAATATATTCATGAGGTTTGTATCCAATATAATTTACATTATTTAATTTTTTTGCTTGATCAAAAAGAGGATCGTATTTTCCTTTGTTTACTTTCTCAAAGTAATCTCCATAAATTTGTGTTGAAGAATAAACATCTAACACAACGTTAGGATTTTTAACAAACTGCATCGCACCCAACATGACATTTAATCCTCTCCAAGGAGTAGAGTTATATAATATTTTTATTTTTTCGCCTTTCTTATAAGGCTTACGTTTCGGAAAATTTTCTACACCATTTTTAATAACCATAGATTTATCTTGTGGTATTCTAAAAAAATATCTAAATTTTTCGTAGTTCCAATGAGAATTAAATATGTACCAATCATATTCATCATGTCGGCTTTGGTCGCCAAAAAATTCTTGTAAGTTTGGTTGATCGTAAGAATTTTTTTGCCAGAGAATATTTAACTTATCTTTTACTAGAGGAACTTTACCTGGAATTGACGTACAGATATTTACTTGATCTAATAATTCTTTTTTACAGTATTTATGCAACAGCTCTAATTGTAGTTCTGTCCCGCCACGTGGTTTCATTCGTCTTTGGTTTTACCAAAAAGCGTAAGTTTAGCAACTGTAATTTCTAAATCCTGTCTAAAATCATCTGCGGTTGTGTCTGTGTTTGGATCTGCAACATCTGCATCAAACTCAGCTTTATCTGCATAGACTTTACCTGTTCTTTTATTTTTTACTATTTCAACAGCTTTTGCAGGTATTCTTTGTATCGCCATTATGACCTCCCTTGTCTATTGTATTTCTTATAATCTCTTTTTTCACCTTTTGAAAGTCTTTTCTTATGCCTTCTAGGTCTCTTTCTTGGTTTTGGCCTTGGGGTAAAATTTACAAATTTACGTTTAGCCATTTTCTTGTGATCTATCTAATAACGCAAAAGATACAATACCTTGAAGTTCATCTGCTGTTCCTGCGGTCATTTTTAAAATATCACCCGCCTCAAGAACTAATGTATTATTTATTATATCTTTAGTAACACTTCCTGATAATGACTCATTAAAAATTCTAAATGTTGCACCTGCTGATGTATCAGTCACCTGAACGTTAAGATTTACACCACCACTAGAGCCATTATTAACTTGTATTTGTTTTATTAAAATAGTTCCGTCTGTTGGACAAGTAACAACACTTGTTGTTCCAGTAGTTGATAAATTTATACCTGCGTTTTGATATCTTATTGTCATTGTAAGAAAAAATTAAAAGTGTCTTGTTCTTCCTTTAGATCAAACTGAAAAGAAAAATTTAATTGATTTTTTAATGTATCTAATGCCTCTAATATTTGTCTTTGATTAGACTCATCATACTGTGGTTTAGGCTCTGGAATGTATATGTCTATTTTTGCCATTATCTCATAAAGCCCATTGGTAAACCATAAATATATTCATTATTAATTACTTGTGGTGCACCAATTAAAGATCCTATACCTTGATTCATCATATTCATATTAGGGTTTTGTAAATTAGGATCGTTTAATAATGGCATGATACCTGCATCATTGTCTTGTCCACCTCTAAGTAAATTACCAGCTGCATCAATCTTACCTGATAACCTGTCTGCCATATACTGTTTATACCCAGCTGCTGATCTTTCATAATTATTTATATTTTTAGTCGGATCATTTTGTGTTCTGTTTTTTAAATCTGAGAAATAATCTATGTTAAATCCCAATAATTGATCTCTGTAAGGTTTTAAAATATTCATCGCTTGGCCACCTGGAATTCCAAAAGGAACCATTGGCACTCCTTCTCTTCTTAAAACGTTTAGTGTTGCAGGTGGATTTGCTTTTAAAAAAGCTTCTTGTTGTCTACGTCCGCTATCAGATGGTTTTTTGCTATCTTGTAAACCACCGCCAGGATTATAATTAGATCTTCTTGATGATGTGCCCATTCCAGGTGATTTACCTGTTTGTGCTTGTTGTGCAGAGTATTGTCGTCCTTTGTCATTCATTATCTTTGTCCATCTGGTTGTGTATCAGCTCTAAAAGTTCCGTACCTCCAACTTTGATTCACTGAAGTATTTTCTACTCTTAAACTAGCAAATCTAGCTCTAGCTCTAGTATCTACTTTAGTCGTTGAACTGTTGATTGTAAAGGGTCCAAGAGGAGAGGATGATTCATTGTCCACTGGGAAATCTTTAAGTAATATTGATATTTTAGCATCACCAGTTAATACTTTAAAATCGGGAACAAACCTTCTCATACTCATAAAAAATTGACCATTACCCTCAACATCTAAATCAAAATCTCCCGACTTAATAAAAGAAACAATTGCTGTAGAGGTGCCGTTTGCAGCCACTTGATTAGTGCCCTCTTCATGAGAGTAGTATGTCGTAGCTCCTCGATTGTTTGTAATACCTTGAATAACAGGAAATGTAGGTACACCAGTTGAATTAAACTCTGTTGCATATGGGTTATCAAAAAGCGTTGCATCATAATAACTTGTTCTTGATAATGACCCAGTAGTCCAAACACGTTCTTGATAATTATATGTTACGACTCTATCAATGTTCACAGATCCAAATTTCGGATAGAACCAATTAATTTCAGAATACAAGGTATTATAACCAGCATAAACAATTTCACCACTAGTAAACTGTAAACCAAGATTATCTCCACCTGTAGTAAAAACAAAATCTTCTACTAAACATGGTAATGACTTGACTGTTCCATCATAAACAAAAAAACCACCTGCTTGACCCATCCAATAAACTGCCCCATCAACATATTGAATTGAGTGCTGACCTATGGCTCCACAGTTTGAGCCAACCTGTCGAATAGAGAATGTAAAAGGAGGACCAACAAATTGCATAACATATGCAGCAGTATCTGTTAAAATCAAAATATAATCTTTTGCTTTTGCTGCTCCAACAATTTTAGTACCGCTATCTAATCTAAAAGTTCCAGCAGTATTAGTTGAGGTAGGTGAATAGTTAGTAGCGTCTTCTTGATCTGAAAATCTAATAAATAATTTGTCTTGTGTTGTAGTTGTGCCTATTGTCGTTTCGGTTCCTAATATAATTAAATGTCTATCTCTTTCAGAAACAATTGATGCTACAGATGCAGTAGGAGCACCAGACAGTGCTGCGGCTCTAGTGGTTAAAGCGGCATTATTAGCATTAATAGGATTCCAAGAAAATGTTTTGCCATTTTTTGCAGTGGCTATAAGTTGTTGTCCAAAATTATCTAATGACCAATTAGCAGGTTCAAGTATTACAGATGAAGTTCCAGAAGCTGTGCCCCATCCTGTAAAGTTTTGTGCATCAGTAACAGTAGCACCATTGGAATGTGCTTGTCCGTTTGAGGTGCCCGGTGTCGCTGTTCCGTTAGCCCCTCTTGTTATACCAGTTAAATCATTACTTGAAATACCGCTATAGGTAATTAACTCATTATCAACCAATATAACGCCTGATGTTGGTAAACCTGAGACTGATGTCAATGTTATACTGGTACCTGAACCACCTGTCCCTGCTGTATCTGCATTAAGAGCACCATTTAAAGTTGTTTGAATAGGGTTTGTTACACTACCACCATAAAGACCTGTGCCCCATCCATATCCAAATGTCTGAGTTGCAGGACCAAAATCAACATAGGGTTTTATAGATACAGCACCAGCAGCAGTCATACCTGTACCTGTTTCAGCAGATGGCATAGTTAAAACTAATGATGTAAACGTAGATGATTGTACTTCAAATACCACATCATCAAAATCTGTAGTTGAAAATCCTGTTGCTCCACCACCAGGTAACGTTACCGAGTCTAAAATAATATAATCACCTGCATTAAGGTTAGTCCCTGATATATTTATTGTAACAGTTGTAGAACCGTTTACAGAAGTAAAAGTTCCCCCTGATATTGTTGCGGCTAACGGTGTAATGTCATAAAACGTATTAGAATAATAAACTAATAAACATTTATCTGTTCCTATCGCAGCATAAACTCTACCATCCAAATCTGTCCACATATGCTGATGTCTTGCATTTCCTGCTAATGTTGATGTTGTAAGCTGAGACCATCCACCTATTTTTTCAGGCAATCCGTATCTGAATCTTACATTATCTCCATCAACCCATTGACCCTCAGCACCTGTTTCAGTGACTTGCTTATTAAATCCTGGTTGTATTGGTACACTTGTTAAAGGCATCCGTAATTATACCATAATAGATTATTGAAATCTATTTCACTTCATGAAGATTTGCACACTAATTCTAGGCATAATATCTGTTAGAACAGGGTTAACTTTGTGTTGAAATGGTGATTTTATAATAACAATTGAATTACCTTTTAAAGGCAACCACCCATGTGCTGTGGAGTCTGCAAACATAAACTCACCTCCCCAGTTAGCATTCCATTTATTATTAATGTAATAGGTAGCACCATATTTCCAACTACCATCGTTATGCCAGTTTATACCTGAGCTTTTTTTCATATAATGAATATTAGTAGACATTTTAGCAACGTCTTCGAATTGAAAAAAAGGATTGTGCTTCACTAATGTTTTTAATTTTTCAAAAGGTTGGTAATTACTAACACTTGTTCTTAAAGGTGGGTTTAATCTTTCTATGAGACCCTCTTCCCAAACACCTTTTGAGGTATGTAAATTTATTTGTTTTCGTTCTTTGATAATAGCATCATGTATACCTTTATACATATTTTGATCTAAAAAATTATGTATCCACCAAATTTTTCCAGGTACAGAATAATACAGCTTCATTGAGGTCCTAAAAAACAATTAATGCAATATCTTGTTCCTTTAGTTACAGGATCTGTACCATGAATCCATATGGGTTCTGCTGGAAATATCATGGCATCTCCAGTTTTAAATGAACATTTCACACGTCCATCGAAAAATCTAAATTCACCGCCCTCATAACCTTCGTTTAAATTTATAGTGCAAGACGCTCTGTTTATTACACTAAAATCAGAATGATCTTTAATATATTGTCCCTCTTCATATTTAAGTATTCTAATATTATGTGTGGTTGTTAAAAAAAATTTATTCTCAAATGTTGGACATATATTTTTATTTAAATGCATTTCATAATTTTGTAAAACTATGCTTAAGTAAGTTCGTATAATATCAAAAGGTTTTTTAAAAGACGCATCAAACTGCACGAAATGAGATAAATTAATACATTTAAAATTATCTTTTACATTTTGTTTTTCTTTAAATTTATAACTTTGTTCAGTCTCAGATAAGTATTTTTTGGTTTCAAAAAAATTGATTAAACTATCACATATAGCTTTTGGCATTAGACCATCCATATGATATTTCAGTTCAGTTATTTTATGGTCAAACATTCTTTATCTCTATCATAATAATATTTTTTACCCCATTGATCAGTATATTGCCATAGAAACAATGTGCATGTATATCTTCTCATATCTTTTACAGGACTTACATTAGCAGCATGTGTCATGTCTGAAGGAAAAAATACAGCTCTATTAGGTTGAAATCCAATATGTATATCTAAATCTTTCATATCCTCATCTTTTCTTTTCGTGTAAAAGACTGTGCCATTAGTTACAGCCACAGGGCCATCAATCATCAAAAGCACATTTGCAGCAGCAGGATCTGTATGAGGTTTTAAAGTATCTAAATTTCTCATGTCAATCCCAGAATCAGGGTCAATAACATCTATCTTAATATTAAACTTTTTTTCTGCTTGTCTACATAAAATGTCAGCTAAATCTTTATCATGTTTCAGAGAAAATCTCATACCATAATAAGTTTCTTTATTTCTTACAAGCTCTTTACCAAAGTATCTTGGAATATAAGGTAAGCCTTTCTTTACATAACCTTGAATTTTTTTAAGCTCTTCTTTTTCAAAAAAATCGTCTACAATCTGTATCATTTTAATATTGATTTTATTGTCTTACAATAATAAGTATCATACCACAAGCACAATAAAAATGATAAATATATTAGATAAATCTAATAACGTTCAAGAACAGATCACTAGTTTAAATGTAACTTATAAGAGATCAGTAAATATAATTTTTGGTCATTATCCTTTTCCAGAGGAAATTCATAACTTCATTATAGATATAAAAAACAATATTGATCCATCTATAAATTATTCAAATGTAAAAGGTGGTATGACTGATTGGTATTTTTTTAATAAAAAAAATAATTTTAATAAATTTTTTAATTACTTAATAAATAAAAATAGTCAAACTCACCCTGACATGTGGAAATATTTTTTTGATAAATATTTTGTTTCTAACGCTTGGGGCAATGAAATAAAGAAAGGTGATAGTGTTGGTTTTCACACACACCCTTGTACTCATGGTTTATTGTTTTTAAGTAAAGGTTGTGATTTAATTTTTCCAGAACTTAATATTACAATAACTCCAGAACCTGGAGATTATTATATTTTTCCTGGTGAAATATTACATGGTTTCAATGAGCATACTGGAGATCTTAATAGATATACTTTAGTATTTAATATATTACAGGGAGATATATTTAAATTCCAAAATAAGGTAAAGGAGCTAAATGAAAGAAAAGACATCTAACATAACTAATTTTATTGGTGTTTATGATAATTTCATAACCCCTCAAGAGTGTAACAGAGCGATAAAATTTTTTGAGGACATGGATAAATTTAATAAAACAATGAATAGAATCACTTCTGAAGGTATGTCTGTTTTAAGAAAACAAGATCAGCATTATTTTTGTACGTTTGATCAATATGATGTGTGGTTTAAAGAACTTAAGACTATGATTATAAACTTTGATTTAGCTTTTAATCATTACTGTGAACAAACAGGTGCTACAAATATTTATGATGTTAAGTATAAATATACTGGACTTAAATTACAAAAAACGTTACCGACTGAAGGTTATCACGACTGGCATGTAGAGTATTCTAGTGTTGATAGTGATGCTTTAAAAAGGGCTTTTGTTTATTCTATATATTTAAATGATGTTAAAGATGGCGGAGAAACTGAATTTTTATATTTTTCAAAAAGGGTTAAACCTAAAAAAGGTAGAATTGTAATATGGCCAGCTGCTTTTCCTTATGTTCATAGAGGTAATCCACCAATATCAGGTGAAAAATATATCTTAACTTCTTGGATGTTGTTGCCTATGTTAAATGATAAGTTTTAACTAGTATATGAAGTAGGTCTTGCACCTATTCTTGCTACCTTAGCATCAGCAGTTTCTTGAGTGCCAGTCTCGTCAAAATAGTTATCCATGTCCCAATCAGATTGTAATCTAGCTAAATGTGCAGCATCCCATCTATTTGTAAATTCTTGAATTGAACCTAGTGCTGCTTCATCGTATTGAGAGTGAGGTGTTCCATCTCTATACTCAACTTCATCTGTATTTGGAGTTGTGCCATGTTGAATAGCCCAAATATTTGAAAATTTTGATTGACTCCAAAATGCATCATCATCAATAACATAACCGTTACCAGCTGCATCGCCAGTTTGTTTAATAACTAGCTTGTCGTCCATAACTACTGTCCAGTTTGCTGATGTTGCCATAAATTTCTCCTAAGTTTTAATTATATATATCACAGCCAAATAAGGTTGTACAACAGATGTTGAATCACCTGTAAATGTTGCACTCATGTTATGGTTGTGCCCTTGTCCTGATCCTGCATTCGATACACTCAAACCAGTATTACCTGAAGATCCTTCAGGTGTGTGGAAAGGATTTGTTTGTCCACCAGCAGGTGTGTGACCACCACCAGAACTTGCAAATGATATATTTGTTGGGTGATTGTGCGAAGCTAATTGTGCAGTTGATAAAGTTGCATTAGCTGTTGAACCACCTACGTTTCCTGTAGATTGCACTTGTTCTGCTCCACCTGTTGAAGCTAATGCTTTATTATTAGATTTACCTAAAGCAATTTTGTCAGATAAGTTCGGTAAATTAAAAGTAGATGAACCATCTCCTGTTCCGTATGTTGTACCAACAATTGCAAATAAAGCAGAATATGTTGATCTAGAAACCGCAGATCCATCACACTCTAAAAAGCCAGATGGCACTGAAGATGAAGACCACGGCACGATAGTTGCAGTAGGTATACCTTCGATACCAGTAAGGTTTGCTCCAGTAAAATCGTATCTTGTTGCTTCGTAATTTGACATATTATTTCTCCATATAAGTCCAGCCTACATTTGAACCAGAAAAGACTAATCCAAAACCTGCACCCTCTGTGTTAACTACTAAGTCTGATGTTGCGTTAGCTATTTTAGAACTGTTTCTACCTACAGTCAATGCGGCAGTATCAAAATTAAATCTTGAATCTATAAAATGAACTTCATCACCAACAGCTGGTGACGCTGGAAGTGTAACTGTAAAAGCTCCACCCGTTGTATCTATAAAAAGTTTAGCTCCTGCTTGAATTGTTTCAGCAGCGGTAAGTGTTCTCCATTTTCTATATTCATTTGTTTTTACAATGTTAGTTCCATCAGAATAAACAACATAACAATTACCTTCACATAAAAGCACACCTGTTCCAGATGCAGTTTTAAATGTTAATGTATTTCCAGCATGATCTGTTCCGTCTTCAATGTTGAAAACTTTTTCAATACTATCTGGTAAAGTAACAGTTCTGTTTGCAGCTAATGTGCCAGTAAATTTTAGAGTTGCATTTCTTGCATTTGAAATTGTAGCATCTGTCATTGCTAGTGTTACATCTGCTGATGCAACATCAATTGCTTCAAAACCAGCTACTGCTTGTTGAACTAAATTTAAATTTGTATTTGTTTTGTTTCCCCATGTACCAGCGTTTTCACCGGTAGCCATTAATTCGAGTTTTAAATCTGACGAAAAAGTAGAAGCCATATTTTTTTATCTCCTGTTTTCCTAATTTTACTTGCAGCTATAAAGTAAATCAACCCTACCCCTAAGCAGCATCTTGCCATGTATTATTAACACCTAAATCAACTTCCTGCCACGGAGTAACATTTACGCTATTTATTGAGCTTGTTAATGATTGTCCTGTAGGAACCACTCTGGCATTAGCCTGAGTGCCCTCCTCACCCATAGCTGATGTTAAAGATAATCCAGAAACACCAACAATGACTTGAGGGACTTGTGTAATTGTGCCTATAGAAGTGGTTAAAGACTGTCCTGTAACTGGTTCTGTTGTGGTTTGTGTTAAACTTGTAGTTCCTTGAGATGTAGTCAATGATGAACCTGTAACTGGTACATCTAAGAATAATCCTGCTGGTGCGTTACCTATAGAGGTTGTTAATGACTGACCTGTTAATGTTTCATTAGTAGTTTGTGTTAATGATGTAGAGCCAAGTGAGCTCGTCATTGTATGTTCAGCTACAGTAATAGATAAATCAGCATTAGCTGTAACAGAATAAACTCCAAACGTCATACCTAGAGCTTGGCCTGTAACAGATACTGTTACATCAGTGAAAGAAGATTCACTACCAATTGATGATGTTAATGAAAGTCCAGTATTATTTTTAGCAGAGTAATTTACACCCCAAGCTAAATTTCCATACGTATCTCTACCCCAACCTTCACCAATTAAAAACGTATCATCAATAGTTACAGATCCAGAAGATGTTGAGGCTGCAATTCCTGTTACTGGAACACCAATATCTACCACTTCTGTACCAATAGAGGTTGTTAGAGATTGTCCTGTAACTGTTGTAGCAAAAGAAATACCAGCAGTTTGTGTTCCTACTGATGAAGTTATTGATTGTCCTGTAACTGATACATCAGCGTTAGCAGTAACAGTGGTTGATCCGATTGAGGTCGCTAAAGCTTGTCCTGTTACATTTTCAAAAGGTTGTAGTTGTCCCCAGGCATTTACGTTCCAAGCATCACCTCCCCATCCTACTTCAATTATTCCCTCTGCTGTCTCATTTCCTACAGCAGTTTGAAGTAAACCAGCAGTTGTTAAATTTACTATATCTCCTGTGCCAGGTACAACTGACCCTTGAGATATTGAAGATGATACTCCTGTAACTGAAGTAGAGAATGAAGCAAAACCCGAGGCTGCTCCAACAGATGATGTTAAACTAATTCCTGATACTGTTACATTTGCATCAGCGGTAGTAGTAGCTGTGCCGCTAGATGTTGTTAATGAAATGCCTGATCCACCAAAGTCATTAGAACCCCATGTGGATTGACCCCAATATTCAGAGCCTGGCGACTGTACTAAAACTGTAATATCAGCCACAAGGCTCCTCCTTTATAAATTATGCGATTCTTAAGATAGCTGCCGAAGTAGTGAATGCAGGAAACTGAATTGTAAAAGTTCCTGAAGTCGCTGTTTTATCTCCGCCAAAATCTAGAACAGCAACTGCATCAGTTGTTCCTGATCCACCAGACGTAGTTGTGTTATAAATTAAAGCACCTCTCGCTGTTAATGTAACTCCAGTAAAAGATAAATCTGCAAAGTCTGTTATAGCAGTATCTGTTGCTACTGACGTTCCTACGTTTACTAATGCTTTACCACCAGATGTGTAACCCGATGGTGAAGTTACTTCCGTATTAGATCCACCACCAGGGTTTGTTGCAAAACCTGTAGTTGATTTTCCTAAAGTAGCTCCGTTTGTAAACATCGCAAGTTTAAATGTGCTTCCGTTAGGTGCAGCTTGAAACTTGTGTGCACCTTCTAATAATTCTTTTTTAAAAGAATTACATATTGCGTTAGTTGTTATAGCCATATTTTCTCCTTATTAATAAGTTGTGTTTGGAGCTGGAGAAGGTATTTTAATTCTTGGAACACCATCATCATACTCCGCACGTCTTCTTCTGCCCATTTGTTGTAGAGCAAAATTTTGTATTTCTTCATTATACTTTGAATTGTATAGATTGTATAGGTTATCAGGGCCTTTTAAAAATCTAAAACACTCAGCTAAAACGCCATGTAGAAGCATAGACTCTTGATAAGTTGATATAAAAGTATTTGTTGAAGAATTAAAATGAGGTGGATCTTGAATATAATTTATCTGAACTGTATCTGCCGCTGCTGGTGTGGGAGCTACGATAATATTAAAATCATCAAAATTAGCAAAATATTTAGGTGTGCCTTGCTTGCCTGTGCCATTAAATTCAGAAATAAAACTCGTATCTTTTTTTTCTAAAAAAATTCTATTACCACTCGAATCAATATGCTCTACAGATCTCATAACGATCAAATCAGCAGGTAGAGATACAGCTCTATTACCAACTGTAAATGTAGAGGTTGCAGCCCTTCTAAGATCATCATAATCTACTCTCCCTGCAATATCAATTTCCACATTTCTAATAAACTGATCTATTAATGTATCACTTAAAACTGTGTCGGAAACTTCAGTATAGTTTCTTACTTGTGTTAGAAAATTAGCGTGTGTTATAGCCATTATGTTATACTCACTGTTATGTTGCCAATAGTGGCACTTAATTGTCTTCGTCTATTCTGTAATGATCCATCATCTGGAACCATAGATGAAATAGATGTAGTTATTCCATTTCCAGTAAAATTTTGTGAAAAAACACCAAATCCAAATATGCCTGGTAATGTTAAATTAATCACCTGAACTTGAGTTCCTCCTGAATCAGAAATTGTAATATCATTATTAAATTTTTGAGCAGGTTGTTGAAACTTCATTGGTCTTGCATTTTGTATCGCTATAGCGTCCGCAACAGTTCTTCTTCTTCTAATCTGTGGTTGTTTAGGTTCAAATTCAGTGTAATGCACTAATGATCCATTCCATTCTCTGACCATTTCACTGTACGGAAACTCCATACCAGATCTGTCAGATATCGCTTTAGCATATTTTCC
>CEOA01068901.1_pt1 | contig 16786 bp, 12 predicted proteins | sample 530251 | NCBI WGS metagenome assembly CEOA01 (sample SAMEA2619838, study PRJEB7988) | marine metagenome | biome: marine biome (ENVO:00000447); feature: surface water layer (ENVO:00002042); material: "saline water (ENVO:00002010), including plankton (ENVO:xxxxxxxx)" | depth 5 m
ACCCGGAGAACGAGTGCTGTCAAGACCACTAACATTACCCAACGCAGAAGTCGTAAGACCTTTGTAAGTTAGGTTGTGCTTGCTGTATACAGTTTCGGTTGCACCGTCACCAATTGTGCGGTCATAACCAAGGTAGAATACTTGAGAAACTGGACCTTGCATAGGTTGTACACCTACTACCTTATTGGCAATAAGCTCCGGAAATACCCGGCGAACTAGAGGGAAAGCAAATTTTTGGAAAGTACCCAGGTTGCCGACAGCTGTTGTGGCTTCCTCTAGCATACCAGACTTCGCTTGCTCAGCGAGTACGTGGCGAGCTTGGTTTTCAAGAAGAACCGCAGTTGTCTCACGTGTATACGAATCCTCAACTCCTTCTAGGATTGGTGCCCACTTGTCACAGAGAGCTTTTGAAGTGTTGTTTTCAATCATAATTTTGGTAAGATTAGGTTAGTTGTGAAAGACGGACTACGTCTTCTGTAAGAAACTCATTAATCACCTCGGAAGTGGGTGTTGAGTCCTCTTTGATACTTTCGTTAGTTATAACGAGAGCTTGTTCTGATGACTTGAAAGGTGCTTTAGATACCTCATCGAGGGTCTGAACATCTTCTTTCAAATTTATTACAGACTCTTCTAAAGTTTTATTTTCAGTCATTAAGTTAGAGATTGTATCATTTAAGTTGTTTACAGTCTCTTGTAATTTTTCATTATCAGCTTTGTAAGTAGAAGCTACTGCTTCTTCGTCAGAAGTTGCAATATCTTCTGCTATAACTGATTTAAGAGTTTCGTAAATTTTAACTGCACGGAAAGTTTCGTTATCTTTCTCTAGTTCTTTTACGGCTTGCTCTTTCATCTCATTAAGCTTCATTCTCATAAAACCGCCAACTTTAGCCTCTAAGGACTTTACTTCAGCGTCGACACGCTCTTGGATAGTTTCTTCGATGATAGCTTGGATTTCCTCCAATCCTGATTCAGAAAAATTCTCAGGAAGAAGTTTCGCGATTTGTTCGAATGTGGTCATAATTATTGCCTATCTCTGTATTTATGATAGTTTTATCTAAAAGTTAGATATTTTTTATTTTTTGTTTAAATGTTTTTTCAAAGAGTGGATAAACAATCTCTCAGCTCTTAGATGGTCTACATCCTCTGCAATCCGTTTAGAAGATTCTGTCATTACTTTATTTTCACTCATCAACCCAGGAAAAGCTCCATGACATGAAGGTTCAGATACCATATCCCATGTAATCATTCTTAGATTTTCATTAACATCGTAACAATCTTTATCAGAGTTATATGTAAGTCCTCCTACAGCTCTGGAGGATATTCCTATCTTAACACCTGCTTTTAACAGCTCTTGTAGAACTTTACCCGAAGGTGTATTTAATATTTCAGCAGTTCCAATAACTTTATTACCTTCCATAGTAAGTCCAGTTACAATATGTGAAGCGTTTGCTAGATGCACAACTTCATTAGATGGATGGTCTAACTCTCCAACTAATCTACGCTCTACTAGAGGACCTTCTTGCAAATTTTTAATTTCTCTTTCTAAGATAGTTTTAGAGTAAACTCTACCATTACCATTCTTAGCCTCAGCCTCTTGGAATAATCCTTGAACTACCATAGGACCTCCAGAAGATTTACCTTCAGAAAGAATCTGAAGTTCTCCAAATGAATACGTATCTCTTAGTATGTTAGACATGTTAAAATAATCCTTTAAATGTGTTGTTTATAAATTTATCAGTAGCTTTATTTAATTTAGTTACTGTAGGTGATTGGTTTTCATTGCAGTTCCATTTACGTAAAGACTTGTTTATACGGCTGTTAGGGTCTCTAGCAGTTTTAGCAGAAGTTCTTCTTTTTTTCATTCCAGACATTCTGGCACAGAAACTTTTCCTACGATTAGCTGCTTTAGAACCTTTTTTAAGTTTTGATGGTTTAGTAGTTACAGCAGTCTTTAATTTAGAACCTGGGTTTGCGGCTCTATAAGATGCTACTCCTTTTCTATTCAATCCTCCTGATTCGCTTTTACCTTCTTTCCTTTGCCATGCAGGAGATTTTTCTTCTATCTTATCTTTGTCTTCGTCATATTCATCATCATCCTCTTCATTCCAATCAGCGTTAGGGTCATCCTGTCTCCAATCTTCAGTTAGCTTTTTACCTGAAAAGAAATTCCAATCTTTTTTAGAAAGTTGCCATGCGTTGTCAAAATCCCTACCATCTTCACCTTTAGGAGCTCCTTGTATTACACTATGCTCTTCAACCTTTTTTTTCTTAGGTTTTAATTTTTTCTTTTTAGGCTTTTCTTCTTGAGGACCTGCTAAGTTTACACCTATAGAACCTACTCCTGTAACGGCTTCTGAGATGGCTCCGCATCCTTCTAAAAATGCAAGTCTTTGAGAGTCGTCTATTTGAGGGAGTTCTTCACTGTCATAGTTTTTACCTACAGCAGTTATAGATTCTGTAGTTGACTCCGATAATGGAACTGCATCAGAAATCCCCATGTTAGCGAGGATTTCATCCGCTTGTTCCATTACAGTTTTAGTCATGGTTTACTCTTCTTCTGAATCGTCAGCTACTGTTTCGTTAATAGCAACGTACAATTCATTAGTTTCAGTATCTTCGAAGATATCTCCGAACTCGTAGTAGGCATCTTCAAACTCTACAGATTCTAGTAAAGTAGTTTCATTATCTGCTAAAGATTCATGTAGTTCTTCTGAAATTTCTTCTACAGGAATAAATAGTTGTCCGTCAACTTCTTCTACACCTTCGCAAAGAGCATATGCAGTTTCATTAACTACACAAACGTAATCAGGTAGGTCTACTACAGCATCTTCGCTAATTACTTCCTCTGCAGGAGTTTCTTCTGCAGCAGGTACATCGTAGCCGTAAGATTCCATGAGGTTCTTTGCTACCTCATCTGAAACAAAATTATAATCTATAAAGTTCATTTTATTATTTATTTAGGAGTGTGTGTAATTTCTCCTCTAGTTTATTTAGTCTGTCATCTTGTTGAGAATCTCTTTCTTCTATATCTTTTTGAGAGACTGTATTATGTATTTCACTAAACTTCTTAATCCAAGTTCTACCTCTCTTAGTTAAAAGAGGAACTAATACAAAAATTAATAGATACATCCAACCTAATTCAAAAACAAGTCCTTTAGTTTCGTGTATCGTGGATGCTACTGTTCCTGGAGCTGGTTTACCTGCTTGGGCTGCTGCTAATGCAACTGTAGGGTCTACTGATTCATTCGGAAACATCATTTGAGCTCCCGCTACACCTGCTGCTCCACCAATAGCTGCGGTTGCTGGACCTCCTAAAGAGCCAGCTGCAGCTCCTGCTGCTCCTCCTACTATTGGTGCTAAAGTTGAACAAGACAATAGTAAAGGTAAAAAAAATAAAAATTTATACATATCTTTACGCCAGAACAGCTTTTATCTTATGATTTACAATATATCCCAAAATTCTTAAATATCTCATATTTCCTGGTTTATTAAAGATAAAATCTGTATTGTTGGTAGGGTCCGTTCTTGCAGGTACTATGGCAGTATTCTCTACATATGTCTCTGCTGTATTGCCGTTATTTCCTGAGGTTATAATAAATGTAGTTACGGAAGTCCTTTCTCCTCCTTTATATTGAAGATTTTTAGGTCCGCTTCCTCCTCCAGAGTTAAGACCACCTCTAACAATATAATGAGTAAGACCGCTTAAACTTCCTGCAGCAGCTCCTATATGATTTTCTACTATTGTGCTAGTTGCTTTTCTATTTGACTCTATATCTAAATCTCCAAAACCTAAAGAATTAAACATCACTGTTTCTGAAACTGTTATCTCTCTTTGTTGATTTATCAGGTTAGCCCCTAAACCCCATTTTCCTGTAGCGTCTGAATATATTAAAGTATCTCCATCGCTAGGATTATCAATAGCAGTATCAGTAGCTCCAGTAATAGTTTTCCCTCCATACTCTTGAGCTTCTATCCAAGAAATAATATTAGTATGGTCTACACTTCCATCTGTATTATCAATGTCTACTTTAGTAGCATCTCCTATAGCGTCTTGAACTTTAGTGTCTACAGAACTTTCTGTAATGTAAGCAGCGGTTGAATCTAAAATTAAATTAATTTCATCTCTTAAAATTTTATCGTTATTTAACAAGTCAATCAAAGGAAGGTTATCAACCTCGTAAAAATACGGGTCATTTGCTTTATAAAATCTAATATTTTCTTTTATGTCATTTACTACCATTATACTAATTTATCAAGGTCAAATATGTTAAGTGAACGAACTCCTCGTCCAAATGCGTAATCTTCTTCTGGGTTTCCATCTCTACCTTCTCCACCTCTCGTTGGGTCGATAGTAGACCTATAGATAGAACAAAGTTTAATCATTTTACTAGCTCCATGTTTAGCATTAGCAAAAACGTCAGCAGCTGATTCATCTACAAAATTCCTTAGGTATCCTTGCCATTCCATATGGATTGGAGGGATTGGAATATTAGGGAATGTATGTTCAGCGGCTCCATCACCATCAAATCCAAATACATCTTGTATCATAGCATTTCCAATTAAGTGTCTAGTGTTCCCACCTGTAACATTTCCACCATCAGCTCCTCCTCTCGCACCAAATATAGGTTGACCATAATTAGGTTGACTAGATTGAGTTTGAGTTTCTATTAATGAATGTTGCCTATGGTCAGAAGCATATATAGAACTAGCTGTATAGCCAGGACCTGGGTAACCTTGAGCGTTTAACTGAGCTATTGCGTTTCCGCCAATACCTGAGGCTGACATGATTGGTACATAACTTAAGCCGTCTAAAGCTTCCACACCTTCTGAGTATGTCATCAAATCTGCGCTGATTCCGGTCATAAGTCGGAAAGGTCCGTGGTTGTAATGTTGAGCGACATCTCCAGATGGAGAAATCTGTCCATAAGCTCCAGTTTTTCCATAATAATCTATAGGTCCTAAACTTTCTTCGCTTCCCATTCCAGCAGCAAAAGAACCCCACCTACCAGCAGGTCCATGGAATCCAGCTGCGCTACCATCCACTCCATTAACTTTCAAATTACTCGCATTAATCCTAGAATTATCAGCTATATTCCACATGAAAATTTGAGAGCCTCCATAATGTGCTGAGGCTGAGCCCATTGCCTGATTAACATTAGGTAATGCAGACATTCCTGTGTATATGCTGGTACCTTCAGCTGCGGAACCATCTATATTATAATACGCTCCAGAAAGGTCATCGACGGGCATATGAACTTCAAAGTTAACTTGGTCAGCAATAACGGTACTTCCTCCAACAGCTCTTACGCACATTCCACCTGTTGAGTTTGAATTGTGATTAAATCTATTAGGGTCTACAAATTCATCGAACCCTGGTAGCTGTCTGTTTCTCGCTCCTGCTATAGAACTTACAGCTGCGAAGAAGTTTTGGTCTACGTATCTCCCTCCTCCTGGATTTGCAAGTTCTGCAGTAAATCCGTTTGGATAAAACTGGATAAAAGAACTTGTATGATATGCGCTAGTAGCTAAATCAGCGTCCACAGAGTTTATACTAGAAACCCAAGTACCGTCAGGGGTGCCTATATCTGCTCCACATTTAACCATCTCTAAAGTAGATTTATTATTAGCGACCAAACAAGCTCTAGTAGCATGTAACTCAACCATTGAATGACCACTTACATCAGTAGGGTCTAAAGAGGTATCAGGCGTTCCTAGCTCTGACAATGCGGGACCTATTTCAATTTTAGAGTTATCCTCAGCCAAAGCTGCTACACCAAAGTTTGAAATTTTTGTAGGTCCAGAAATTCTAATTTTAGAGTTTTGACCTGCGTAAATTGCTGACTTAGTCCAAGTGGTCTTTAATTCAGAAAGAGTATTTATATATTGATACATTCCGATATTAGTATTATATGCGGATGTTCCATATAAGTCTACTTTAGAATTATCGGTTACACTTAAAGCTCTACCTTTAACAGAACCTGATGGAACCACTGAATTACCTCCGGCTCCGTCAAAAGTATCTCCTAAAGCTGCTAACCCTAAAAGCCTAGCGTATGAGTTATTAGATACTGATATTAAAGGAAGGTTTCCTTTTTCAAACTCACTAACGTTGGTAGGGTCTACAATGGTGCCATTACTGGCAAGCATAGCATTAGTTCTTTGAGTTGCGTTAGTTAAATATCTACCACCTATTAACCCAGCTCTTCTACCTGAGTTTGTAAGTCTATTGTCTGAAAATTTAGAATTATTTGTAACAGTTAAATTTTGAACACTATTCCTATCTAACAATACAGCAGGAATAACTCTAGAGTGACCTGCTCGACTATGCCAAGAAGATAGAGATAAATCATAAGCAGTGGTGTATTTACTAGCTCCCATATTATAAATGTATTCCGAAGAATCTAATTTAAATCCGGTGTTTCCATTAACTTCTGAAACTAATCCCATGGATGCTACTCTGGAATTATTAGCTTCAATTCCATGTATTTCATTTCCTTGGGCTCTTAAAATTCCTTGATATTTTACCTGTGAGCTGTCAACTTTAAATCCATTAACCTTATTAAAGGCTGCGATAAGTTGAGTTGTTTGATAATCTTCAGTACCAGCTCCTTGCTCTTCTTCACTGTTATGTCCTCCAACACCTCCATTAATTTTACACTTATCAAAAAGCCATCCATTACCTCCGTTGGATGCCATGATAAATCCATGTTTTCCTAATTTAGATGTTCCAGAGGCATTAGTAAGACTACCAGTTTCATCAAAATTAATAGTAGACCTTGAAGCTTCAAACCCATTTCCGTTAGAAGCTAAATCCCACATATCAGTTGCTTCAAATCCAGTACTAGGTCTGTATCCTAAGTCCGCAACAACGGCTGAACCATCAACTTGATAATTCCTATATCCGATTATACCTCCCTCAATATCTACATTAGAGTTTTTAATTTTAAATCCAGCGTCCCTATTTCTAAATGAAGCACATGAAGTAAGAACTACATCAGAGTTTTGTATATCAAACCCTATAGAGTTATCATGTGAATAAATATCTCCTGCGGTAGCGCTTACACCATCGACACAAATATTTTTTAATTGTACTTGCTCCCCGTGACAATTCTCTACTTTAACACTTGTAAAATAATTTCCGTAAGCGTATAATGGAGAAGCGGCGTTTCCAGCTGCCATAGTGCTTAGGTATGCATTTTTTCTCATAGGTATTTGACCTGAAGTGTTATACTCTAAAGGATTGGCATCAGCCGATACCGTAACATCATAGCTGTTGTCATATACGTTACCGCTAAAAACATAATCTGAGTCTGTAGTGGAACCTATAAAATCCCTAGTTCCAGAACACCAAAATATAGGTTCCTGAAAAGTAGCATCAGTTGTAAGGTGCTTATGACCAAACAATCTAACATTTTGATTCCAGCTATCTTTACTGTAGCAATTTAGCTCAGCTCTTGTGCTGGATGCGTTTGATATTTCTTCCCAGATAGGATATGCTGATAATGAAGTACATCCTTGTTCTTCTGGAGCACCTGAAAAAGCCACGCCATTAAAATCTTCAGTAGAGCTTACCACCACTTCATAAGCACTATCACCGTGTAGTGAATGTCCGAAATTTCTATTTATAAATTGTAAAGAACCATTACCTTTAATACTGATACCTTCTAATTTTAAAGCTCCTAAATTTCCATAGGAACAAATTTCAACCAAGAGTGGAAATGTTAATATCTTAGGAATACGAGTAACAATATCATCAATGTCATCATATATGGAATTATCATTATCAGCTGCAGATGAAAGAACTAAAGTAGCTCCAGCGATACCAGTGGCTGTAAGTCCAATATTAGCTCCTAAAGAATTAGTTCTTGTCTCTAAATCATTAATAGGGATATTATCTTGTTCCCAGTTATAGAATGAACTAGCATTATACTTTCTAATATCTGCTAAGTTATTAGTTGAGGTTATTACATAACTACCACCTGATACGTCATTAATCATAATTTAAAATTCCAATGTCCATTTAAAGATGAGAGCGAACGAGTCCGTCTTTCCGATTGCGGTAAATGAGCGATATGCACATAAGTAGGCTGCTGGCTCATCTTCCCTTAAAGGGTTTTTACTCCATAAACCACACTCATTAATATCAATTCCATTACAAGCAGATTCTTCTAAATTTAAAGTATACGTAACTTTAGTACTTGAATCATCCCCAACTTTAGAAATATAAGTTGAGTTTAAGTAAGCTACATCTTGAGGTGTAGCACCAGCTCCTCCAAGTCTTATAGAGCTGACAGTTAAACTGCTATCTCCGTATTGAGCAGACTCTAAAGGGTTACCTAATCTAGTAAGGCTGGAAGCCATAAGAGCTGAAGCCTCACCTATTTGAAAATAAGCTATACTAAAATCAGTGGCTGCAGCTGAAGTTTCTGTAGTGGAGAACATAGATGCCAATGTAATACCCATACCTACGGTAATGATATTATGGTCATCTAGAACCGTTTCTTCGGTTCCATCTTTATATCGTTTAATAATCTCTAAATGTCCTTTAGGATTAAGTGATTCGAGTAGTGATTGAGATGTCATTAAAATTTAAGTCCCCATGTAATTGTAATATAGTCGTCATATACTGTTGCTTCGTTTAATTTTAGACCTCCAGGTAAAAATACTTTCTTCGCAAAAAGTTTAAAAACTGGGTTTCTGGTCGTATCCGCTACTTTATATAGGTCTATCTCTGCAGTTTCAGATTCGTTGTTGTATTTAGCTAAAGTAGCTTCCCTATCTAGAGTCCATAATCCTATGGCTCCTATACCTCCGTAATAATAATCTAGAAATTTCCAATCTTCGTAGGTTATCGTGAGGATATATTTTACCATTCTAGTTCCACTAACTTCTAACCTGTTCCCAGATACAATAAAACCTCCACTCGCATCAGCTAAAGTTTGAGCTGACCTAGCTACGGTAGATTCTAAAATATATCCATCGCTGTTAATTGCACCTTGAGTGTTTAGATGTCCAGACACTGCTCCCGACATGTCATTAGATACAGAACCGTCGTGAGTATATCCAAAAGTTGAACCATCAAAATAAATTCCAGCGGATGGTAAATAGCATCCATGCTTTCTAACCTCTTCCAATGTTAATCCAGTAGCAGATGAAAAATTATAATAATTTAAAAAGTGACCTTCTTTCCCTGGACCAGTAGTGGCTGGTTGTATAGTAGTATCCGTAGGTTGAGGAGGTATTGGAGTTAATGCGCTAGGTCCTGAATCTGCGCTCACACTATATCTGTTATAAGCGGTAGCACCTTGAGCACTTCCTAAGGTTATTGCTTTTATCCCAAAATCTTTTATAGAGGAAGCTTGGATTTTATGAGTAAGAGCGGAAGGTGAATGTAGGTTTGTTAGGATATCTACAACGTGCATACCAGCTCCATCCACAATTAAGTTTTTCTCTGAAAAAATTAAATTTTCTTTACAAGGGCTTCCTTGGAATATTTCAATATGTCCTTCCATTAATCATCAAGCAGTTCGTAATTTACTCCTGAACCGTAAGGGGATGCTGTATCAGCCACTCCTCCAGAAGCAGCTGTAAATCCACCAGCAGTCTCTATGTAATATCCTCTAGCTCCTCCACTAGTAGAATATAACGCCTCAGACCTGGTATGGACTCTAGATTGTTTTCCTTGCACTAAGCTGTTAAAGTGGGAATAAATAATTTTTATCTCATTTTCTGAGTAAGGTATTGGGTCTAGAGGATTATCAGGTGTCATGGTAGAACTTGCAAATAATCCGCTAGAATCGTAGAAGTCTTTATGTATACGTGCTCCGAACTCAAAATTATTAATTGTAGACAAACTAAAATCATCTGTCTTTCCTTGCTCTATTAATTTCTTAATTATAATAGCATTTATTTTAGAAATGGTGTCTCTATCTCTAGCTACTTCACAGTTACCATGTTTATAAAAAGCTCTACAGGGGAAAGTTGAAGATACGTGGATTCCACTGTATTCAAATTCTACATCAGTAAGGTTAGCTCTTCCATTAGGTAAGTAAGTTCTAGTTCCAGAAAAATCTACAGATAATCCTGACATGGCTAAATCATTAGACGCATCATAAATTCCACTAAAATCTCCAGATGTTGAAAAGTATCGTCCAGAAGAAAAATTATAACCTAAGGGTATAAACTCAGTAGTATGTACTCCATATGCGGATGTTTGTATATTCTCTATAGCTGATACAGAATTGAATACTGTTGCTACAGGCATACCTCTACCGTTTCTTCTAAACGCTGGGCTATTTAAACTATATCGTAAACTTCTCCTTCTGCCAGAAGTTCTAGGAGTATGTGCATATCCTGATAACCCAGTTCCGTTTCCAACTGCTGACCCTATTCCAGATACCACTACACTTGAAGGAACTAAATTGGTCATAATAACTTGGTCAGTATCTCCAGAAGTAGTTGCATCATAGAAAGGAATATCTATTTTAAAGCAAAGGCTATCTAAAACCTCATCTACTTGATACCTATCGGTCATTTCTTCTTTCGCAAATAATTTAATATGAACATGGAAAGGAGCAAAGTGTGTAAAAATATTTTGTATATTTTTAAGAATTGTATCAGAAGTTAATGATATCCCTTCAATCGTATGTGCAATACTGTTTAAGGATATTGAGGTAAAAGCAAAAGAACTCTTAGAGCTCCAGAAATCTAACAGGTTAAGTTTTTCAGATTGACCTGACGCTATTACTGAACTTAAATTAGGAGGTACTTCCATACTACTTGTATGAAATTTCCATTTTTTATTCCAATTTAAATCATATAAAGTATCAGTTAGACCTTCTTTTTTAAGGATAGAAGATAGAGAGCCTACGTAACTTGTAGGAATTTCTAATCCTCCCAAAGGAGTGTTAGTACCTCTATCACTTCTATTACCTGTTAATACATCATTTAAAATTAAAATTTGCTCATCAGAGATAAATGTATTATCATAAAACCTATCGTTCTCCCAAGGAGGTACTTGTACATTAGCTTTTCCTCTATGGTAAAATCCTGGGAAATCAGGGTCAGTGGGGTCATATGAACTTAAATCAAATTTTTTATTATTAATGTATATCGCTCCTCCCTTAGGTGCAAAATCACTAGCAGGAGTATTATCATGAACAACTTTAAGAACGTAATCAGTCGCAGCTCTATAATTTAAATCTAAGTTATCAACAAAAAACTGTTCATTAGATATACCTTTAAAAGCTGAAGCTGCTGTGTTATTACCAAAGCTAGGGTCATTAAGAACTGCAGATTCTGTAGCGATTAAATAATAAATCATTCTAGGAAGGAAACATTCCCACGTCTCTTCAAGGTCACTAGCTACGGTTAAGTTAGCGCCTGGAAAAATTAAACTTACTGCATCCTCTAAACATCTTCTAGTTCCTTTGCTCTTATATAAATATACTGCTTTTCTAAGTTGAGCTCTCCACCGGTCTACATCACCAGTAAGTAATTGCCATCCTATTAATGATGCTAAGTATTGCAAAAATTGAGGAGGACATCTTTCAATATCTACTAAATCCTCTAAATCTTGTATGGTAGAATTAATATCATAGAATCCATAACTAACAGCTTGTAGAAATTTAGTAAAAGCTCCACCTTCTACCTGTTTAGGTGAAAACTCTCCTGTAGTGAGATAAAGGTCTAGGTAAGTATCAAGGGTTGTAGAGGATTCATCTTTTTCATTATACCATACCCCTATTAAAGTTTTTAATCCGTCTAACAATTGGGTTCCAGAAGCATAGGTATCCGAAGATACGGTAGCATCCGTGCTATTAAATTGATGAGGTATGAAGCCTTTATAAAAATCTGATACTTCTCTATTTCTCCACAAATACTCAAATAAATATTGAATTGATTGAGTTTCTGTTATCGGTTTATTATCATACAAATCTCCTAATAAAGTTGCAATTTGTGAGGAGGGGTCGAATCCAGTAGCAGGTCCACTAGTATTTAAAAAATAAACCCAAGAAAGATTATTAACCAAGTAATCATGAACTCCAGACAAAGATGTTATTGTAGAGTCGACATGAGTTGTAACCCCATCTAGAAAAGTAGTTGTAGGGCTGTTCGTGTGGATATTAGGTAAAACTACAGAAGAAAGATATGATGTAAAATCAGCTTTGCTTGTAAAGGTATCAAATCCTACCCCTAAAGGTTTTAAAACTTTATACTCAAAAAGGTAAGGCTTTATATTCGTAAGGTTATTTCTAAGTATAAACCTAGACCGCAAATCTTGGTCTCCAGAGACAGTTACAATACTGGACACTTCATCTACTGCTTTTAGAACTTTACCTAATACAGCATAAGAAATATCATCCTCTAATCCGTATATTGAATGGTCTGTATCGTGGTATAAATCAGGAGTTATAGTTTTAATAACATCAACATAATTATGCTGATGGTAGGTCTTTTTAGGTTTTCCTCTACTTCCTAGTCCTGATTTTTTAACCATTGCTTATTATACGTATTCTATATTTATTTCTAAATTATTTAACTGAAGAATTTCATTAAAATTTAATTTAATATCATCTTTTAAATTATCTAACTTGGAGAATCTAATCTCAGGAACTGAGAATAGTTCTCTATTTAACTCATCTACTCGTACCCTTTCTCCGAACTCTCTTTTAGAGAGGTCAAAAAATTCTAACATTTTTTTAGAAGCAGCTCGTTTTACATCTTCTTCAAAAGGTTGGAATGTTTGGTCTACAAATATCGTTGTCTTCAAATCTAAAGTACGAATCAAACCATCTACAATTGTAACCTCATCCGTAATCATTTTATATTTATTCAAATAGGCTAGTAGTTCATTTTTATACGCAATAGAAGACCTTTCCAGTTGTGCTTGTACTCCATCAACTTCATCGGCAAAAGCTACGGTATAAATATCAATCATATTTGCACCAGCTCCTGAGTTTCTAAGAACTGCGTTTGATTTGCCAGACTGTCCGACCGTACTTACAAATTGATTTGCAAATGTAGTGTAATCTTCTCCTGTCACTGCTCTATACTGAGTCTTGAAAAAGTAAGGAGACCATTTTTTAGCGTGGGCTACCGTTTCAGCATTTAAACCTCCAGTAGCTTTAGTTGGGTTAGTTACTGTTAATGAACCATCCTTACTTGCATTGGAGTGAGTTCCAGGAACTGTAACTGCTATCACCTCTGAAGCTATATTTCCTCTAGTGCCGCCTCCTACTCTATAAAAAACTTCGTAAGTAGCTCCAGGGGAAGGTGCTTTACCTCTAGTATCATCACCAAAAGCTAGTATGGCTGTATAATCTTCGGTGTATGTTTTGCTAAACACTTTATCAGTAGCATCTGCTAAGAATAAATTCTGTACCTCATTATAAGTATCTCCTCCAGTTTTAACAAGCAAACTTCCCTCTACGATAGAAGAGTCTGTTAAAGTTATAGTTTGAACTGTGTCTGTATCGGAGAAAGTTCCAGTTACTTTTTTCAATTGACCTTCTAATAGTATTAGGTTGCTAAAGGTGGCTCCTGCTGCGTTTAGAGAATCAGCTTCGTTTAAAACTAAACTTTCATTTTCTAAATCAATTGCTCCTGTATCATCAACTTCGTACATTGTATAAGTTAACAAGCCTGTATCTTTATTGTTAGGAACTGAGAAAGAACGGTTAGGTAAGGATACGGTTACAGTTTCTCCAGACCCTAATACGTTAGCTGTTGCTAAAGTAGCTGTGCAACTAGCTTTGGCACTTATTGGACCTTTAAGTGCAATACCTATTAATTGTAATAGTTTTCTAAGATTTTCAGGTGATTCAACAGAAGCCAAAAAACTTTCATTAGCTAACATATCTGCTTTAAGAGATAAAACACCAGCCAGATACGCAAACATCTCTACCAACATAATACCTAAATCAGATTCTACAAAGTTATTATATTCTAAGGGGTATATCGCTTTTATGTAGTTTAACAAAGCTGTTCTGTACTCTTCAAAATCAGCTACAGAATAATCAACCCTTGATGCTTTAGTCTGAGGGCTTAAAGTACCCAATTGCAAATAATCGGAAGTGATACTTCCGTCAAATGCTGATGTGTTAAAAATTCCTGTTATGTCTGCCATTATACTATAATATCTAAAATTTGTGGTTCGGTAATTTCACCCTTTAATTTAAATTTCAATGAAATAAAGATGTGATGTAATCCTGCTGATTGTGGTCTCGATTCCCAAGATAAAGATAAATCAATAATATCTACCCTAGGTTCGTATTTTCGTATAGTTGCTTTTATCTCTTCTCTTAGTTGTATTTTTAAAGAAGCTGTATAAGGCTCAAATACTGATTTCCTTAAAGAAGTTCCAAAATCAGGTCTCATAACTCTCTCCCCTCTATTGGTGAGTAGTAGTTGTTTTAACCCTGCCATTACCGTCTCAGCTCCATCTGTCATAGTGAAAAATCCTCCAGCTCCCTCTATTACTGGGAAAGCTAGACCATTCAATCTAGTTGTTTTAGATGTCGTAAGTAAGTTAATGTCTTCGAGATTCATTATATTAGAATATTTTTGAAAAATCCTTTTTGGAAGGTGAAGTTTTTTCTAACCTCACTATTAGATAGGGCTCTAGAGTAAAGTTTAAAACTACCTAAAAACCCATGTAATCCACTGGCTGGCTTAGTAGTGGACACTGCCCATCTTGGAGAGATGTGTTGTGAATATGGTGTTGGTCCCGTATCAGTGTTGGCGTTATACCCTAAAAATCCAGGAAGATTAGTGGCGTGTACAGCTGGTTCTTTTTCTATTCCGTCGGTAAACCCTCCACCTAATATCCAAGGAGTGTTGCTGATATTGTCGCTAAGCTTTCCAATGACTGGACCATTATTAGAGGTATTGCTAAAACTTGATAATGTAAAAGTAGCGTCTGAAGGTGAGCCTTGCTCTTTAACTGGGCTAGGGATGTTTAAGGTATCTTCTAGAACCAGGTCAAACGCATAGTCTAATGAGGAGGTGGACATTAATTCACCATCGCAGAATATTTTAACAGTGTTAGATGAGAATTCAAACACGGTAGCCATGTGAACAAAAGAAGCGCTAGCGTCAGTTATAGATACTCCGTTAACGGTTACTGATGAGGCTACAGTTGCTCCTAGTTCTCTAGTTCCAGAGGATTGGAAAACGTCGTTAAGGTATTCATGAGATTCTCCGATTGCCACGTTGTGTCCAGAGGCTGCTGAATTAGAATTTTGAGATACGGTAGGAAAGACTCCAAACTCTAAACCACTTGGAGTGCTGGCACCACCTCTATCTCTAAACCCTAATATCATACCGTGAACTTTTTTCTCATCTTGAGTTCCATCTCTCTTAGTCCTATTAGCTTTAACTTCAGTTTCTCCAGCTGTTGGAGGGTGACCACCTGAGTTTTCACAAGCTGCTACTAATCTGTACCTGTGAGTGTCGGTCATCACTAAACTAGGCACGTGAACCCAAAAATCAAAAGTTACCCCTCCACCTGTTTTAGTTTCATTGTTATATTTCAAGTTACTAGGATAGAACAAGCTATCTAATCGTTCAGTATAAATTCCATAAGGTTTACCTGCAGGAGTAAAGTTTGTAGGTAATCTTACATATGAGCCGTTCTCTCCAGTACCTGTTAGTTTAGCTATTCCTAATCCGGACGGGAAAACTCCATCTAATGTAGATGCTACCAACTGACCATTTAAAAATCCTCCAGAGTCAGGTGCTATATTATCTAAGTTAAATTTAGTTGAAGATGCATCAACAATATTAGGTTTAATAAAATTATAACCTAGTAACAAATCATCAGCTACGATTGAATCAACCAAGGATTGTACAAGACCTGATTTCCCAGAAACATCACCAATACCATCAAAGTAAGGGAAAGTTTCAGGAGAAGTCGGAGATATATTAAATTTATCTATAACCGAGAACGGTTGAGCTTTTGATTGTACGAATACAGGAGTTATAGGTAAAACTACATCTTCTAAATCTTCTGAAAATAAAAGAATCTTTTCTTGATTCTTTAAAGAGACCTCTACACCCGTACCTTTCAAAAATGAAAAATCATTTAAAGGTATTCTTTCTATAGGATGCCATTCTTGAGTTGCAGTATCACTAGTATTCTCTATTAGAACCCCTGTACCTAATCCTATATTCTTAGGATTATAATTTGAATTTAATGGGTCAGAGGAACCGCTTTCTTCAGAAAAGCTATACCTATCTGTAGCAAAGATTGAAATTAATTGAAGTTGTTTTTTTCTTTTTCTAATTTTATCGTCATAAACAGAGGCTATTGCTCCAATATTACTGTAGTAATTTATAACCATTGCCGAGGAAGCAGAGTATCCTGAAGCAATTAAATCATCTATTTGGTCATGAACTACGGTAGTATGTAAAATTTTATTTTTTTCAAAGGTTTGTAATATATCATCAGTTTTATAATAATCGTCAGCTATACTATCATCAGGAGTATAATCATAATCAAAAACTGTATCTACAAAATTATTTAAATTATCATTTGAATATGTATCACCTTTACCTCCTAAATTTGGAGCATATTTTAAATTCCAGTTAGCGCTTGCTGCTACCATTCCAGAAACTTCAGGAATACCTCCGTTAATAGAATCGTAGTACAATCCGTCTTGAGATAATATAAATTGACCTTTTACTGATTTAGGAGGTCCGTAAGCCAAATCAAATATAGGTAATGGTTCTCCTGCTAAACTGGTTTGAGTCTCATCTGATAATAGTTCAAATCTTCTTCTATTCT
>CEOA01035368.1_pt1 | contig 16741 bp, 3 predicted proteins | sample 530251 | NCBI WGS metagenome assembly CEOA01 (sample SAMEA2619838, study PRJEB7988) | marine metagenome | biome: marine biome (ENVO:00000447); feature: surface water layer (ENVO:00002042); material: "saline water (ENVO:00002010), including plankton (ENVO:xxxxxxxx)" | depth 5 m
TCCACTTGTGAATGATACACCTAAAGCAACGTTGTTATTGTTTATGTCAGTTGTAATACCAGAACTAAAAGTTGTCTCAACTGATCCGCTTCCTCCGGGGAATGAGATTTGACTTGTTGTTGAAACGAACTCAAACTGTTTTGATCCATTTCTAACGTTTGCATAATCAGTTTGGTCATTTTTATTTCCAAAATAAAGTGATCTATCTTGAATGTACTTGATTACATTAACGTCACTATCATATGAACTGATGTAACCAAAGGCAGTTTGTCCTGTACCAACAGTTTGTTGTAATATTCCACCAACTGCAGGTGTCCCTGAAACACTTGAAAATTTAATAGATTTCAAAGCAGAAAATGTACTTCCTGTATAAATTGATGTGGTTCCAAACGATGTTGGATTTTTTACTAATGATACTTGAGCAAATTCAGAATCAATTGGAAAATCTTTTGTGGAATCATCAAATCTTGCATAAACAAGAACACGATCTGCTCCTAATTCTTTATACAAATCAAATCCATGACCCTTTGATGGAGGTATTATTGGAATCAGTTTGGCAGGAGTGCTTCCCTGAACTGCGCCATTATTAATTGATGTTAAATCAACAACTCCATAAGTATAACCTTTACCACCATTTGATACTGTGCATTTTGTAATTTTCTGTCCACTTACCTCAACAACAACTTTACCACCACTGCCATCACCTAAAATATCGAATTCACCACCAGTTGTGGTATAATTATTTCCTTGATCAGCAATATATACTGTTTTAATTTGGTTGTTATTTAGATCAGAATCACCATTTTCACGAACTGCTTGTATTTGAGCGTCAGTGCTTGTGCTCCAATTGTTTGGTAATGCAATGAAATCTGTTGAATCAAACTTGATAATATCACTAGGATTTACTGTAAAGAGATATTTCCAAACATATCCATCTTGACTTTCACCTGCTTTAGATGGTTCCAAGTCAGTAAAAGTTGGTTCATCTTCTGATGCGTTTCCTGTTGTATTAATTCCCGATGATCCATTCTCAATACAAATGTAAACATTGAAATTACTATTCATTACATAGTAATTTGCAGAATACAAACGTGTTGCTCCTGAATTTGGTGCACTATTATTGATGCTATAGTCTTGGCGATACATATCATATTTCACTCCCTTAGTCCAATCAATACGACGTACTAATCTTCTTACGTTAGCTTCTGTGACTCTTTTACCAAATTGTGTTGTATCTCCAATATGTGCAATATCTGAAAAACTATCAACTGGATTAGGTGTAGCAGTATCCCAATTGGTTGCTCTTCCAAAACCAACAGATGCTGGAGCAGGATTTGGTAAACCAAGAGAGATATAATATGAATTAGTCGCAGATGATACCCCCGCAACAAAATTGCTCGCATTTAATATTCTAAACTGGTCAGTTACAATTGCTGGCATTATTATACGTTTTTTTCTATATTTATACAGGAAATCGTCATGGTGTGTGAGACCTCTTAATTGCACCAGTATTACGGATACCAAAACCTCTTCTTTGAATAACAGGGAAGGTTGAAATTCCTAATCCTTCACCTGCAATGACAGTGTTTCCAGTGACTCCGATTGCAATTGGATTATTTCTGTTAAAGTTACCAGATGATGGAGTGAGAACACCAAATGAGAACTTACCTCTCTCAGAACTCTTGACAATGATCTGTCCATACATTGCATTTGGATGCGATGTGCACTGATAGAAGAAGGTAGTTCTACCTGCTCCAACTGTTGCTGTATTCCATACAAGTGTTCCTGTTCCAGAACCAGTGATTCCTGTTGTGTAATTTGATCCACCCAATTCTCTTCTTATAGCGATAGGATGTGCACCGCTACCATTAACTATACTCAAAACATCACCTTTTTCAACATAAATTGTACCATTATTTGCATTTGATAAACTTGTTTGTGTTCCAAATTCATCTCTGTGTGCACCGTTCAAAATATAATTTGAATTTGCATTCGCAGTAAATGTAACAGCAAATGCTACATTTGCGTTTGCTAAATCAATTCCGGTGATATTTGTATTTGAATGAACATTAACCTCAATCTCAGCTGCGTTTGCATGTCTAGTAATATTCTTAATCATGTAAACATTATCAACAAATGTTCTACCAATCGCAACAACATCTCCATTTGCACCACTTTCATTCAAACTTGTAATTCCATGTCCGACGGATGTATCAGAAATGTAAATCGGCATAGTTTCCTTCAAGTTAGTGAAAGCACCACTTCTTGAAAGTCCAAACTTAAGACCCATTGTTGATCCAATCATAACAGTAGAAATACCTGTAACTATTCCTGAGAATCCAGTAAAGTCTGAATTTGAAGTATCAATTGACTCAATTAATTCAGTGATGGGTTTGTGTGCAAATGCGATTACATTTGGTGTGATAGATGTTGAATACCCTATACCACCACTATTAATAGTAACTGATGTGATTGTTCCATTTGTAATATTCGCAGTTGCCACAGCAGTTGATCCAATACCAGTGGCAATTGGTGATACCTTCATTGCAACTGGTGGTTGTGAAATATGAAGGGAAGTTGAGTTACCCACATAACCACTTCCTCCATTTGCAACTGATATTGCTGAAATTGTTCCAGCGGTTGATACTGTTGCTGTAAATGAGGCAGATACTGGATTGTTATTATTAATAATTAAAGCATCAAAATTGATATCATTGATTTGTCCATCTTCATTTGCTTCATATTGGAAAAAATTAGCATCATCAATGTAAATTTTACTTGTGCTGCCAGTGCCAATATCACCAATGATTCTTGCTGTTGGGAATACTAAAGGTTCAATTGAATCTCTTGCTTTGGAAACAACGATACCATTTACGACTTTATCCTCTTTCTGTTTGATCCATGTAAGAGGTTTGTTTGTTGCTGAATCATTGATACCAACTCCTGCATAAATTTCAGTTTCAAGTGTATCTGTAGTTGTGATACCAGACACAGTTCTCTTTCTCTGCTGAAGGTCAATTAGTAATCTTGTGCCCTGACTTGTTAAGGAACTTGTATCATCATTTGCTTGTAGTTGAACAACATCACCATCTTTTATGGTTTCTACAACATTAATTTCAGTAACATCTTCAGAAGCAGTCCCTTTATAGAAGAACACTGAGATTTCATCATTTGCATCAGGTGCTGTTGTAAATTCAAATGTAGTTCCACCCTCAAATGAATATGCTACACCGGGATCTTGTAATACATTATTGACGTAAATGATCAATAAAGCATTCATATCAATTAATTGGGAATCAGTTCCAGTTCCAATATCAAAACTTAGTAGTTCACCATTTACTCTTAATGGGAATCTCTTTCTAACTCCATCCTGTAAATTACCGATAGGATCAATAAAGTCAAATTCACCAAAATCCCATGCAGCAAATTTATCATTATAAATTTCAGTGACTTCTAAGATATAATCTTCAAGGTCAGCACCTCTTGCAGTGACTAAACCTACAGGTTTGAATTTATCACCACGTTTGAAAGCATATCCGTTTCTAGCAATATCAAATGATGTTACTGCAAATAATGTTGATCCTATTCCAACTGTTGAACTTGCACCAACATTAAGTGTGACAAGAAGATTATTACCGGTTACAGTTGATGCAACACCATTTCTTGATACACCAATAATTGACATATTTTCATAATTTGGTTCAGGGAATTGTAATCTTGGATTAACATAATTTGTACCAGCAGCACCTATGTTTACATCAAGTGTTCCACCAATACCAATATTTCCTGTTGCAGAGGCACCTGTACCTGCTCCACCACCTACACCAACAAAGATAGTAATTATATTACCACTAACTGCTGTTATAGCTGTTTGTATTCCAGCGATTGGATCGGGTAATCCTGTAGTTTTAGAGAGTGCACGAGGATATGCATGATTTGATGCAAAATTATCTCTTGAACATGTAAATACGATACCCCCGGTATCAATACCAACTGTATCACTTGTGGTTAATCCATGTCCGTTTAAAAGTGTGATATCTAAGAGTCCTGTATGTGATGTATAAACTGCGTCTTGGATTGTGTATGTGTTATTGGAATTAGTTGCAGAATTAAGTGATCCTATTCCAGCACTCACAAATCGATGTTCATATGCCAAATCGGTGATACCAATTGCAACTGTCCCCCCAACTGGTCGATATCCAGATCCAAATGATAAAGTTCCGGGTGGTCTTGATGGTGAAACTGATTCATTGTAAATCGTGGAACCTATACCTACAGCGGTGATTCCTCCAAACTGATTTAATACTGCAGTTACAGCAGCACCAACTAATGGAGCAACTCCTAATCCACCGGTAGATGCTAGTGAAACTACTTTACCTCCTCTTGGAAGTTGGTTTTGATTTACATCTAATTCACTAATTATCTGATTATTTGTACCGAATGATGATATACCTGTAAATTCAATATCTTGTGCTGTTGTTCCAACTCCAACAAAAACATAATTATTACTCAAATTATTTTCAGTAGTTGGTTTTTGGAATATACCATTAATTAAAACAAGGGAACTTCCAGTTGTAATACCAGTTGTATTAGCACCACCAACTTTCATTCTAAATGTGGCACCTATACCAGTAAATTCAGTCGATAAATCATCAAATATTCTGTTATTAGTATATGTTTTTCTAAGATAAGTTCTACCTTGGAATACTGATCTTGCAGTATCAAGATTTCCAAGAGTTTTAGCAATATTATTAGTTCCTCTAGGAGCATTTGTAAAGAATATATCAGATCCAATGATATTAAATGAACCAGAGAACACTCTACCAGTTGTATTATTATTGTGAGCAGCAGCGTTTGTTCCAAGTTTTGCTCTTTCAACACCAAGAATATCAAATGTTCCAATACCAGATACAGGCCCTGTAGAGGTAGTTGCGATACCCACAGATGTTACAAGCATAAATTCATCTGCAAACTTAATGTGATCACCTAGATTAATATCAGCAGTTGTGTTTACACATAGATCAGTGGTTGTAGTTGATATACCACTACCTGCATTATTCACTAACGTCGTTGTAACGGGTGAAAATGCCATTGGTGATTGAATGATACCATCTATTACAATGATGCTCTTCTCAGTTCGTTTACTCATAGTTAAACGATGAGAATTACCAGCACCAACATTTGTAAATGTAACAGCAGACCCACCTCTTGTTGTTGCAAGTTGGAATGTACTGTTCGATAATTTTTTAACAAATACTGTAGAAGGTAAATTTGAACCACCAGTCATTTGTAACGCAGTTGCACCAACACCAGCAAATGTTGATAATGGTGTATAAATTAACTGTTCATTTTCAGAGAAGAAATGATTTGGTATTGTAAATACACCTGTTGATCTGTTTAGTTTTGAAGTATCTTCAGGATCAAATCCTTTTTCATAAATTGGAATCGTATTATGTCTTAAGGTAAATTGTTTTTTATTAGATCTTATACCATTGACTGCATTGTACTGGAATGCTGATAATGATTCATTAACACGACCATAACCTAAAGTGGGTGGATTGTTTAGTATATCGATATCTCTATACACCTCTTCACTGAACACCTGAATAGTATGTGCACCTGTTCCTGAATCTGGATGGAATTTAACAACAAAATTAGATGATGTAAGGTTAGATGAGAATGTACCAATACCAGAAGTACTACCGATTGAAATAAATGGATAGTGTATGGTATGAGTATCTGTTCCATCATGTATTCCTAGAACCTGATGAACAGCACTCGCTGTTGCTGATTTAATTCTTACAATACTCTTTACTGCACTGAAATTATTTTTGTCGAGTGAAACAACATTTGAGATTGAAGAATTTGCTATAGATGTAATTCCAGATCTTAAATTTATTGTTCTCTCTGCACCAGCAGGTTGTGCGTCATCCTTAAATCTATAAACAGCATTACCACCTGTTGTATTAAATCCAATAACTTTCGCATTAATTCTAACAGTCGATGCAATTCCAACAGAATTATCAAAATCTAATGATAATACGTTATTGTGTATTCTTGACCTGAAAGTTCCAATAAAATTAGATGATAAGTTATTTTGTGATGATGTATCTGCATAATATTCACTGAAATATGAGTTACTTCCATCATGAGTGGCATAAACATCTACATGGTTCTTTTCACCAGATATCGTATTTACAACCTCTACAGTAGCATAGAAAGCATCAACAGATGTGGTTGATCCTGTTGCTATAGGCTCTGCTGTTGTACCCACGCTTACTACTGTAGATAGACCAACTAAGTTAACTAATCCAATCGCTTGAGTACCACTTCTTAGATTTTGTTCGTTAAAACTATTCTTATAGACCTTAATGTCAATATCATCATTATTTGGATCTGTAGGTGAAACAACTAAATTTCTACTACCATTAACAGTTTTTCCTTCAACTTCAACAATATTGCTTGTAGCAGAAACAACACTATTTTTTTCAAAAGTAAATGTATCAGTATTATCATTAAAAATAACAATATCGTCTACTTGTATTTCACCATTTGATATGTTTCTAGACTGTATTAAGAATCTTACAAAAGTTTCTTGTATAGGAATAGAAATGTTTCCTGTCAAGTTTGCTTCACTGTCAGAAAATTCACTGCTTATATCATCAATTTTAAGAACTCTGTTGGTATCACACTGTACAAAATTTGCTAATTTAGTGTTTACAAGTTGAATAAATTTAGATTTAGATCCATTATCAATGGTGTCAATATCTCTACCTAAATCAAAGTTATTAATAGCATCTACTCTCTGTTCAGTCACCACATCAGCGGATACAGTGGTTACGTTTGATGAATCAATTCCAACCGATGCTCTTGATGAAATACCAGTGTCAGCAAAATTCTTCAATCCACTTGTGTGAATTAATCTGTTTACGGGATCGATAATTTCATCAAATGTCTTTGGACTTTGAATAGTATATGATAAATTTTGATGATAATTATTATCTGCTAGTACCATAAAGTCTTCACTCAATCTACCAATCTCATCATTCCAACCTTTATCTTGTGTCAAAGAATAATCAATAATAAATCTACCACGATTGTTAACGATTGAGTTAATTGTAGCGATTGTACCTGAGTTTTCTCCACGAATTGTATCACCAACTTTTACTTCAAATTTTCCTTCTATCTTAATGAATTCATCAGGACGATTATCGATAACAATGAGTCCTGTAGTAACAAATGCATTATTAATCTTAACTGCTAATTTTTCCCCAGTTCTGAACTCTGAAGTTTTTTGTGTAGTATTAAATCGTGGATAATCAGTAAATTTAATTATCGTTGCAAAATTTTGTGTAGATGCTGCAATACCGGGATTAGTATTTGTGCTTGGTAGTTTGAATTTGACAATCGCTGGATCAGTATTATTGTATTCAATTACATCAAAGAATATAAATCCATTATCCGCTGAGTTTAAACCAATACCAGTTGTACCAATACCAATATTTTCAACAAAAACTTGTTCTCCTGCAGTGAACTGAGGAACAGCAAATCCATTTATCGGTGTTTTTAAAGTACAAGTGACAACACCACTATTTGCACTACTTTGAACATCTGTTACTTTATATCCATTTGTATTGTTTATTGTCCTTAAAATTTGTGGTTTTGATGTTAATCCTCTAGGTGATTCTAGAATTTCTACGTTCCCAAGAGAATTAGCTGCTAAGTCTAAGGTAATTACCCCTTGATCGTCTGTTAACTTACCTGTATCTGGATCAACAATAACTAAAGTAGGAGCATCAGTATAATTTCTACCACCATCAGATATTTCAATATTTGTGATTGAATCTGAATTTATGAGGGTAACTGTAGGTGACAACCTTGCTTCTGGTTGTAACGTTTTATCAGAGTGATAATCAAAACCGGGATCAGTGATTCTAACTTCATTTATTTTGTTTATATTTTGAGATAAACATAAAATATTCTCACCAGATCCGTTATCACTTGTAACACTTGTAACTCCGGGAACATTCTTATATCCAAATCCACCTGAGATAAGGTCTACTCGACTAATACCACCAGTAGCAGTTAAGGAAGTTGTGTCATATGTGATCGTTGATGATGCACCAACTGAATATGAACCCTGTTCTGGAACATCATTAAGTGATATGTTAAATCCACCAGTAGTTACACCAAATGCAACATATGTACCATTATATTCACTATCAACATATGATATTTGTGATGCATTTTTAACATCAGGATCAGATGTGCTTATAAATCCTGACTTTTCAAGTGTATAGAATAATTTTTCTGGGTTCGATTTATCAAATGATAATGTAACTGTTGAAGTTGTTCCAACTCCTACAGCTCCAACACCACTTACACTAAAACTAGTTGTCGATCCAGAGGATACAAATCTATTATTGAAGTTTTTATCAAAGAAGAAATTTAACTCATAACCGTTTAATGATGGATCAGAAACATAAAATACTAAATTATCATTTCTTACAATTTCAAGAGGAGGATTAACTAAAGATAGTTCTTGTGTTCCACCACTATTCGATGTGATATTCACTGTGTTTGGTGGTTCGATCATCACATCATATCTTGTTTCTCCAAGTTTAAAATTACTATCATCAGATCTATAAACAAAATATGATCTCTGTGATGTTAGACCTGTTGCTGGACTACCATCATAGAATAATTTTTGACCAGTTTTAAATCCATGATTTGCAATATTAATAGAATTTGTGTTAACTGATGAATTTGTAAATGATATTGGATTTATAAGAAGTTTATCATTCTGTGCATTGTATTTCACTACAACTGAAGTAGAACCTGAACCTACACCTTTTGACTGAGTTGATTGTAAATTAATGGAAACAGTATCATTATTTTGCATTCCATGTAAGGTTGATCCAGCAGATACAGTTGAAATACCAACAGTAGCGGTGATTCGTTCAACCTTTCCTTTAACTTGAGAGAAATTTGATTCTATAGAATATTCAAAGTTATCAAAATTTCCTATGACATTACCATTTTTAAAGAAAACAGCAGGTGTGTTTGCTGTCAAAGCAAGTCCTACAAGATCATTTGAAAATTTGCGTATATAAACAACTGTGCTATTACCTGATAACAAATTAAAATCAGTGCCAACTTGGAAACTATCACCGAGACCGATTGTAAATGCGTTGGTGGGTGATGTTGTTGGTCTTCTTAAGATAACTTCTTGATTATCTTCAAAAGGATGATTTGGTAAAAATATGGATTTTGCTGGTATTGAAATTACTTCTGATCTTTCACCAGTTGTGTAAGACTTACCTATAGAAACAGTCCTACCAACTGTGTTTGCTACACCAATTGCCTCACATGGGTTAAAATAAACAATATCATTTTTCCTAGATACAAAATCTCCAATATTTTGTGTTTGAATATCAAAAGTTTGAGGAATCGTTTCTACTAAACTACCTATGGTATGAGATGCAGTATTTGCAGATCCTACAATACCTCTCTTGACTCTCAAGATATTTCTCTCATCAAATTTATTCAATACCAATAATTTTTCTGTTCCGATTCCAATACTACTTCCAACTGATACAGAATTAGGGATTCTCGCTAAGTAAATATCAGTTATGATACCTGCAGTATTACTTGCTGGTAAATCCTTATATAATACTGTCCTTTCAGATGTAACTCCAATCTTATGTGATCTTGATAACTTAGAAATATCAGTTGTAACACCTGAAATTACCACAACATCATTTGTATTTAAATTATGAGATGTTGATATGAATCCTGAAACTGTTCCATTTCCACCTTTAACAAAGACAACATCGTTATATGTTGTCACACCTACAGTAATATTATCAACATCTTTACCTAAGACATGAGATACCCTTGCTGCTGCACCACCACCATCTGTGTTAGAATTATCAAAATTTAAACTATCATTTACTTTAAAATCACTTCCTGCAGAAACAATTTGGAAACCATTTATATTTCCACTTGTTACAGATTCAATAATTGATGTTTGTTGATTTATTTCGTAAGATTCAACAACAAAATTGTAATCTGCATTTTCATCATCCAATTTGTAGGGGAGTGAGTTACGAGTTAAATTAGAATTATTAAAATCAAATAATGATTGTGTTAAAAGTGAATTTTCAGAAACAAAATCCGATCTATATGTATCACCGATGAAGTATGGGAATACAGGTGCTGAAGATACAGAAGAAATACCAGCAAAATATGCATAAGTTCCATTTGGAAAATCTGGAGTTTTACAATAACGACCGTTACTTTGATCTAGATCACCAGTATCATTAAATGTATGATCTTCTATGAAAAACCCTGCAGCAAAATCACTCGTACTAGGTCTATTAAATACTTTAGATGAATCAAGTTGATATCCACTTCTCATAACTCTTGATAGAGAGTTTTGATTATTCGCTTCACTAAATCCGAATGGCCCATATATTGGATTACCATCATATGCCCATCCAATGATTGGTGAGTGTAATTGTGGACTTGTTACGTTATCATCAAAAGCACTTTGAACCTTATTTGAATAACCAACAACAGAATATTGTAAATTTGTTTCTGCCTCTCTTAAAAGTATTTCATCACCAAATCGAGTGAGGTTGTTTACAGTTAAATCTCTTACAGCACTATCAATTATAAATCCAGAACCGTTTGGAGTTATTTTAACATCTGGAGCAACTGTATATCCAATTCCGGGATTAATTACCTTTACATCAGTTATCTTTCCATCAGAAACAATCGCTCTTAATTTACCACCTATTCCAGTTCCAATTCCAACTAAATCTAGATCTGGTGCGGATGTATATTCCTTACCACCAAACATTACATCACATCCAATTATTTTTCCATCAAAAACTATTGCTCTTAACTCTGCATTTTTACCATTTAAAACTTTAATATTTGGTTTTTTCTCAAAATTCAAAATATTTGAACCATAATTTGTTCCGGGTTCGTGCAAATAACCATCTACTAATTTTCCTCGTATTATAGGTGTGACAACTAAAGATTCAGTTCGACCTGCAGATACTGGAGAGTAAATTGCATTTACATTTACTACTATTGGTTCAAAGAAAAATTGATGATTGCTTAATGATGATACTTCTGATATTCTTGTGAAATTTTTTCTTACAAAATTATTATCAGGATCTGTTGCACCAATACCTACATCAATAAGTCTAAATTTATTATTATCAAGTTTATGAACACGATATCTTGTCGTAACACCGAGTCCTATCGGAGCGTGACTAGCATTTCCACTTGTGGGTGCATACTGAATTAAATCACCTGATACAAACCCATGATCTTTAAAGTTAATAGAGTTATCAATCGTTGAAATACCGACTGGTTTTACAATTAATTTTCTATTTGTATAATTTGTGCCTTTATTAAGAACCTTAACGGATTTAAGATGATTTTTAAGATTTAAAAACGTAAATTTATGATCACCACCAGTATTTTCAACTGTAAAACCAACTGTATTGATACCAGCATTATAATCACTTAATTTTTCATACAAGTAAACAGAACTTACACCAACAACTTGAGGATAGTAAGTTGCTCCGTTTATAAGAGTTTTGTTTTGAGCAGTATTTGAACCTCTAAAAGTTCCGACTCCTATCGATGGATTACCATTGTTATGATATACAAGAGGTTCTCCATTTTCTAGATTGTGAGGTTTTTTAAATTCAATAATATCATTTATTTGATCTACACCACCTTGAACATTTTTTAATCTCCCATCAAATGCAATTTCTCTTTGTCTTTTAACAACAACAGGTTTGATAACAGCACCAGATCCATTACCACCGGATACTGTGATTGACATTACTCTTTCTACATCAAAGTCTTGTTGATCAACCAACATCTCTTCAATAGAACCACTAACAACAGGTTGCACAAGTGCTGTTGTTCCAGTTCCGGGTGAGGGAATACTAATTGTTGGTGGATTAACTACATCAAAATTCTTTCCTTGATTTAGTATCTTAATATCTGATAATGGGCCAAAATAAATCTTGTCTAATGACTTATAATTTGCTATCTCTACACCATTTTTTAATATACCTGTAGTTCCTGCCTCAGTTTTTACTGATGTTCCAGATTTTATGTTAACCTCTGCAGGAAACTTTTTTAAAACTTTTTGAACACCAATTTGCTCATTTCTATGCCTTAATAAAATAAATTTATGTTCTTGTGTAGATGATGAACTTGAAATATCAAATTCAATGTATGGTGGATTTGATGGTTCAACATTAGTAACTGTAATAAATGATCTGGATGGGAAAAGTCTTAATACATTTTTTGCCAAACCACTTGAATCCAGAACTTCAACATAATATATTCCACCACTCTCTAATCCAACTAAAGGTTGCTCATTTGGTACATATACAATAGCATCACCTGTTATAAAGTCAACAGGTGTGTTAAATTGTAATCTAGAGTATAAACCAGTGGTAAGATTTTTTTCAAGTAATTGAAATGTACCACCATTTGTTCCTAAAGAATCTGCTTGAGGGACACCAGTGGATGTATGCACGGTTCCGATTCCTGATCCAAGTGTTTCTTTAATTACTTTCTTTTCAATGGTATATGAGGGCATAGATGATGATGCCACATAGTAATTTTCATCCTGATCATTATAAGTATTCTGTACATCAGTGGTGATGACATCATTTCCAAATTCTAAATCAATATCAGATGCAGCATTTGCTTTTTTTAATTCCCTTTGAATATCATATTCGGTGATGCCATTATTTGTTATTGATGTATTCAAGTCAATATCATTCGCGTTTACTGTAACAGTAACACCTGTTTCTACTGGTGTTAAACTACCCCTAGTATAGATTGAAACTTTATCTCCAGTTTTAAGTTGAGATTTATCAATTACAGATTTATGATTAACAGTTGATGTGGTTGAACCTATACCTACGTTTGAAGGGATGTCTATTTTAATTCGACTCGCTGTATTGTATATCCATGAGTTAAAAAATACTGTTTTTCTAGTTCTCTTGCTTGGAAGTGTTGGATTAGGAATCTCTTCTCCTAAATTTTTAACAGTTATTTTTTCACCCTCAAGAGTTACACTTGAACCTTCACTTGGAAGAAGTTTAAATTCAGATAAAACTCCTGTAATTCTTAGTTCTACACGTTTAGTTAAATCACCATTCTCATATCCAAATATAAATTCATCACTTCTTAAATCATCAGCCGATCTTATTGAGTTGCCAATTCCGCTACAATGAAGAAACTGATTTATAGTTTTGTCGCTATAAGTTATGGTATTAATACCATTAACACCATTAGTCACTACTGTGCCTGTAGTTCCAAACCCAACCGTAGAATCAACAGTTAGTGTGGTTGTATTTACGGGAGCGTCTTCTATTACTCTTGTTTTACCGGGAATCGTAAATGTTCCTTGTATCGCTGATCTCTCATCATATCCTACAAATAGATTCAACTTGTAGTATGTTGTAATACCTAAGTTACCAGACCTACTAAAAATTTCTACCTCAGATACTGATCCAGAAGTATTTAAATCTGTTGATTTAGTTATAGTTTGACCCACTAACTTATTAGGATCACCTGAAATTTGTTCTGCTACTACAACTTCTCTACGAATATATTCGGATGATGATGGTTTAATAAGAAAATTTTCTAAATCTATAATCTTTGGTGTAATCCCGTATAAAACATTAAATAAAATACGGAAAGACTCCTCTGTCCCTTTAGATTTGTATAAGGATTTAGACTCTTTTATGAAATTACTTAAATCTACATTCGTGTTTAATTTTGTATCTTCTAGACCGGGTGTAAGATATGACTTAACTTTTTGATAAAATTCTTTTAAAAATAGAACACTTAGATTTTCAACAGTCGAAGAAGAATCATGAGAACTCGCAACACTTGTTGAAAATACAAGTTCACCTTTATTAATAGGGTCAGTATAAGAAGTAATACCACTAAAACCTCTCACACAACCAGTGAATGAATTAGTTGTAATACCAGTGTATGTAATTATCTCATCATCAATCTTAAATAATCCATACTCATTTGGAAAACCTTTTGTGGATGAAACATTAACTGTGGTATTTGATGTTGTGATGCCAGATGTGAGTGTAGTAACTCCGACAATAACTTCAGGAGTAAGATTATCAAGCTTGATATATTGATCTAAATTGTCACTAATATCCAGAGAACCACCACGGTGTTCCTGAGAAATATAATATTGCTTTAGAAAATCGACAGTTAATGGACTCTCTGCAGTGATAAACTCAGGGAGTTGATTTTCTATTATTTGCTGAACTTGTATACGTTTGTCTATTCCAGTTCCAATCATGTTCTTGATAGTTCTCCGTTAGAGTAACTTGATGTGACCTTATAACCAACACCAGATATTTGTTCTCCTGATGTAATTGTGTCCTTAACCATATTTATTTGACTACTTGGGATGTTAAAATCTAAGTAAAGATCTTGCAATCCAATCACATCGTTTGATTCAGGAAATGCCTGAACTTCAATAATATTATTTGGTTTATCTGTTGAAATAATATTCACAGTTGATAAATTAATTTCACCATGAACATAATCAACTACACCTGCAGATTTAACAACAACTATAGTTTCTCCAGCAGCATTTTTTCTTACGATTGATACTGTACCAGTTAATTTATCTTCATTGGGTACATCAGTGAAGTAAACTGTTTCAATAGTCCCTAATATTTTAAATCCAGTGCTTTTTATATTCAAACCTTCTGGTTTAACATTAAATTGATTACCAAAACATAATTCATATTGTGCAAATTGATTGACTAATGCATTTAAATTACGACGTATCTTAATTCTTGTGATATTTGATGTGATTGCTTTATCAATATTGTCAACAACATTTAATACTTTACTGTATTTAAATCTTCCACCAAATTTATTGACATCACCTGACTTAGAATAAGTAGTGAGTGCTGACACTATCTTTGTCTTTAAATCATTTACTGTAGCGATCTTGGTAGAGTCATAATATATGAAAGACTCAATTTCAACGTAAAGGACTTGTAAATCAATTATTTTTTGGTTGATACCTGTAAGTGAATAACTTTTTAGTTTTCTTAAAATCTGAGTTTTATCAAAATCAGATACAAAATCACCATTTTTAGGTTTGATTGTAATCAACACAGTTCCAAACTGTGGAGGGTCAACCTCTTCACCTCCAACAACTGATACACTTTCAGTATTTGGATAAACTTGTTGCACTATTGATTCATAATCCCTTGCTGTAACCGCCCTGTATTGTGATGAATAGAGTCGAGGTGCAAAATACTTAATCGAATCTACACTCTCAATATCTCCTCCGTTAGATGCCGGAGAGATAGTGTTTACAGTTGGAGTAAATGATGGAGTAATCACTTGACCAGAATCTCCTAGAAGACTTCCTGCAAAGTTAAAGAACTCAGGCCCATTACCCTCTGATCCAGATGTAACTACGTATTGAACAGTGATGACTGCACCATTTTCTGGTTTTCTTCCAAATATACCATCACCAAATAGTAATTCATATCTCTCATCCTGAACTTCCTGAATTAAATATGTGTCTGATATGGATGTAATACCAACTATATTATCAATCATCTTATATTGCTTACCTAACACCCCCGGAGACCCCACATAAGCGACGATTGATGATGTATCGATGTTTGCGTTATCTAATATAAATCGCTGCTCTAGAGACCCATCAACAATGAATTGTGATGTTAAGAATGTTCCTTCTAAAACATCGATTGGAGATGATACTGATCCAAAAGATGCTGTTGCAATTCCACTATTGACAGTGGTGCTCGCAACAATCTCTTCAGATATTGAAAACACTATATCTGAGTCATTTGATCGACCTACACACACTAGGCCTGGTTGTAGTTTAAATTCAGTGCTTGTAGAGTTTGCAGTGACGTTAAATGATATTGATGCTCTTGCAGCAGATTTTGAACGGGGTACATAACCAATATTTCTTGCCAACGAGACGACATTTTCTCTCAATGTCGCTGAATCAAGAAATGATTCATTTACAACAAGGTTAGAGTTGAATGCAGAGATATATGTATTATATGCCAGAGTGTCAATTAAGACTGAAAAGTTAGATCCTTCAAAGTCAAAGTCAGTAAAATTTGAATTTGCCCTTAAATAGTCTTTTATTTGTGTCTTAATCTGATCAAAGTCAAGATTAGTGAATTTAGTAGTTGGCATTATCTTGTTGCTTTAAGTATGAATGAAAATTCTTGTTCCGGAAACGTTTGTCCAATAATATCAAAGAAAACGTTAACCTCAAATTCGTTTGTATCTGGTTTTGGTTCAACGGTTACATCTACATTTTCAATTCTTGGTTCAAAGTTTTCAATAGTAGTTTGAATTTGTCTTTCTATAATTGATGCTGTACCAAAATCAATAAAACCGGGTGCGGTCTCAAATAAACTGTCTCTAACTTCTGATCCAAGTGCTGAATTAAAAAATCTTTCATTTGGAATTGTTTGCACAAGATTTCTTACAGATCTTTTGATTGCATCTGTATCTTTGAGTGCAGCAATATCATTAGTGATAGGATGTCTCTTAAAAGACAGACTTATATCCCTAAATCCTTGTGATTTTTTAATTATCGCCATTAAACAATGGATTTTTATCTATTTATACCTATCTATTTAGCTGATTCATATTATAG
>CEOA01016636.1_pt1 | contig 16698 bp, 18 predicted proteins | sample 530251 | NCBI WGS metagenome assembly CEOA01 (sample SAMEA2619838, study PRJEB7988) | marine metagenome | biome: marine biome (ENVO:00000447); feature: surface water layer (ENVO:00002042); material: "saline water (ENVO:00002010), including plankton (ENVO:xxxxxxxx)" | depth 5 m
AATGGTTGCTAAACCAATTTACTTTTCAGTTTTTGATATTAAAGAAGTTTTAGCAAGGAGGGTTTCATAATGCCAGAGATTGTATTGAAAGATTTTTATGTTAATGGAGCTGTCAGTTTAGATACTATATCTAAATGTGATCTTGATACATTAGCTGAATTATTAGTAAAAAATCATTCACCACAAGCACATGAGCTATGGTCTGCTCTAGGTGCTCATTTACAGGATCATTTTGAATATGGTAATTCTACTTGGGGTGAATTTGCAGAAGAAGGATTAGATACACTATGAATTAATTAATTACAGGCCCTGTTCGCCACTTACCCATTCTTGGATAGACACCAAAAAAAGAGCCGCTTTCGCGGCTCTCTTCGTTTTTATGTAGGGTTTATTCCCTATCTTTTTATTAAGTTAGAATATTATCTACTCTGAATATTCTGTAGTACTGATTGGTTCTGTTGGATGCAAGACCATTAGATGGTGCATTACCTACAAATGGATTTGACGCCATGCCATATCTAGTTTTGAAACCGATTCTTGGCTGGAAGTCATTCTCCCCAACAGCACGTACCATTGTTAGTGGTACATATGGACAATAGAACACACCTGCGTCATATGGGTTTGTACCCTTATATCCAACGTTGATGTAATCTGTGTCTGCATATGGATCAATGTAAACTCTGATCCTACCGTTTAAAACACCTGCAAATGTATTGCCTGTATCGTCTACGTTTAAGTTAGTGGACATATTTGGAGCATAATCCAACATTCCACCAGCAGCAAGAGCTGTAGCTACGTCAGAAGAACATACGACGAAGTTACCTTTACCACGTCTTGTTTCTTTTGCAATTACGTTAGCTTCTCTATCTAACTGAACACCTAGACCTTTAAACTTTTCAGCTGACCAACGACCATCTGCATCTGAACTTACGTTAAAGATACCATTGGTAGTTACGTTAGCTTGTCTAGCACCGATTTTAGCTTGTGCGTTAATTGTACGTACAACCTCACGGTTAATTTCAGCTAAGATTTCAGTTGACAAGATGTTTGACAACTCTGTCTCAGCGTCAAGACCATGAATTGCTTTCAAGTCTTGTGCTAGTTCTAGAGTGTATTCAGCTTTGAGAGCTCTTGACTTTGCAGTCACTGTTGATTTCTCAATGGTGAATCCCATCTCAGCAATTGATTCTCCAGTGTTACCTAGAGCTTCAGCTTCTGCTGTTGAATATGCGTCAGCTTGTACAGGAACATAAGTTGTATCTGAGTCAACAATACTTGCGTCAACGTCAGTATCACTTACTCCAGCAAGACCTGATGGTCCTTTTGAATCTGTTGAAGCTGTAGATGAATCTCCAGAATAATTCTGAAGTGCTTCACTAAACAATGCTTCATCATCTGTTGCTGCACCAGCTTTTGAAGTCTTATATCTTGACTTCATTGCGAAGATAAGACCAGTAGGTCCAGTCATTGGCTGAACACCACAAATGTCATATGCCATTAAATTTGGCATAGCTCTTCTTACTAATGAGATTAAAATTGGATTCCAGTTTGCTACAGAAGCAGAATTGGTACCAGCAATCTCTTGGAGTTGCTCTCCTTGCTCTCTCAAAGCCTTCTCAGTATTCTCAAGAACAACTGCTGTAACTGAACGCTTTACAGCGCTATCAATTTTACCAGCTGCTTCTTCATCTAATACTGGAGACCACTTTTCAACGAGCCTATCGTATGAATTAGATTTTTCCATTACATGGATCTCCTATTACTTTTTAGTTTGTCTAATTGCAGAAATGTATGATTCCATTGCTGGACTCACTTCGACTTGAGCTGTTGCTTCTTCGTCATCCACATTTTCTGCGATTGGTGATGTAGCAGTTTTTTTCTTGAAATATGATTCTTTCAAAGTATCCACTTTTGATTTGAATGCTTCTTCAGACTCAAATTCAACACTTTCTGCTAGTTTTTTTAGCTTTTCTACTTGAGTTTCAGCTAGATCCTTAGATGCTTCACGAATAACTTCGTTTCGCTGGTAAGTTTCTACTCTTGCGCTCATGTCTATAGCTTTTTGAACTGCGTCGTTGTACTTTTCTTCAAGTTCTACGTTCGCAGTTGCTAGTTCGTCTACTAGGTCAACCTTGGTATCAGGAACTTCTACATAAGACTCTTGGAAAAGATCCTTCATCTTATTCATAAAGTTTTCTGCAATCTCAGTTCTTAGACCTGATTGTATTGCAATTTTATTTTCCTCTACCCATTGTTCAACCACATAGTTGAGGTAGCTGTCTACTTTTTCGACAAGTTCTTCTTTAGTTTTAGATACTTCCTCATCAAGCTGAGTTTTGTATTCTTCTTCTAAACGATTTATCTCATCTGCAAGTTTTGACTTTACCGCTGCTTCAAAGATTACTGCTGTTTTAGCTTTAAACTCATCACTGAGTGTAGCTTCAGATTCGACTAAGGCATTTAAGTCTTCACTAAAATCTCCATCTATTTCTACATCTTCGGCTTTCATGCCTTTGCCACCAGCAGGTGCTTTTGACATTGGTTCGCTTTGGACCTTATCACCTTTTCTGTGAGGCGCTTTCTTTTTAGGATCAGCGGCCTTATCAGCGTCGGCAATAGACTGGTCTTCAGCATTTTTTGGATCGTGAGCCTCTTCAACTTCATTCTCGTTGAGCTCAACATCCTGTGCTTCGGCTTCGACTTTTTCAGTCTTTACTTCTTCAGTCATGTTTGACTCCTATAAGTTAGATTTCATTAACGAGAGGAAATTTTTAAACTCACGAACTTGCGTTTCATATAGATCCGCACGTGGAGCACGTTTAATTTCAGTCTCTATTTTTTCAATTTCTTGAGGTTCAAGGATGCCATTATTCCAAACCCAGTCTACACCTTCCATTACTCCATTTACAAAGGCTTGCGGTGCTGATGGATCTTGTACGATATCAACCGTATTAAGCATAAAGTCATCTTTGACGTACATAGTACCGTTTCTTTCCTCAAGGCTACCCATACCACGAGTTGAGACACCTAGTTGAACACCACCATCAAGAAGACCAGTTACGATCTTTCCCATAGGAGTTTCCAATATGCGTGCCTTCCCCATAACATTATTTCCATCCATTTGGAGGTCAGTAATCTTATGGGATACTTTATCCAAGTTAACAGTTGGTCCATCAGGGTGATTCAATTCACCGACCGCTCTGTCCTTGGAAACTTGTTCACGGACATATTTGTTCACTGCAGATTCCATAACTGCTTTGGGATATATTCGTCCGTTTCTATTCTTTGATTCTGCCATAGCAAAGACACCCTCAATCATATGAGATTTAGAGCCATCTTCTGCTTTTTCAACAATGCATTTTACATCATTTTCTCTATATTCAGTTATAAGTTTCATTAGCCTCTAGTTCCTACTTGACTTAATTTAATAGCAGCATTAGCTGCAAATATACAATCAGTTTTGGCTTTGCTCAAAATAAGAGATTCTTGTCCAGCCACTGTAGTTGATCCTAAAACATTTCCACTAGGAGCATCCACTAATGTAACTAAATATGCTGTTGTACCGGAATTCACTACTCTAACAAATATTGAACTTCCTACTGTAGATGCTGCTCCTGTTGAAGTTGGAGCTGCAATTTCAGCTGCTTGTAATACTATTCCTGCATGCATACCCATTTTTACCCCTTATATTGCTTTACAAATTCTTTAGCCATTCTTTCAGCTTCACGTTGATTTTTATAACTATCTAATCTATCACCATCAATGTATACAACAAATTCATTTCTATCCTTTAAGATTTTAACAGGAATTTTTCCCATTTTTTTATTGAAAACCATCTTACCCCTAGGTTTTCTTCCTGTTAATTCTCTTAATTCTTTAAAACTTATTGTTTTCATTCTTTTAACTTTTATTTATACAAATAGATTTTTAGGCAGCTTCATCTGGTGTTTCTTGTTCAGATTCTTCATCATCTTCTATATGATCTTCTGAATCTTCTTGATTATCTTCATTATCTTCTGAAGCCTCATCAGAATCTTCTTCAGACTCTTCCTCTGCTTCCTCTGGTTCTTCACTATTAAATATTTGATTAGCTACTGCTATTTTTTCTTGGTCTAAAGCATCATTTACTTTTTGTTTCATTAATTCTGCAAAAGTAGGTTGAGCTTTACTAAAATCTTGATTAGCCACATTGTTTATTATATCTTCAATGTTCACATCAATTTCTACACCAGCTGGTACAGTTTCATTTTCTTTTTCTTGTGCTTCTGCCATTATATACTCCTAAGTTTTCTAATTACATTTTCTTGAGGTTCTTCATCATCTAATCTAAATTGTGATTGATCATCAGATTGATTTTGTGATTCTTCATCTTCTTTATCTTCAATTTCTCCAGCAGATTTCTCTGCTGCTATTTGTTTTTGCATATCTTGCAATTCATCATCTTTCATCATTAGTATATTTTTCATAACCCATTCTTTAGAAAAGAATTCTCCAACATATTGTTGTACATTGTCAAGATTTTGAAATCTATTTTGCATAAGTTCTGATTCTTTTAACTCTGCAAAATGATTATCTCTTGCATAATCAACCACTATATCTTGTTCCCAACTATTCCAATCTTCTTCTGTACAAATTTGTTTCATTATACATTGTTTTTTCAGAATTTCTGTGAATATCATGGAAAAACGTTTTCTTAATCTATCAATAAACTTTTGAAACTTAACTTCATCTCTACTTATTTCTGTAGATCTTCCAAGACTAAACTGAGCTTCTTGTTCTAATCTGTTGATAGGAACATTTAAAGATCTGTATAATCTTTTTTGAAAATAAATTATATCATCAATTTGTCCTAAATTATCACCACCAGGTAAAGTAGATATTTCTGTACCTCGACCACCTTCTCTTCTAGGTAACCAAAAATCTTCAAGCATAGACATATGCTTTCTATCATCTCTTATTTTTCCTGTATCTGCATCATATACTAATTTATTTCTATATCGAGACATAATGTCTTTCATGTAATTGTCAGCTTTACCTCTAGGTAAATTACCAACATCAATATAGAATATTCTTCTTTCTGGAGCTCTTGCTAGTCTGTATATAACTAGAGAATCTTCCATCATACGCAATTGGTTTATTGGTTTTAATGCTTTATGTAAATGTGATACAACTCTTTTTCTATCTATATCTAATAATCCAGAAGTAACATAAGAAACTGAATCAGAAGATAACTTTACTCCTTGATTAGTTCCTCCAGGTTTTTCTTGATAGATATAAAATTCATTTATATGATCTATTAATGTAGCTCCTGTTTCAGGATCTTTTTTTCTTTTAACTTCTTTTACTTTCCTAATCTTAGAAGCATCAATAGGTCTTATTTCTTGGATGCCAGCTTTTAGATTACTCTCATCAACAACTAAATGGTGATATATTCTACCATCAATATACCATCTCTTAATAATGTCATGTCCTAGTTCATTAAACTTTAACATAGAACATACATTTTGAAATTCTTCATCTATAGATTTTTTTAATGCATCACTTAATCCTTCTACATGATCTAATACTAAATCTACAGGGGATCTGTTTTCATTTGCTGTAACAGCTTCGTTTACAATATCTTCTATTGCAGCATCTACCTCCGGATGGGTTGCTACAGCTCGATATTGTCTTATATTTTGTAAATTATCTTTTCCATAATCACTTTCTCCAAGATTAACATACGTTCCATAATGTGCACCCGCAGCAGTAACGTAACCAGCACCGTCTTGATCAACGGGTGGTACAATTGATTGCATTTTTTCAGCTTTTTTATCTTTGGCTCTTTTAATTTCAAAGCCAAATAATCTTAAGCTACCTTGTTCAGCCATATGTATCCTTTCAAATGGGGTAGCAATATTTATGCTACCCCTATCTATTCATATTAAGAAGTAGTTCCAGCTTCCCAGTATTGTACTTGGAATTCAACAGTAAATCTCTCAATATCATTTTCTAAACCGTAGCTTAGATCTATTGGAGATATTGCTGTTGGAAAACAACCTCTAAAGTTATATGTCTTTAATGTTGATCCATCCTTATCGATCTGATCTACTACTAAATCAGCTTCGTAATCAGTAACATTAGTTAAACCAGTATTTGCACTATGTGCATTCATACCGTTCATCCAACGTTCCATTGAATTTCTCACATTAAAGTCTGTGTCGTTAATAATAGTTGGAGTCCAAACATCAAATGTTCTATCTCCAGCCATCTTTAACTGACGACCTCTAAAGGGAATTATTATAGTTCCCATAGTTGAGCCAGGCAACTGAGCTGCCTCGCACAAGAAAGATGTAAGTTCTACATCTCCGTTTGCATATCCAGGAAAGTTGATAGTGGCTTTAAACAAATTGGGTCTAGCACCACCACCCCTTATTTTGGATTTAAAATCATCAACGCCTAATACTGCCATTTTCTATCTCCCTTATACCGATAGTCCGGCAACTTCTTCGAAGTCAACCCCAGATCTTACGGCTACAAAATTAAGAGTGATGTAGTTGATTGAGCGTGCAGGCTTAATGAATACATTAGCCACAAATTCATTTCTATCAATGACTGCAGCTGTATTATTTGTAGCATCACAAACTACTCTAAAGTCTGTAATACCTCTCCTTCCTTTTACTTCTCTCAAGAAAGGTTCTACAATATTTACAAACTCTGCTCGAGTAAATTCATCATTCAATTCGAATAATGTATTTCTAGCAGCGAGTGCAATAGCTCTTTCAATTACATTGAATAATCTTCTAACATTTATTCTATCAAATGCTGAAGGTCTATTCATATGTGTTTTATCTCCAAATAGCAATACACCTTGTCCAGGTAAATTAGCTATTGGATTGATACTAGCTTTATAAAGAGTATCTCTTTCAGATTTAGGAGGTGTGTAAGCTAAACTCGTAACTCCTAAATAAGCTCCTCTTCTAGGTCCAGCTGGTGAAAACCAAGGTGCAGCGTTTGCATCTGAAGCTGCCATAATACCAGCTGTTGAAGATGCTGCTGGAATATGAATAAATTTATCATTGAATTTATCATATACCTTTAAGTAATTATTATCACATACAGCGTATGAACTAAATGTTACAGCATCTAAGTCAGTTACAGCTGAAGCAGTTGGAGTTGCATTTCCTACAATAGAATTTTTAGCAGGAGAAGCTACAACAACACAATCTTTACGTGATGCTGCAGTTGCAATTAAATCATTAACTACAGTAGCATTTGTTCCTGATGCTAATGACATTGGAGCTATTAGAAAATCAAGTTCAATTGTATCTTTATCTTCAAATTGATCAAAAGCTCTAAATAAGTCATCTGTTCCTACAGTAGAACCATCAAGTCCTCCTACTAAGGATATGTTACCAGCTGAATCTGCTAATGCATGAGAGTTAATTCTCACCCAATTTGAAGCTCTATTAATCACTTCTTTGAAATAATTACTTGATCCATCTGCATTAGTAGCTGTAGATAATCCTGAAACGAATGGATATCTTTCAAGAACTTCTCCAGCAGTTCCTGTAATGACACCATCTTGATCTAATACAAGAACATGCCTTTCATTTCCTGTTGGAGCTTTATCAAATTCTGCTTTGAATGAAGCTGATTTTCCTGCAAAATTTACTGCTCCAGCCCATTCAACTTTTAAGGAATTTCCTAAAAGTCCTGGATATTTTGCAAAAATTTTTCCTGTTGAATAAGTACCTTGTTCATAATCAGTATTATTTTTGATTAGAACTGCTGCTGCTGAACTATCACATGCATTTCTTGCAGAAGCGTCAGCTGCTCTTGATACTTGTAGTTGATTAGAATATTTTAAAAAGTATGAAGCAGATAAAAAATCTGCGGCATAACTATCTGATGGAGATCCAAACGTATCAGCAAGAGACTTTTCATTTTGAATAAGTGTTGCTTCTTCTACAGGACCCCATTTGAATGATCCGCCAAAAGCGCCTGTTGTCGACTGGACATTGGGTACCACACCCGATAGGTCGACTTCTTTGACGACAATAGCTGGAGATTCTGAAGGTGTACCAATTGCCATGTCTTTTCCTCTTTCCAGTAATCGAATTATAAGTTTTTTTTCATAATACGGAGTTCAATTACCAATATTTATAATTCTTAATATTTAGTAGGGAGTTCCCCACTCTTCTACCCATTTTTTAGTAGACCATTGATCTTGACGTTCTTGTTGTTCAGCATGATCTAATCCATCATCAATGTGTCCAAATGGTAAAACATCATCTTCAATTACTTTCATTTGTTGTTTAAATAACATATCTTTGATATCAACATCTGTTAATGTAGAGAAATAACTTCCTGTAGCAAAGTATGCAAACATTACTAAATTCATCATTAAATCATCATGGTTACCATCAGATGCTTCATATGATACACCTTTAGATACAAAAGTGGATATTTCTAATATTGTATTCTCATCTACAATTTTCAATTTGTTTTCTTCTAATAAATCTTTGATTCCTGAACATCCTATTCTTTTTACTTTACGATTCATTTCAATACCAATTCTACTAGATTTTACTGTAGACTCCATGAATAAATTTTCATATTCTAAATCATTATATAAACCATTTGTAACTAATGTTCCTTGATCATTTGATTCTACAACAACCCAAGCATTATTATAGAATTTTGCATACTTATATATAATGTCAGGGAAGAGTAACGGAGAGATAAGGTTATTGCGATATACAGCAACTTGCTCAAAAGGCCGTGTGCTAATATCGATCAAAGTAAATGTAGAATAATCCTGTCCTCTTCCTTTAGAAACATCAACAGTCATCACATATTGATGATCTGTTTGAGGTTCTTTGTATATAAAGGTACTATTTCCCTCTGATATTTTTTTAGGTGGTTGTGCCCTCATTCCCATTAATGTTTCTGCATTAATAAGAGTGTCTCCAGTTCCAAAAAATGTATTACCAAATTCTTGATCAAATTGTAATTGAGAAGTATTTGCAATTGTTTCTTGTTTCCATTTTTTATCTCTTCCTGGAACATCCCACCAATCAACACGAAATGGTTTAAACTCATTCACTCTTTGTATAGCTCCTGTCCATATTTTTTCAAATTGATTACCTATTCCATTAGCAGTAGATGTAATTACAACTTTTGTATCTTTACCAGAAGAAATAACTGGATATGTAGATGTATAAAATTCTGAAGCATTTTCAACAAAAGCAAACTCATCAAGGTATAATAAATTTACAGACATACCTCTAATAGAAGATCCAGATGTTGCTGCAGATATAACTCTACTATTATTACTAAATTCTATACTTCTTTTATTTAAAGCCTTACATCCTGGTTGTAAAAAGAATGGTAAGTTTTCTAACATAAGAGTTATTCTACTTAACATTTCTTGAGCAGTAGCTCCTTTGTTTGCTAAAATAGCAACAACTTTTTCTGGATTAAATATAGCATACCATAATAAAAAGGCAACAGAAGAAATAGATTTTCCTGATTGTCTACAAGCTAATATTATAGAAAATCTGTTATCATTAAAATGTTTGAACATTTTTTCTTGATAAGGATATAATTTGAATGGTACTAAACCTAGATCAACATGAATAATTTTACAATAATTTTCAGCAAAATAAGCTGGTGAATCCATACATTTTTTATATTCACTTACTTCATCAAGTGTAAAATTAGTAATAACACCATCTTTTTTGACATTGACATTACCTAAATAAGTTTCATTATTCATCTGTCTTATAGTCATTAATGTCAACTACTTTTTCCTCATTATCTTTTTTTAACAACATACGTTGTAAATCACTAGTAGAACCAATAAAGACGTTATTATTAGTTGTGTTGGGAATTTCTTTTACTTTATCATCTGGTTTATCATAATCTTTTTTCTTTTTATGTAGATCCATTAAAGAATCACTTATTTCACCAATATTTTTTATCATACCAGACATAACTTCAAATGCTCTAGGATGTTCGGTAGCTTTGGCCACATCAACCATATCATCTAAAGCTGCAGAACCTTTTGCTAAAAGTTCATGTTTGATTTGCCTTGCGTATTCAAAATCATTTTTTGCGTTATCAGACATTTTAACTACTATCAAAATCGAATAGAGAAGCATAATCAGCAGAATCATTAAATCCAAAATCACTATCTGCGGATACACTAAATGGTTGTGGTCTTGTTCTAAACTTAGCTACTTGTAAATCAGAATCTCTTAGTCCTCTATTTATTTCAAACATATTGGTTTCTGCTGTTCTAATAACTTTAGATTCAGCAATTGGACCATAAAAATTTATTCTCATATCAAATGTTAGAGTATATATTATTGTTCTTCTTTGTTCTAATGATCCTTCAAAATCATCAGCAAAATCTACTCCTGTTAAAGCTATTGGAATATCTTCTTTTACATTTGGAAAATCAGTACCAAAAGGTTTTATTGTTACTGAATATTGAGGATTAAAAAATGGTAAAATTTGTTCAACAATTTGTAAACAATCATCTTGACTTTTTGCATATATACTTAATTGAAATCCAATATTATATGGAACAAAAGTATAAAATTTATTTCTTAGAGCACTTGTTGAACCTGATTGTTGAAAAGTATTAGTTTTTTGTAATTGTCTTCCTGCATCATAATTAATTGATATAATTTCAAACGACATACGTGGTAGTTTTAAAGCTACTTTTGTATTAGTATCTAAATCTGGATTTTCTCTGATTCTTTCTAAATATTTTCTACTTGGTGCATAAGATAAAGGAACTTTTACTTGAGAAATAACTTTCCCAGCACTATCTTTTCTTAGAACATAAAGATTGTTGAAAAGAGTACCAAATACTGCTACACTTTTTCTTAATCTCTGATGATAAAACCATGTTCCAAACATTGTTAACCTTTATAAATTTTTTGTAAATGATCTTCAAATGCTTCTACTTTAGCTAGTCTATCTGGCCAAAGAATATATTCTTTTTCAGGATTCTTCTTCAAATTGTTTAGTAACGGTACAATTGCATTATAAAGATTATCTAATCTATCTCTTGTAGCAGTAGCATCAGTAGATACTGATTCAGCTTTTTTAGTGGCTGTTTGAACAGCTTCTAACTCTTCTTCATCAACTGCTGTAAAACCAAAATCAAATATATCAGACATTATTCACACTTTACACATTTACATCCTGTACAAACATCATTTGCACATTCTAAACATTCTTTCTCACAATGAGATGGATGATCACATTTTTTACACTTATTTTCATATGTTATTTCTCTAAGTAACATTAATTATTCTCCGGATCACCAAATGGATTGTCCTCACTAAAATCTAAGAAATCGGATGTAGCTGTTTTAAAATCAGTATTCTGTTCATTTTGCGATATCTGATTATCTTGACTCAGTATAGTACTTATAGTAGCTAAAGAAACATTTCCGGCACTATCTTGTGGAAGAGAACCAACAACTTGCCTTCCTGTTATAAAATTATGAAATTTTCCATCACTTGCTCCAACATGTATTAATCCTAATTCTCTACTTGTAGGATTCCAACTTGAAACTTCTCCAGACATTATAGTACCTGATGCTAATGTTTGTGTAACATTTTCTCCTATAAAGAATCCTTGACTTGCACTATCTAATCTAAAATTATATTCGTATGCATATGAAGTCTCTATATTATCTATTACATCAACACCAGTATCAAGATCTTCATCATTATACTCAAATAACTCACAGCGAAGTTTATAAGTTACTAAATTACTTAATTGATAAAAAGGTTGTTCATGTTCAACATGCATAATTTGAAATAATGAATTTGATAATGGTAAGTATACCAAATCTCCTTCTTTAGGTCTAACTGAATTAATGTCGTTATCAATTCTACTAATGGTATTTTTCCATCTTCGTCTTGCAACAACAAAAGTAGCTTGATCTCTTATCTCAACTCCAAATCTTGTAAAGAGATCTCCTTCACCATCAAACGCATCAGTATTTTCTAAATACATTTCTATTTTATAAGAAGCACTAAACTTAGAAGGAACATCATCACCAAAAACTCTATCTTCATTTACTATAGTTCTTGGAAGATAGTAAACATCTTGACCATACATCTTTAGAGATTCTATAACAATATCTTCGTATAGATTTTGTTCTGATCTTACTTTTTGACTAAAATGTAAATTGGTAGCCATTATTACCCCACAAAGAAATCAACTGGTAATTCAGCATCTGATCTTATTTTTTCTCTAAGTCGTTCTAATTCTTGGGTAGCATCATCATATATTTGTCTACCATTAAGTTGAACTCCTCCAGGTAAGACCATACCATCAAATTTAACTAAATTTTGACCCCATTGTTGTTTTATTAATTGTGTAGTATATTCCTTTAACCACATATCATTCCATACTGATGTATAGGTAGCTTCATCTACATGAAGATGAGTTTCAATTATAATGTATTCGCCTGCTTTGATATCTTCTTCTTCAAACTCTCCATGTATATACAATCTGTTTTGTTTTCTTACAAAATCTATTTGTGGTGCACCATTTAATTTATTGTCTAATAATGACAAATATTGTTGTATTTGTTCATAATATGCTAAATCTCCTACATAAGAATGCATATTAGCAATATCATTTAGATGCATTTGATATTTTATACTAAACATATTTCTAGAATATAAAGATGAACTTACTCTAAACATTTTAGTTACAAATACAGTTCCTGTTGGTAATGTAATAAATTTGTTAGTAACATCAGAAGCAGTTACTAGATGTTTTGTATAAGCTCTAAAAGTTGCATCACTGTGATATTCTCTATAGTATTGAAGTGCTTCATCAACACGATCATCTACTTGATCATCATCTACATTAATTTCTGTTACAGGAGCTCCCAATCTCCTTTTACAATAATCTATTAATGTTGCTCTACTAGTTGGTGTAGCCATTTGTTTATCCTTAATTTAATAATGAACCAGATGCATCATAAACATTTATTCTATAGTATGATCCGTGTTGACCATCTAATAAATCAGCATCTAATCCATTTCCAGCTCCGTCTCTTGTTTTTATATCTGTGTATATTGTTGCTCCATATAATGAAGTTAATTCTGCTGAATCTATTTTTATATCACCAGAAGATAAACCTATTCCAGTTCCTCCTGTAAAATGTGCTCTAACTTCACTTGCAGAAGGTCCTGTATATGTTATAACTCCTGTTCCAGAATTGTAAGCCAGAGATCCATCTCCACCAGCATCTGTAATTGTTATAGCACCTCTAGCTCTAGAATTTAAAAAGTATAAATTACTTCCTTCTGATAAATCACTTGTACTAAAGGATGTAAGTCCTATTCTAGCATTTAATGTAGATCCACTTGTAGTTCCTAATGCCATTGTAGCATTTGCAGAATCAAAAGTTAATGATGAAACACCAGCAATAGGAACAACACCAATACTATCAATAAATCCACTTGCATCTACTTTTATTTTAGGAACAAATGAATTACTTCCATAAGATCCAGCTACTCCAGATTGAGATGTTCTTGCTAGATATTTTACAGATAATTTACCATTTGCACTATCTTTAGATGTTATAACTCCAGATGTTGGAAGTGTTACTGATGTAGCTCCTGTTGTAGTAAGAGCTATAGAATTTCCTACTGTAGTAGAAAAACCATCTCCAAATGTTACATCTCCATAAATTTTAAAAGCTCTATCAGCATTCAAAACATCTATTGTAATAGTTCTATCAGCAGATAAATTATTACCCACAACAGCATTATCTGATACAAATCTAGTTTCAAAGTTTGTATTAGAAACATCTCTTAATCCAAATGTAGTAATATCTGTTATTGATCCAGCTTCGATTGATGGAGTTGTTAATGTTGCTGAAGTTAATGTTTTATTAGTAAGAGTTTCAATACCATTAATAGTAGCAAAATTAGCACCTGATAAAGCAGCATTGAATTGACCTATAGTACCAGATAATGTATTATTAGTTAAGTTAAAAGTTTTATTAGTTAGTGTTTGAGACGAAGTTAGTGTAGGAATCTCACTTGAATCTATTCTAATAATAACATCTTGATTCCTTGCTCCAGTCGGAACAATTTCCATACCTCCACCGTCAGTCAATGCTCTGACATAGTTACCACTAGTATTAGAATCTAGTTTTATTATTTGACTTTGTACAATGTTTATAGTAGTATTAGAGTCTAGCCCTGCAGCTAGAGATGTACTTAAAAATGTACTAAGATTTTTTACCATTTATGCTTGTGCCTCTGACCATTTAAGTTCGATCGTTCCGTCACCTCGACCCGCCAAGAAGAAAATATTAATAGCTAAAATATCAGGTCCATCTGGATACTTAAAGTCTCCTCCTAATGGTGCTCCATCCATCTGTTTGATAGAAGATAGATCTTGCACAGTAGTAAGTGTTTCAAGATATCCTGTAGCTGTTGAAAATGAAAATATAGTTTCTCCAGGTAATGCAAAAGATCCTGTAGTCCAATTTATATCGTTTCTGTTAGCATATTGAGCGAATGAAGGTTGTCCTCCATCTGCTTCAGAAACTAGACTTCTCCATGTTGCATCTCCCCAGTTTTTAGGATTCAAAATCCCTTGACAAATACAGTCACCTTGTGAGAATCCACGACCCATAGCAACTGTAATTTCTTGCAATAACATCTGACTTCTATTAAGTAAGTCTTGTGCTCCTAATCTTCCAACTGAAGCGTTAGATACTGATGGAGCTAATCTAATAGCAAATGCAGTTCTTGGAGTTGTCGTAACTCGGAAGTCATTAACCGAATGGTTAAATAAATATCCTCGGTCAAATTGGAATCCTCCATCCATAACTAAAGCTGAACCCCAATGTGATAATGTAGGTGAACAAGTGTTTGATATTTCAGCAACACCAGTATTTACTGAATGAGCTGCAACAGCACCAGCACTTACTGTAACATTATTACCTTGTAAAAATTGAGTTAGAGTAGCAGCTCTTGCAACTCCTGTAAAGTTACCTGGACCATCTGTTGCACTTCTTCCCGTATAAGTCATTATTTCATTATCAATTAATAAAGTTCCATTGTCACTAAACTCATTTAATTCTTTTACAGGAATAGTTGATGCTGCACTATCAATAGTAGAAGTTAAAAAGGTTATTGGACTATCATTATCGATTGCATATCTTACTGGTAAGTTACCTGATCTCATAAATGCTTCAGTATTTAAGTTATTGTTTCTAATTCTATGACAATATACCCATTTACCATCAGATCCTCTAACCATAAAGTGAACAAAACCAGCTCCATACCATGAATATTCAATTCCAATCATTTGCATTCTACTTGTATTGAAAGTGTATCCAGATGGACCAGTACCATCTAATTTATCTAAGTTCCATTTAGATTGAGGTACTCTTATTTGTGTTATTTTTTGTGATCTTACTCCAGATGCAGTAATACCTCTATAATCTGGTGACATATTAAATGATGTATCACTTTCTACATTAGTTACAAAATGAGTCATACCTTTTATAGATATTTTAGATCCAGCTCTTAATTGTTCAGTAAATCTTGTATTGGATCCAACAACATTATTACTATTTTGTGTAACAGCTATTGTACCAGTAATATTAAATGTAGAAGTTCTTTGTACAACAAATATTTGTTGTCCATCAAATTCCCAATATAATCCATTTTGATCATCAAACATTCCAGCTCTAACAGCAGCACCTACCCAATTTTTCACTTGAACAGTTGCAATTTCAGAAAGTTGGCAAGTAGTATCTCCTAATGTTCCTGTTGCAATAACAGTAAATGTATAGTCATCTGTAATACTATTAACTGTATAAGTTCCAGAATATCCAGATGTTTCTAATCCAACTAATTCAACAGAAGCTCCAGCTTGTAACCCGTGATCAATATCATCAGTTTTTATAGTTATTGTAGCACCTGGAGATGTTCCACTTGCTGTAACAGCTTGTAAATCATATACAGGAGCAAATAATGTACCTGAAGAAAATAAGAATCCTTTACCAGATTGATATCTAAAATATCGTTTTGTCTGACGAGTAACAGAAGCAGCATATGTTGGTGTCTTGGTTGATAATATAACACCACCATCTGAAGGTCTATGAAGAATAGTAGCATTACTAATAGCAAATACTTGAGCATTTGCAGGACTTGTCACCGCAGCACCAGGTCTTGCATCATATTTCATTTGATTAGGTTCAGGGGATGCTTTCATAAAGAAAGGTCCTGATGCTTTATCTTTATTAGTACCAGTTCCCATTATAACGTGTAATGGTGTTCCAGGTACAAGTCCATGAGGTTTTGCAAAATGTAGTGTTATTTCCGACGGGTCCGCTCCGTCTGACGTAACGCTAGTTGGAGTAGGTAATGCAGCATTACTATACAAAGCTCCTTTTCTTACTAATGTTTCTTCTGTTTTTAAACTATCACCATCTGAAGAGCCAACAACTCCTCTTGCATAATATTTTAATGTATGAGAGTTGGGGACAGATTCAATAATGTAACTTCCATCTGCTCTTGAAAATCCAGATGTTCCAGCATTTAAGCTAGATACGTTTACAACATCTCCAACACTTAATCCATGAGCAGTGTTTATAGATCCATTTGCTGAATCTTTAAAAGTAACTGTTATAAGACTATTGGTTGTATTATC
>CEOA01108812.1_pt1 | contig 16654 bp, 2 predicted proteins | sample 530251 | NCBI WGS metagenome assembly CEOA01 (sample SAMEA2619838, study PRJEB7988) | marine metagenome | biome: marine biome (ENVO:00000447); feature: surface water layer (ENVO:00002042); material: "saline water (ENVO:00002010), including plankton (ENVO:xxxxxxxx)" | depth 5 m
CACCACTAAGTACGGGAATGATGGAGGCCAGTACAGTCAAGCTTGGACTACTACAATAACAGATGCCTCAAGTGCGCATAATGGTGAAATAGGGCTTGATAAGGATGACGGGCCCGGAACACAGGTCAATAAGTGGTACAAGTCATTGCAAGTAAAGCAAATGGCATTAGCCAATCTTTTTAGCAAGAAGAACGAAGGTGGTGAGCTTTTTGTTGATGCCTATGGTATGTCTGGTGACTCTGGTTTCAAGTGCTACCCAAGAATTGTAAGCATAGACCTTCCAGCACATCCAGAAGGTAATACGTATGTAGCTCAATACACTATCAACTTAGAAGCAGACTTTTTGATCGGCCCGACTAGTGGAGCCCTGATAGATCAAGATGATTTTACAAATAAGTGGCTTATCACCGGAGCTTCTGAGTCTTACGACATCTCTGAAGGATCTGATGTAGTAATAGAAAGAGTCAACTTTGGAAATGCGGCAAATACTGGAAGAGAGCAAGATGACTCTGATACTACTCTTACAAATAACTTAGACACGGCATCTCTAGAAACTATCTCTAGAACATATAAAACTTTCACTGTTTCTAGGCAGATAAGTGCTAATGGAAAGAACAAGTTTGAGTTTACCAACACGCCAGAAGCAGAAGGATTCTTAAAACCCGGAACTGGGTCCGAAGATCATGAGTACGCAGGAGAAGATTGGCTTGCCGCTAGCGGTGTCAATTTTAGAGGCAAAGAAGCTCAAAACTTTGCTAAAAAATATGATAGTCCTGCTTGGGAACAAGCTCGTGGATTTGTCACTGATATTATTGGTCACGGTCTTAATCCATTAAACAATAAGCTTGATCTTCAAGGCGTAAGTATTCCCTCGGGATATGCCGTATTCAACTACAGCAGAAGTCAAAGCGTAGACAAAATGGGAGGAGCTTTCTCGGTTTCCGAGAGTTACTTACTCGCTCCTTCTGGCGTAAACCAATCAAACGTCACAGAAACTATTGATATAAGTGTTGAGGAAGGTCAAGATAATGGCCTTGTCTCTGTTTCTATAAATGGTTCTGTCCAAGGTTTAGTTAAGCCTGTCATGACTGGTATTGATGGCATCGACGCAAATCCAGCTATAGATAATGGTGACGCAACTGCAACCAACTTTGGAAATCCTTCGCATACTCAAGATGCGATTGTAAGCGACGCTTTAGACTTGCAAGAAGGGTCTGCTGCTGATTTCAGGAATAAAGAGTTTACAAACGCAGGAATAGCTGGCAACAATTACAAAAACTCAAAATACGAAGAGGCATTATCCCACTTCAATGGCATACAGCAAGAGCTCTATCTAACAGCGCAGCACATGGCTAATCAAATCGCCTGCTCTGGTGTTGTTAATCATGTCAACAATGTCAGGACTGCTAGAAACATTGGGAAGTATGGTGGAGGTTGCTATATACTACTTAACCCAAGGCCTGTTTCAAAATCTGTTGCCACTAATCCAACCACTGGAACAATCACCTATAACTATTCGTTTAATAATAGACCTATAAACTTAATACCTAATACTAGGTCTGAAAACATAACGATCAGTGATAACTATCCCGGAAATGTTTACGCATCTCAAGGAGTCATTGGTAGAAAAATTGGTCCTGTACTACAGAATATCGGTACTCAGACCGAATGGAAAAGAACTTTAAATATTGATTGTACTGTTGATGTCGGCATGAGATATCAAGCATTGACCGAGAATACAATTTCAAACTCAATCAAAAGTACAAACGCTGGCACTCGTGCTGGCTATGGTCCAACTCAGGCTAATAGAATACATGACATAACTACCAATCTTACCGAAGGAACTAACACGTTCTCCCAGATGATGGTCTCTAAGCCTTCAAACAATGGAGACGTGATTGGCAAAATAAAGGGAATCATTGATGCTGTAAGCCCTAAAGGTCAAAATGGCGTGCGTAAATATTATGTCGATCCTCCTTCTGAAAGTTGGAATCCAAAAACTGGATCGTGGTCTTGGAGTATAAGCTGGACATACGAGATGGATGTCACACATCTCGACGATAGCAACATGTCACAGCTTCAGTATCCAGTCAAAATGCATACTGCTAGTGACACGCCAATCAGAAGACAGGTCAATCAGCCTATCACTGACTATGATACTACCACACCTCTTGATGAAGGAAAGGCTAGCTGGTAATGTCTACATACCCCGGAAATCATCCAAACTATATACCATTTCAACAGACGTTCCTTGGAGCGTCAATAACCAGCTTCAACATTAGCATTGGTTATAACTCTGATTCCACAACGATGAACATAAATCTTGTTGAGGATGATGGCTTTATCAGAGGTGCTGCCACTGGTGAGTATGACACCAAAGGTAATTGGATTGATTCTATCAGCGCGCTTGACGCTGCAAATACTGAGTATGAGGATGACCCAAACAATAAATTTAATACTCTTTTAGGCGCTCCTAAAGTCGTAGTTACTAGAACAGACTCTAATGGCAATCAGTATGAGTCTTTACAATATGCAGGAGCTGTCTCTGAAGGTTATCATAGCTGGGACATAAAAGCTTCTCCGGTCATAGATTTTTATGAATCTGATCGTGGAGTTCCTATAGACGACGAAGGAAATAAAAGCAGATCATCGGTTTCTAAGTTTCCCCAAAACCTTCGGAATCTAGATGAAGAGTCTTCAACTTATAAACATATAAGATATCCTAATGGGGATGTCTTTTATTCACCTAGAGTTGGAAGTCCTGCATACTTCAAATACTATGGTCAGGCTCCCGGAGTAAATCATCCAGAGAACCCTGACTGCGTTCCAGTGTCTGGTGGCAATCAATGCGATGATTGGAATGACTATCAAATAGAAAAGCTCTTAGAGTTCAACGGTTTGGTAAAGAGTGTATCTAAATCTATGGGCACTAGTGGAGAGACATTTAGTGTTACTTTAGAAGACCCTAGAACGATACTAGAAAATGTAATAGTCATACTTTCTGACGATGATAGAAATGTAGCGCCAGCAGACTTTCCTTACATACACGACCCTTTCATAAGAAAATTTTCTGATCCTCAAGCTCCCGGAGTTGTTGGGACTACTCCAGCCGTAACCTTTCCGCAAGGACAAAAGGGTGGATATCTTGGTGCTTACAATGTTCTTAATGTTTATGGATATTATGAAAAAAATCAGTTTGGTTCTGCCGAGACTAATGAAGCCGGAATGCAGTGGTATGATCCAGACCCCAGAAAAAGAAAAAAGTTTTACAACCTAGAGCATGAGTTTGGCATCCTACCAGCTCTTACTATGATGCTGGGTTATGCTATTCATCCAAAGACTGGTCAGATAGTACAAGACAAAAAGTATATTGGTTTTGGAGAACCTTTTGGTGGGCCTATTTATTGGGGTCCAGACTTAAGAGAGTGGTCTAGAGGGTATGGAGCTACGCAGCCGGGAGAACATGACGCCCATAGATATGCAGTAGACCTTACTTCTTTATATACATTGTATGATGACTTTGGGCCCGGAAGACAAGGGGATCTAAGCAGTAATTTCAGGGTTGACGGTAGCCAAATGAGCCTACTGTCTTTAATACAAGAAGTCTGCGAAGCCGCTGGTGCTGATTTCATAGTAAACATGGCAGAAGCCCCTGTTGATAGTCCTTACTCTGGGATTATAAAGATAGATTTGATATCTAGAAGACGACCTTTAACAGAGGGATTAATTAGAGATGTCATAGAAGAGTCTGTAAGTATTTCTTCTGGAGCAAATACATCTGCCGCAAATCAAAATCCTTGGTTTAATTCTGTTTCTGACGCAAGTATAGGTTTTGATTTTGCCAATCCTACCCAAAGCAAAATGTTATTTGGGAGCCATAGAACGAGAGTCGTTGGAGTCACACCTCTGGGTGGTAACGTAATCGACGGACGTGCTGGTATATGGAAAGAAAATAGAAAGTATGGCGATACATACAATGGCTATCTTGTAGAGCCGACAGACACAGATGGCACTCAGCTTTACGGAAGACCAATCGACGACCTTCCATCTGTATTTAATAGGATTGTTGGATTTCAGCCAGACCCCATTCCCGCTAATCTAGTCAATCTAGCAGATGGAGAAGAGATATGGGAAGCAAATCCGACAGTCACACCGATCATAAGTGCAGATTCTTACAATACAGATAAGTATAGCAATCTAAAATTAAACCTTCATACGGTTACGATTATAGAAAAAAGTAGCAATGAAGATGAAACTCAGGATCAATCCAAAGTAGAAAACGTAAAGCTCGTACCTACTCCATACATGTTTAACTCTGTTTCTTTAGGAGGTCCTGAAGGCAAGAAAACCTTTGACAAGAATATAAACAAAAATGCCGCTGGAGAGCCCAAGAAATTAGTGCAACAGGGGTACTACAACGTAACCACCGACACAAATTGCCAAGCTCCTTACAATGGGCTAAATTTTACCAGACAGCATCAAAACGAGGGAGATCTGGGAGAAATTTATTCATATTCTCTAAATGATATGAAGTCGAGCGCGGAATTTGGATCTTTGTTCAGCCTGTGTGTAGACCATACTGGAGGATGTGAGTTCAATGAAGGTATCGACTGTAATGATGGAGTTCCTGTAACTGGCAGGAGTGCTGGAGACCTGCTATGGAATCTCTCCAAGGTTGATGACATTGCAAACATAGAGTTAGAAACAACAAGGTACTCAGTTTTTGGCGATAACATTATAGACCTGTATCCAATGTGGGGATACAACAAGAGGTCTGCTTCTAGTCTATGCGGTACTAAAAACGAAAACCAATGCCAAGCGTCTCTGGATTGTATATGGGACGACAAGGGTTGTGCTCAGTGGGACGACACTGGCGAAACTTGTTTGAAGTATGGTGTTTGTACAGAGGGTTTGAACCAAGTAAAGGTTGAAGTCCAAGGAAATCCTATCAAAGGATTGTTCGATGATGATGATCCTTATAGAGATTACGATAAAGACATTAGGAACGAAAATGTATTTGGCGTAAACGGTGGACTGATAGTTCCCGGCTCTTATTTTAATGACGAAGGGCTGACTAGTAATAAGGCATATTATAATTCTCAAGCTGTTGCTTGCAGAAACTATGCATGTATTGATAGAGATACTGTCACTGTAGCTTGCGCTCTTTTAGAAAAAGATCCAAACAATCCCGACGCTAAGAGGGCTGTAGACCTTACCCCATTTGAGGCAAACTTATTAAAAGATCCATTGAAGAGATTTGGTCCGGGAAGAAGGCTCTTTGGTTTTTCAGCAATCCAGCCCGGAAATCCTAGCAACGATAATGGCGAATGTCCCGCAACTACCAAGCAGCCAGATCCTCTAAACAATCAGCCTGTTTGCGTTGTTAGATTTGATAAAGACATCCCTGCAATTGGAGCATCTCAAGCAGGACAACTCGCATTTAGAAAAGGTGATATATCTACCATATATATCAATCCTAATGGTGGTGGATGTGATCCAAGTAGAGAAGAAGAGTTTGCTAAGTCTAATAAAGTTCAATCAGAAGCTTCGTTTACTAAGCTAATCGTTATAGAGAAGGACAACATCTATCACGCCTTCAATAGCACAAGACTTCATCCTTGGGAACACCTAAGCGCTAAAGAGCCCGGAGATAACTCCGAAATATGCTGGAAGCAAGAAGATGGCGTTCTTATAAAAGAGTCTTCAGATAATGAAGCTACGGTTGTCCTAAATCCCGGATCTTTTGCTGTGCAGAGTGTTTCTAAACCTTCTCATGCAACTGAGTTAGACTTGGGCGGCTCTCAGATGGGCATAGTAGATAACGTCAGAAAGTTTATAGGGCAAAACTCTATTTTCTGTAGAAAGTTCAAGAGTATAGGCGCGCTGAAAGCATTTTATCAGGACATGCCTCTTAACATGCCACTTCGTCCTGTTGATGCAAATTTGCCAAAAGGTCCATTTCCTGCACTTGACAAGCCAGCAAACTTCTTTGTCAACAATGACTATGAAGTTCTCGACTGGAGGGCTGTTGAAAACCTGCAAAGAGAAATTAAAAGACCTCTTTCAGAAATTGGTTTAGGTGGCGTTCTTGGAATCGCGAATGACGCAGCTAAGTTGGCAGACGATAACTATGTCAAGAAAGTTGCTGAAGTATTTAGTGTAGGTGTCACATACGCAAAAAGACAAAAAGGATGTGTAGACCTATCTCTAGACCCACTGAATCCAGACGATACTTTTGAATACTCGGATGACGATCCTCTAAGATGTTACAACGAAGGTGGTCTTGTAGACGATTTTGCACAGCCTACAGTCAAACCAGTAACAGCCACGATACCAATCGACTTGTCAGAAATTGGGTATGACGGAGGTCCTTTTAATCCCGCAACGTTTAAGTGTGTTTCTAAAACGACAGAACAACCGCATGACTGCGTAGTCTATGATGCTGACAATGATCGGTGTGAATACGGAGACTGGAGAACTTCTAGAGATCCAGTCGCTTGCAAGGCCTTGCTAGAAAACAAAGGGGCAAAAGTAGGTGATCCAGCTCCAGAGACCGCAGTCTTAACTGACCCATTCCAATTTAAGAAAGTATTCTCAGGTGGTAATGGAGACTTCCGCAGATTCTATTACGCGACTGTTTCAGAGCTTAGGGCTGCTGCTAGTGGTCAAGAGCAATGGATGAAGTTTATAAGAAACATCGACAATCATCTTGCCTCATACATGGGATGGCCTGACGACACAAATGAAAACAATACTAATACAGAACTAGAACACGATGCTATGGACGCATTGACTATGGGTCCGTATAGCGAAGAGGCGTTCGCAAAAGCAGAAGCGATGTCTCAAAACTCGACAGAGGCAAACGGAGATCCATGCGCTCCTGTGACCTTTACTCTAAAGCCAGAAGACAAAATTAGGTGGCAGAAAGACACTGCTTTTCGTCTAATAAATGAAGTGGCTTCTAAATTTTATGGGACTCATTACTTAATGCCATTGCCGTATGACAATGTGATGTCAAACTGGGTGAGACCTATACCTGAGTCGGCAAATAGCTTTGAAGATAAGTGGAGTATAGCGAATGACGGATGGCCTTGCGAGGTTAGGTTTGATAATGATACCACCAATACAAGATATCCACAGAACATAAACTTCTTTACAGGGGAAGGAAACTTGATGCCGTTCGTGGTATATCCCACGAAAATAAAATACATCCTTTCTCAAAAATTAGAACCGCTAAACTTCCAAAACGTAACGCCTGAAAAGATTCATACCACACATCACTCAATGACGGCTGAGTATTCAGACGAAAGAGGCTTTCCTACTTATGGTAAGACCTTTGTAAAGGCAAACGTGTCTGATAAAGTCTTTTGGCTTTATGATGTCCCAGACTGGGAAATACACCATGCTGAAGAATACAGAGGAAGGTGTGTGCTAGACAAAAAGGATGCGGATTCACTTATTGAAGGCGATGGAAATCACTGCTTTAAGAGCTGTGTTAAAGATGACAATTCAAACTTGCCGAAAGATTCTGCGGAAACAACAAAACCAGACCCTAATACAAATGAGTGTGCCTCTGGTTATAACTGGGATACCGCAACTCCTAAAAAGAGGAAAGTCAGCGTTAGGGTAGACTGCGTTGATACTGATGAGGTAAGGTGCGCTAAACTAAGGCCTTACGCCTTAATAAATGTAGACAATCCTGTTGAGTATGTATCTCCAGACGTTGGGGCTGTTAAAGAAATAGAAAGCCCAGCTCTTGGTGCTCTAGACTTCAACGTAAGTTATCACTCGCCACAGGCTTCTGAGTATGCCGTTGGGCCAAACGCAATAGCTCCGCCTATAGTTCCCGGATTAACCGATCCTATAAACACAATATCTTATTGCGTTCATTTAGGAGCCCTAGATGGCCCTGCATCGCTACTTGGACCGAGACTAGAATATTTAGCATTAACATCATTGAACTCAAATGTTCCTAATGTAGGACAAGTATTAGCCGACGCAGAGCAAGAAAAGTCTAGCTTAGTAGCTGCTAGATTTAAACCTTGGGCAGCGGCTGTTCCTCAAATTTCCAATAGAGTTAGATGGGGACCTTGGGCTATAAATCAAGGCTACGGAAAAGCAGAAGTCAGCATAGACGAAAGTTATCATCCGGGAGCATTTGGATCTGAAGTTATTTTAAATTCTTCTGGAAAAGCAAAAGTTTACTTTGACACTGTTGGTGTAGACCAAAATGAAAGTGGGAACGTCACCTTGACAGGTCTACCTAAATACCAACCCGGAAAACCTATCCAATTTGGATTAAATACCTCAAGTCCTAAGTACGGCCCATACATAACCGACATGTCTGTTGACATTGGAGATGCTGGGATGAAAACCACTTATAGCCTTTCCAGAGAAATAAGGTTTGGTGATAATTCTAGGCAAGAAAAGAGACTTAGAAGAATACAGAAGACAATGATTGAAATGAAAAAGAAGCAAGCAGATTCAATTAAGAAAAGCAGGCTTCCAGACCCAAGAAGCTTGAGACAAGACAATGGCTAATATACACAAAGTAGAACAGCATAAGAAGACACATGCCAGTCAGTCAAATGTTTCGCATGTGGTCTTAGCTGCTAACTATAGACCATCGCCAGTCATTTTGAACGCTGGGATGACAGGACTCCCTACACAATCAAAGGCAGATGGTGCTAGCGTTCTTACATTTATGGGAACGTCTGTTCCTATCTTAATGGCGGAGTACAGTGTAGGTACAACGACAAAAGATCAGCTTAGTACTTTTTTTCCGGCTAATAAAGCGGCGCAAAGCGCGAACCCAGAAGAGCAGAATTACTTACAAAACAAAGACTACAACCAAGGCGCTTCTGCCACCCTAGACTCTATATTTATACCGATATCTGCTGGATTTAAAATAAGGACTTTATCTGGGGAGATATTCAACTCTGAAGGCGGTAAAGACAAGGAGACAGATTTAAGGTTTCCTTCATTTGAAACACCCTTTGCTTATGTTAATAATGCAGATGCTACTAAATCTTTTTCTAGCTTTATGGTTCAGGGAAGTGGATTGCCTAGTAGTGCAGTACTGAATCCATACGTTATTGGCTCTACAATTGAAATGAGCTTAGCTGGCAACGACCCTAAAGAAGTAGCCACGCAAAAAACTAAAAACCAGTCTCCGTCACTTCCAAAGTTTGGTTCTACTACAATAAAGGCTGATTCCCCTGCTAGGCCTGTTGCCTTTAGAGGTCCTATGGTTATGTCTGGCTGGGGCTTTGACCTAGAAGGACTGCCTGTACCAAACGCCAAACTAGAGTCAGACTTAAGGGTAGGCGACCCTCACAGTAGACGATACGGGAAGACAATTATGTTTTCCCAAAAATTTCCGGGAGCCGCTAGCTGCGATCCGGCAGGAACTGGATTTGATGTTTCTACTTGGTCATCAACTGTTGATAGTGAGCACGTAGATGCTGATGGCTCCAAGGTCTATGTTCTTAGCGATGGCTCAACCGTAACCTATACATTAAAAGACAAAGGTACAAGTAGTGAAGTTTGCATCGCCGAGCAAACATTCCCAAGTAAAATCCCAAATACGACAAAGCAACACTTTTTGAATGGTCACCTCAGAAGGACTGATAAGTGGAAGACCGGACCAATCGACTTGAGATGGGACAGAGAAAGAAAAGTTTGGGTTGGTGGTAGGCATAATGGAGTTTACCTGTCAAAAGCAACTAAGTGTATACTTCCCAAAGCTGGGCCTGATGGCAAGAACTCTTTCAACTTAGGGGTTGGAGGTAATATCAATAATCCCGGAAGGCTTTATAGGAATGTATGTCCAAACGAGCCTTGTGAGTTTAGCGTCTACTTTGCGAGAAGTCCTCACTATCCTGATATAGAAATCTACGATCCTGAAGATATTGACTGGGGAGGAAACTGTCAGGTAAAGGAAGATGGTAATGGTAACCCATATGTAAACTGTACAGACTTTAGGAATAACTGTGTTCCTTTTTATGACGCAGTAATACTTAGGTCTGTAGACCATTATGTTGCTGGTGGAGATTACAGTGATTGTGGTGACAAGTTCAGAAAAACATCAAACGGCTCTCCTTACGCTAGAAGAATGGGAGACCCTTGCCATGGAATGGGAGGAGCATATTCTGACCAGAAACTAAAAAGCAAGGTAGAGCAACTCTCTCACAAGGTAGAAGCAGGGAGATTTTCTGATGCCGCTATGTCAACTTTGTATCAAAAAATATTTATAGAAAACCCACTAGGTCAAGGGTTAAACTTAGGTGATAACTTCTTTAGCTATGACACTGGCAGAAGAGTTATTTTTGAGTATGTAAAGTCTGATATGCAAGGATCTCATATAAGGAATGGATTCCCTGCTGGAAACCCAGTTACCGTTAAAGAGATAATACCAGTGCATGTTATACTACAGGGTGAGTTCTTTGGAATGGACATCATTACCCACGCAGGTTGCGAACAAGGAGAGATGGCAGCTTGTACTAGGAAATTCTTCGCTCAAGGGTATGTAACTCCAGAAGATTGTGGACCGAATGATGATTACCCAACTAGAGGGATTATATAGAGAATGACAATAGGAGACAACTTTGACACCTCTTGGCCCGGTCTTGTCAACAGGTCAACAGGACGTCGAAGTCATAACACTCATCATCCTTGCAATATAGGATGTGGTTGTATACAACAGTGCTCAAACAATCTCACTGGATATCAACCCATACTGCCTCAAGAATTGGTTTTGTCAATTGTTAAAGCTGGTTCTAGAGATGAGGCTAGGAAGAAAATACAACTAGGCCAAGCTGAAAGATTTGACGTCAAATATTCAAATGGAGCTTGGAGGGGTAGAAAGTGTTGCTTTGATTCTGACACTAGAGTTTTCTATGTAGAACCAGCTGGAGATTATCCATACTTTGAATGGCCTGTCGAGTGCTCTAACATAACAGATGAAGATGAGTGTAATGATAGAGTCTCTTGCAAATGGGGTAGTGTTCCAAACTTAATAATTAGATCTGGTCCAGATCGTGGAAAAGAAGCTCCAAAGATGTGCAGGCCAGCCTGCGAACTTGCAGACAAAAGTGGCAATGATGAAGACGGAGGAAAGGCGGGCGAAGAGCAGTGCGGAGCACTCAAGACTTTAGGAATGCAGTGCAAATGGGGTTATGTAGATGGTGACATTGGCACAGGAGACCTTGAGACTAATAAAACTCAATGCCATCCAGACGCAGACGCTTACGAGGAGACATCTCCGGGCGAGTTCGCTGTAACGTCAAAAATAAAAGACTGGAGTGGCTGTGAGCCGTGCTCGGTAACTACGATTGACGCTCTCCGTATAAACAATGGAGCCCTAGCGTCGGTACAACATATAGAGCCAAACTTAGTAAACGGCGAAATCGTAAACTTTGATGTGACTGGTCAAAGGTCTGACTGTTCTTTCTCTGGTGGTGGCGGTATACACAGACCATCTTTTGTCTTTAGAGATGATGTTAGTGATGATGAAGACGATAGAGCTAGAAGCGCTAGTAGGGCCCATCAAGACCCTGTAGGTAAGTCCTCAAGATACAGAGAAGCTCAGTACACATTTTCTCAAATCGCTGGTCTAGCGACGCTCAACTATACCCTCCCTTCATATGATATTATCGGAGATTTGCCTCCCGGAATATTTCATAATAAGACTGACAAGGCAGCAACTTCTTTTTCATTCAACTCTTTAAGCTCGCCTGAATCTAACAACGTAGTAGATAATATAGCTACGGTTCATCTTCCAACAAGAACCCTTTACTCCTTAAAAGATGAAAGAGATTTGAGGATAGGTTGTATTGAGGATGGAGTCGCTCCGAGAAGGTTTCCAAACTATTGTAGCGTAGATGGCCAGAAGAGCAATTTTGATGGCGTTAGTGGCGTATATATAAAAGATAAAAAAGAGACTGTCACGATGTCTCTTAGGGGTTGGCAAAACGCTTGTGAGGAATTTGACCCAAATGGCATATGTACACAATGGAGAGAAGAAGAAGGTGTTGTTGCCGATGGAGAGCTCCTTCTATCTAAGTGTATGTACTACAACTCTCAGGTTGGCTATGTCCCTGCTACAGAATTCACTCCAGATAATTGCCCTCAAGGCTTCGAGACGACGGATGGAGTCACTAAGGGTTATATAGTTCAAGCTGTAAGGCCTACAGAATCTGAGTGTACTGCAAAGTCTAGATGCTGCAAAAAACCTATAACGATATCAAGTCCTACTACTTATGAGACTGTACACTACGATAAGTATGAAAAAAATGTAAACTACGACCTAATGACTTGGCTGGCTTGGGAAGACTTGGAGTCAGGAACTAGCTGTGTCACTGTAGCTTGTGGAGACCTTACTAGCGCCGATCTTTGTAAGTCTAGTGACCAGTGCTCTTACGAAGATAGGGGTGAAACAGATCCTTCTTCTGGATTAGGTATTGGGCCTCAATGTTATAGCTTAGGAGAAGGCGGATTTCATAATACTGCCGAGGCCTTCATAGATAAATACCAATGTCTTGCTTATAGAGAGGCTGTTGGAAGTAGTAGCGTTTACTGGACTCCTGATTGGGAGATAGGAATTTCAGACGCTAGTAGTTGCTGTGGCGGAGTAGCCTTAAGTGATGATAGCCCTCATCATATACCGCACATGGATGCAGAAGGAGATGTATCTGGACTGAAATACAATCAAGTTTGCTATAGTCCACACAAAGAAGTAGTATTCCAAGCTGATGGTTCCTGTCAGGGAATAAAAAACATCTATGATAGAAACTATTATCATCTTGAAGCTACTGATGAGGAGACTGGCTTTTTTAACTTGGCGATTAGGGGCTGTGATTATTACGGCAACTGCGTTTCGCAAAGTGTTATCAAAGACTGTGGTGTTCAAGAAATTGAAACCTGCAATGACCACACTGTTTATGATAATGGCATATCAACAAATCCTTGCTACTGGAAAACTGAGGGATCTTGCTGTGAGAAATTAGACCCATCTACAGGAGAGGGAACTGGTAGTTGCTTAACAGACGACGATGGAAATCCTAAAAAACAGTCTGATTGTGGTAATGGGCCAGCGTCGGCTACTGAGAAGTGGACAAATTTTGGTACTTGCGAGGTAAAAGAACACTTATTAGGAAGAACCACGGTACTACAAATTCCTACAGACCAATTTGCAAATACTAGTAATTTCTTTGCTAGTGAAGTAGACAGCATAGGATTTAGAAAAGGCTGGATTCCTAGAGATCTTCTTGTAGATTCAGAAGCTAACGTTGGCGGCGGTTGCACCAACGTCGGCAATCCTCCAGACATTTATGACAACAAAGATTCTTGCCCTACTGGCTGCACTCCTAGTGCGACATGTTGGAAAAAGTCACCTGACCAAGATAATCCCGAAGGTCACGCTATTGATATAGACGGTACATACTTTGTAAATGATGGGAACAAAGAATGCACTGGAATAGAAGAAGGCGGTGATTACTATTACGGTTGCTTTGATAACCTAAATATGGTTCCTTACCAAGACCATAGTGGATATAGGCACTTTGGAGTTGCATTTCCGGGAAGGCCTTTAGACAACGAAGACTTTTGTTATTGCCTAAATGAGGATGTTGACAAAGATTTTGGAAGGCCCGGATTTGTAAGACAAATTCCCTTTTTAGTTACTGGCACCAACGAATACAGAATTGAAACAGATGGAATTAGGCAAATAGGTGACAATAAGCTTGCGGATTATCCGGGATGTCCTAGTGAGAGTTTTCTGTCTGACTTAGGGCTTTCTCATCCAAACCCAGATTTTTGCGGAGAAATGGGCGGTACTGCTTGTTCTGTTGCCTACTATCCAGAATCAGCTTGGGGTCTAGACTTTGTTCTTTCAGGAGGTGCTGGATGTAAGGGAGACCCTGATCCAGAAAACCCAACATCGCCGAAGGGTGGATTCCACGAAATTCCTTCAGATGGATACTGCATAGAAATAGCGACTGGCACGGCTGTACAAAGGGAAGAAGAAGATTGTGTTGGCTTTGCCTATAGATGGATCGAGCCAACATGCCCAGACCATTGCGATGAGGTTGAGTCAGGTTATGTCCCTGCTGATTGTGATGGCTCTTGCCAAGACGGTAAGTCTACAACTAGATCTGCGTGCGAAGCTGGTGGATTCATTTGGGTTGATACTAAGTGTGAAGGACTCGCCAACTTAGGAAACTGTGATCTTGGCCCTGACGCAGATGGCAACTGCTGGAAACTCCATGACGAAAACAATCCTTTTGATCCTGACCCATACTACACTTGCCTTTCTCCAAGCCTAGCGAGAGAAGTTAAATGTAATGTTGTTGGTATTTATCCATATACAAACATTCTTAACAGAAGCCATCATGCTGTCGGAGACTTTAGGCTAAGAAACCTCAATCTGCAACCACAGCCCTTTAAGGCTACTGAACACAAATCATTAAAATACAAAACACTAGCACAAGCAAAGTTTGACCTTGACCAATATCACTTATGTATTGGTAAAACTGCTTTGAGTGATAATGCTCGAAAACTGGCTATCCAAGAAGTTGTAGACGCAGAGGATGCTGATCCCGGATCGTTTGGGTTTTCTCCATGTCACGGAGCGACATCTTATTCTCCTTTGTCAATAAACAGAGGACTTGCCTACTGGTTCGATCATGACTTTGTTGCATATTTGTGCAAAGACAGCTTTGGAAATACAGACCCTCTAGTTGAGTACGACCCTCAAACTAGAAGATGTTTCAAAATGGTAGGCAATGAGAAGCAATACGACCCAACCAATTGGAATAATGGTAGCTCTTTCAGTCCGGTAATGGATCATGACGCCTGTGAGCTTTTGTCTGTTGATATCTCAAATTACAGAATTCAAAACAACATTGGGTTGACTGATAGAAATTGCACCGTACACAGCGTATGGGCGATGGAATATCATCCAGATCCTTCTATAGGTCAAGAGCTTGCTTGTTTCCCAACGCAAAACTGCGGCGCTGAATATCTCCGTACTGGAGTTTGTCCAGTTGCAAGATGCAAATTGATGTCTGGTGTTTGTCTTCCAAAGGACCCAGATAACTGTAGTGATATAGGCTTGGGAACTCTTTATAAGCCTGAAAAAGACCTAACAGATAAGAAGACGGCGCTAGAAAGATGTCAGTCAGATTGTGATTGCCCAGACTTGTTCTGCGAACCAACACCAACTATTGCTGAGATTAAGACTCCTCTGGCTGGACATTGTCCTCCTATAGAAGAAGGTGGCGATGGAAGTAAATGTAACGAATTAGATCTTGCTTATAGCGATAAGCTACTTATTAATGGCAGTAAAGAAGAAGGGCTTTCTTTCGCTGCTATAGATGATCCTGATGAGTGTGGGTATTGCGAACTTGCGCCTGCGTCTGCATCTAGTCCAAACCATACCTGCGGGGCCGTGGCAGACAACACTGCGACTGGCGGTCTTAAGCAAAGCTTACCTTTTTTGCTGTATGCTCGAACCAAATGCCAAGAATTTTCCATAGACATTGGAACTACTGGAAGTCAAGCAAGAACAGACTGCAATGCAAAGACTAATATATGTGGTCTTAACTGTGGGCAGTTCACAAACGGGACTTCTGGAAATACGAGTGGCGGAATGGCCAGTCCTACAGACCCAGAAAATAACAATCAGAGCAAATGTGAAAACCTTTCCGGTACTGACAGCGATGGGGTTGACTACACATGCTGTATCTGGGAAGACACCCTTGATGCTAACGGCAACTCTATAGAGCCCGGCAATGTAGGAACTTGTAAGCCATCAAATCCTGCGCCATGTTCTTGGCACGACGCTTGGAAGTCCGGCGGAGCAACCTACATTCAAGGAGCTACCGTAGGATACACATGTAAAAGTAGGTTAGACGACAGCTCATGTCAAGAAGCTGAATTTTTAAGTCCAGAATCTTTATCTGTTCTGTATAGAGAAGGCACGGTAAGTGACGCAAACACATTTGGATCTCTCTTAGGGAGGGACGTATCCTTTATAACTAAGAGAAAAGAAGACTCTCTCAAATACTGGGGAGAAACTGGATTATGGCCAGAGCATAAAAGCTCTAGCTATGAAGCAGATTCATGTAGAGGTAATCAGCTATTTGGATATGTCGAACACGCAAGCCTGACAGACCCTGTTATTGTAAAATCAAGCAATCATAAGCTCCCCTCTTACCCAACAAAGTTGCAGATTGGTTATATCAACAACGACCCTGTGTATGGAAACTTTGTGGTAAATGCGCCTATATTCAAGAAAGACTGGATTGAGACTGAGTTCCATGCAGCTTTAGAGTCTGATGGCACTGGCAAGGCTTCTAGGATAATTAAAAAAGAAGCAGAAAAATATAACTTAAAGAAACATGGTCCTGATGATCAAATATGGCCTCTGGTTGAATGTCCTTACGACTATTTAAGGAAGGGTGCTGGAGGATGCAAGCATGACGACATTGGAAGCTTTTCTAAGTTCCTCGAAGACAATCCATTTAAACCTTTAGACCTAGAGCATCTAAAACAAAATTGTGGAGTTGATGATGATGGTAATCCATGTATGGGTCTTCCCGCAGGATTGACCACTGTCAGTTGCAGTAGTCCTGAAAAAATACTTGGTCCTGAT
>CEOA01015630.1_pt1 | contig 16614 bp, 17 predicted proteins | sample 530251 | NCBI WGS metagenome assembly CEOA01 (sample SAMEA2619838, study PRJEB7988) | marine metagenome | biome: marine biome (ENVO:00000447); feature: surface water layer (ENVO:00002042); material: "saline water (ENVO:00002010), including plankton (ENVO:xxxxxxxx)" | depth 5 m
ACTGAAGAAAGAAAGTGGATTGATAACACGATAGAAAAGACAATAAGTTTTATTCAGCAGGGTGGAAAATTTGATATGTCGCTACAGGTAACAATCCCTAACGAATTCCAACAGTTAGCTCAGTTTAATATAGGCTATACTGCCGGCATTGAAACCACTAAAGTTTCACACCAGTGGATTCAAAAAATAAATGAGATGGACAAGGTTATTACTATTTCTTCGCATTCCAAAAATGTGATAGAAAACACAGAATATCCCGCCCAAGACACTCGAACCGGCCAGCACTTTATTTTAAAAACAAATACTCCAGTAGAGTTTGTTAACTATCCTGTTAAGACCCATGATAGTCTTCCAGAATTGGAACTCAATCTTACAACATCTTTTAATTTTCTTGCCGTTGCTCAGTTTGGGCCACGAAAAAATCTTCTAAATACTATTAAGTGGTTTGTTGAAGAATTTAGACACGAAGAAGACGTGGGCCTAGTTGTAAAGTCTAATATTACCAAGAACTGCCTAATGGATCGGAACACACTCAAAAATCAATTAACTAATTTTCTACGTCAACAGGGAGAAAGGCAGTGTAAGGTTTATTTGCTTCACGGTGACTTGGACGATACTGAAATGCATTCCCTTTATCGCAATCATCAAATCAACGCATTTGTCTCTTTTGCGCATGGCGAAGGCTTTGGGCTTCCAATTTTTGAAGCCGCCTATTCGGGACTTCCCGTAGTTGCTACGGGCTGGTCGGGACAATTGGATTTTCTAGTTGATGCCGAAGGACATGAACAATTTTACAACGTTGCCTTCGATCTTCAAGCTGTCCAGCCAGAGGTTGTATGGGATGGCGTATTGGTAAAGGATTCTATGTGGGCTTTCCCACGCGAACAATCGGCAAAGGAAGCAATGCGTCAATGCTATGAGAATATGACAGATCCAGATTTGTCTGGAGTTGAAGTGATTAATCTTGAAAGAATAACAAAAAACTTACAAGAAAGATTCTCTGGCGAAAAGATGTATAATAAATTTGTCAGCGCTACAGGCATACATAATTTTTTGAATGATGATAATGTTGATGAGTGGTTGGATAGTTTAGGAATCGAGGAGTATGAATAAGATTGTTTATGTAGCTGACTCAATGTATCCAGAATTCATTGGTGGCGGCGAATTAAACGATTGCGAACTTTGTGAAATCTTAAAAGAGAATTTGAATGTTGAAAAGATAAAATCTTCAAATGTTACAATTGATTTTTTATCAAAAAATAAGAATTGCTTTTTTATATTATCAAATTTTTTATTATTGAATAAAGATTGTTATAACTTTATACTAAACAATTTAAAATATGTTATTTATGAACACGACCATAAATATTTGAGGTCTAGAAATCCAGCACAATATGTCAACTATCAAGCTCCGCAATCAGAGATAGTAAACAAACAGTTTTATATAAACGCAGTAGCGGTATTGTGCCAAAGTTCTTTTCATAAAAATATAATAGAAAAGAACATCGGCTTAAAAAACGTTGTAAATTTATCTGGAAATTTATGGAGCATGGCAACCCTTGATATTCTAGAAAAAAATAGCTTGAAATCAAAGCAGAACTTAGTTTCTATAATGGAAAGTAAGACTTGGCACAAAAACACTTCAGACGCTATTTCGTACTGCGCTGCCAAAAAGCTAAATTACGAATTAATTCATGCCGCACCATATGAAAAGTTTTTAAACAATTTATCAAACAATAGCAAGCTACTGTTTTTGCCAAAAACTCCAGAAACTCTATCAAGAATTTGCGTAGAAGCAAGAATGATGGGAATGTCAGTAATAACAAACAAGAATGTTGGTGCTTCATACGAAGATTGGTTTTCTCTGAAAGGGAAAGAAATGATAGATTTTATGAAAAATAAAAGAATTGAAATTAGTCAAGTAATTAAAGATCTGATAAATGAAAAATAAATTTTTAATTGTAATGCCTTTTTACAACGCACAAAAATGGGTATCAAAAAGTATTAAAAGTGTGAAGTTGCAAAATTATAATAATTTTCATTGTATTGTAGCAGATGACTGCTCTACTGACGAATCTTATGAAATTTGTAAACAAGCAATTGGGGACGATGCGAGATTTACATTAATCAGAAGCGAAACCAACTTAGGCCCTCTTGGAAATGCCTACGAGGCAGCGATTAAATTTGGAAAAAGCAAAGATGACATTGTTGTCATTTTAGACGGTGATGATTTTTTCTATAGCCCAAATACTTTACAAATTATAAGCGACACATATGATTCTAATAAGTGTTGGATGACGTATGGTAGTTACATAAATTTGTCAAATAAAAAAATTGGTAAATTTTCTAGAAAGGTCCCAGATAGAGTAATCCAAGAAAATTTATTTAGAAATTATGAATGGTGCACTTCGCACCTAAGAAGTTATAAATTTGGTCTTTTGCAAAAAGTCAACAGAGAAGATTTGCTAGACGAAAATGGTGTTTATATAAGAGCAGCAGGAGATCTAGCCTTGATGTTTCCGTTGTTAGAAATGAGTGCAGAACGTTCACAATTTGTAAAAGATATTCTCTATATCTGGAACGACTTGAACGAAATGAATGAACACAAGACGAAAAGGGAACTACAAATAAAAAGTGAACTATACATTAGGAATATGACAAGGTATAATAGAATTGAGGAATTAGTATGACAATTGAAAAAAACAAACTCTACTTGGTTACTGGTGCAACAGGTTTTCTTGGGCAGACATTGGTTGAGAAAATCATAGCCCTTGGGGGACGCGTTAGGGCTTTTAGTAGAAACGAAGGGAAGCTAATAACTTTAAAACAAGCATTCCCAAGTGTTGAAATATACACAGGAGACATATCAGATAAGTTTGAAACTAGGCAGGCGATGTCTGGCGTGGATGGAGTTTTTCATCTTGCCGCCTCCAAGCACGTTGGGCTTGCTGAGACATACAGCAGAGAATGTACAAAAACTAATGTTATTGGTAGTCTTAATATTCTGGAAGAATCATTAGACAGCAAGCTTGATTTTGTAATCGGAATTAGTACAGACAAAGCAGCCCAAGTTAGTGGTGTCTACGGAGCCTCTAAGCTGCTTATGGAAAGACTATTTCTTCAGTTTGAAAGGGTTAACCCAGGCACAAGTTATAGAATTGTTAGGTATGGAAATGTGCTTTATTCCACAGGCTCTGTTCTCTGCAAGTGGAAAGATTTATTATTGCATGGAAAGCAGGTTATTGTGACTGATCCCACCGCAACAAGGTTTTTTTGGACTCGCGACCAAGCAGTTGAATTAATTTTTTCTTGTCTTGAGAAGGCGCCTAACGCTCATCCTTGGGTACCACAAATGAGGTCAATGACAATAGGTGATTTATTGACAGCCATGTCCACAAAATATTTACCAGAAGGCTGCACTCTTGATATAAAACAAATAGGTTTGCAGCCCGGCGAGAACTTACATGAAAAGATAATGGAAGAGGGCCCCGCCTCAAATGAAGTTGAGCACTTTTCCATAGATGAAATAATGGAGATTATCTAATGAAAATAGCCGGTCTTTGCTCAGGGCATGACTGTTCCTTTGCAGTTTTGGAAGATGGGGTACCTGTTATCCACGCAGAGCTTGAGAGATACTTGAGAGTAAAAGAGCCACTTGGCGACTCGCTTGAATTTCTTTTTGACACATATCCAGAGTTTAACGATATAAAACACTTCACTCATTGTGTGGATACTTGGAGTGGTGGTATAAGAAATAGATACCCTTCTACATTCGAAAAAATGCAAAACATTTTAAATAAAAACTCTGGTAAATTTTATGAACCGGGACACCATGAGTCACACGCCGCTAACGCATTTTTTTCTAGCAATTTTGATGACTCCTTAATTGTGACCATTGATGGCGGCGGTAGAGATTATGATAAAAATGGAAATGTAGTCATAACAACTTTTACAATTTGGAAAGGTGAAGGAAACAAAATTAAACCAATTATCATAATCCCAATAGAGAAACTCAATCTTGGTGTGATGTGGCAATTATGCACCACGAATATTTTTGGTTTATCAGGTGGGTACCCAAAGGGAAATCAAGCTGGTTCCGTAATGGCAATGGCTGTAATGGGAGACCCGTCAGAGCATTATAGTTATTTTAAAATGTATGGTGGCAATATACAACACACAAATTTTGACTTTGAAAGATTCAGGAAGCTAGCAAATGAATCAGAAGAACAAAGGTTTAATATTGCTGCATCATTACAAAAAGTAACGGAAGATATAGTCAGATCTATCATACTCAAGTATGCAAAAAAGTATCCTTCAAAAAATCTTTGCTTGTCTGGCGGCGTTGTATTAAATTCTGTGATGTCTGGTAAGATGTTTGACTGGTTTAAGGACATGTATGATGACATATACATGTGCCCAGTGCCATATGATGCAGGGCTTGCAATTGGTGCAGCACAGTGGCTATGGCACCAAGAACTAGGCAACCCTCGAATATCTTGGGACAAAAATGCCACCCCATATCTTGGTGAGCTTTACAATAAAAATGATGTAACCTCGGCAATTCAAAAATTTGATGATAGAGTGATGTCGCATCAAACTGATGATCAATCAGTGTTGGGCAAGCTCGCCAATCAAAAAATTGTTTCTGTATTCTCGGGTGGTTCAGAATCTGGCCGTCGCGCCCTTGGTAACAGAAGTATTTTGGCAGACCCAAGATCTCCAAATATGAAGGATATTATAAATGAAAAAGTCAAGCATAGACAGTGGTATAGACCGTTTGCGCCTGCCATATTAAGAGAGCGAGTTACAGACTGGTTTGTAAGAGATATTGAAAGCCCTTATATGGGTTTTGTAATAAAATTTAAAAACGATGTAATTGACAAAGTTCCAGCAGTAGTACATCACGACGGCTCAGGTAGGCTTCAAACTGTAAGAGAAACTGATAATAAATGGTTCTACAACTTTTTAAAGAAATGGGAAAAACTTACAGGAGTACCAATACTATTAAATACTAGTTTTAATGATAGAGAACCAATTGTCGAGACGCCAGAAGATGCAATAAAATGTTTCTTGAAGACCGACATAGATTATTTGTATTTTTGTGACTATAATATTCTTCTAGAAAAAAAGGTGTAAAGTGACAACTCCTACAATCTTTATTCCCATATGTGATCAAAATTTATGGATATTAAAAATATATTCACATTTGTTTAAAAAGTTTTGGGGCGACGAGCAACCAGTAGTTGTTCTTGGGTTTGGGAAGCCTGATTTTGAATTACCAAAAAACTTCAAATTTGTTTCATTAGCAGAGAAACAAGAAGGCGGTGCGTCTAAGTGGACAAGATACCTTTATAATTATTTTTCTTCGATTGAAGACGAGCATGTTATTTTTACATTGGAAGACTTCTTCCCAATCCAGAAGCCGAATATGGAGGTTTTAAATTCTCTGTATAGTTTTGCTAAAAAACATGACGTAGGAAGATGTGATATAACTTGGGATTCTTATGTTAATATTTTCGATAAAAGTAATATCGCTACGAGAAACAAAAGTTATAAAGTATTAGCAAAGAATGATGATTTTCTTATTTTAGATATTCCAAAAAACGCCCCGTATAGGATCTCAACCCAGCCATCCATTTGGCAAAGAGAGTATTTGCTAAATTTTTTGAACAACGACTGGTCACCTTGGGATTTTGAAATACGCGGAACACATGAATCTTCCAAGTCAGATAAAAAAATAATCGCTATTGCGGATTCAACATTTGTAAACTATCCCACAAAATGGATTCATAAAGGTGCCATCTCAAGATACCACGAAGGAAAAATTAATGTTCTTGGCTTAGATATCGAGACAATCAAAGAATTAATTGACCTAGACCTAGTTCAGCAAGAGAATCTTCAATGGGGTCAATGGAATGGGGACGTACCGACCTTTGATGAATTGGGTGGCTTTGATTTTCACCCAGTTAAGATGCCCGAACACGAAGCTTCCGCAACGAATTGGAAAGAATACCATAACATCTATAACTCTGATAAAGAAATCGTAAACCTGTTTGATAACACCTTTTCTCATACTAAAGACTTGTGGGGATATATAACTGCAACTGGTGTTAAGATGTGGGGTAAGCCCAAGAAGATAGAATTTATTAAAAATAAAATGAACTATGATGGTATAACTTTTTTTGTGGATGATTACGCATCAAACATCAATCTTGTTAAGGCGGTGAATAGTAAATATAAAGTTGCTTGGCTGTTAGAGCCAAAAGAACTAAAGCCAAATCCATACATAGCTGTTGAACACCACTCGGACGAATTTGACCTCGTTATAACACACGACAGTCATTTAATACAGAGATTTAAAAACTGTAAGCATATTCAACAAGCTGAATGTAGAGTCGCTCATGAAGATTGGGGCATTCACAAAAAAGAGAAAATGGTTTCTTTAATAGCAGCTAACAAGAAAATGATGGAAGGTCATCGATTTAGATTCACTGTCGCGGAAAAGCTACACGCAAAGCACAAATTTGATCTTTATGGTGCTGCTTTTAAAAATAGATTTGAAAACAAAACTGATGCATTGAAGGATTACTATTTTTCAATTACCATCCATAATACAATACAAGATAATTTTTTTACTGATGGTATCGTTGATTGCTTTGCACTTGGAACTATCCCTATATTTAGAGGCTGTCCTAACATAGATAAATTTTTCAATAAAGAAGGCATAATATGCTTTAATACAATAGACGAATTAGATGTTATTTTATATAACTTGACAGAAGAAGATTACTATGATAGAATAGACGCAGTTAAAGAAAACTATGAAATATCTAAAAGATTTAAGAGAACCAACGAAGATCAAATAATAGATGATGTATTGGTATACTTAAGAGGCTTGTAGAAAGAACAATGAGTAAGATAAGAATCAGTGTACTGTGTCCAACTAGAAAGAGAATGGCACTCATGAAAAGAGTTGCTGAAAAATGCTTTGAAACATGCCACAATCCAGAACAAATTGAGCTTATTTTTGGTATAGATGACGATGACACCGAATCAATAGAAATGGCTCGGGCATTACAAAAAGAGCTAGCTCCGAATAACATAGAATACATTGTATGGCCAAGAAACAAGTTTATATTTTCTGATTTAATTAATCAATGCTCCAAGCCGGCGAAAGGAGAAATTTTTAATATTATGTCTGATGATGCTATACACAACTCTAAAGATTGGGATAAAATAGCATTAGAGATATTCGATAGCCACTCAGATAAAATAATTTTATTACAGACAAGCGGTGGCGCAAACGCCAGCACAGGGTTTCCATTTATGCATAGAAACTGGAGAGATGCAGCAGGTTACTTGCTATCTCCAATTTTTGAGGGCGACTGGGGAGACTATTGGCTGAGAGATGTTATAAATGGCCTGCCAGGAGATAGATTTGTTTATTCAAAAGATATTGAAATTAAGCATCTCCATGCGGAATGGGGCCACATGGAAAAAGACGAAACGTATCGCGAGCATCTGAAAGAAAGGCAAGCGCAAGAAGCATTACCAAGAGAGCAGCACCCATATCATGGCACTGAGGGAACAAGACTTAAGAACTTGGAAATTGAAAATTTAAACAATTTTATTAAAAACTATAACAAATAGGAATGTATAATAATGCATGAAAAAAGAAAATATTTGCCCACCCTATCTGAATTGATTGATAGGCTTTCGATTGTGCAACTAAAAGAGGTCTTTATAACTGAGCACAAGGAAGAATATGCAAAAGAAATTTCTGATATTTTACATGATATTGAGTTGACAATTAAAGAAAACAATGTTATATTAGATAGCGACACAATAAGGGCAATTGTGGTGTTATCCCAAATGAATCTGCATATCTGGCATAACGAATCTAACTACCGAAAAGGAATTAGAGACGGTAACAATCTTGAACTTACTCACGGACTGAATGGCATTAGAAATACTGCGAAGAACATAATTCAAGAAACTGTTGGGGGTAGAAAAGACTATAAAATAGATTGCCTTGCAGCCGAATTTAAAGACTGGGAAATAAGTTGGAGTCAAGATGAGTAATAAAAAGCTTTTAGTTTGTGGAGGTACCGGCTTTATGGGCAGAAATATAGCGAATTATTTCAATTCGCTTGCTGGCTATGAAGTCCACATCACAGGCTATAAGAGACAAATTGCAGATTGGCCAGAGAGCCAGTATCACCAGATTGATCTAACATCACGACAAGATGTCAATCAACTATTTGAAAAAAACAACTTTGATGTTGTAATACAAGCAGCCGCAAATACCTCTGGCTCAAAGGATATCCTAGAGCGTCCATACTTGCATGTAACAGACAATGCGATAATGAATTCAATAATTTTGCAAGCTTGTTATGATCATTTTGTTGGTCATTTTTTGTTTTTAAGTTGTGGAGTCATGTATAATCCCGACAGAAGCCCAGTAACTGAACAAGATTTTTTTCTAGACGAGGGCATATATTCTAAATATTTTGGCGTCGGCTGGACAAAGGTTTACGTTGAAAAGATGTGCGAGTTCTTCGCTGGACTTGGTAGGACTAAACACACCGCAATCAGACATAGCAACACTTACGGACCCCATGACAAGTATGATCTTGAGAAGTCTCACATGTTTGGTGCTACGATCACAAAAGTAATGGAGGCACAAGACGGTGAAGAGATAGTTGTATGGGGCGATGGTTCAACCGAGAGAGATTTGCTTTACGTCGATGACGTTGTTGATTTTATTCACAAAGCAATCGACAATCAAAAAAATCACTATGAACTTTATAATGTTGGATATGGAAAATCTTTTTCAGTAAAACAAATAGTTGAAAAAATAGTATCGATTTCTGGCAAAAATCTTTCAATAACCCATGATTTGACAAAGCCGAGTATTAACACGAAGTTGGCTTTGCTATCAGATAAGGCATTTAAAGAATTGGGTTGGGAGCCGAAGGTTTCAATTGATGATGGTATAGCCAAAACCATTGCGTGGTATAAAAATAATATAGGATAACAAATGAATTTATATGTTCCAGAAACTTTCAAAGATCAAGAGGTAAGGCAAGTTCACCTAACGGAACAAGATCTTATAGATTTTGAATCAAGAGTTAAAGATGAATACGAGAAGGCTACAATCACTGGCCCGGTACATATGTCAAAAGGCAACGAAAAACAGTTGATAGAAATTTTCAAGTATATTCATCCCGACGATTGGGTTTTTTCCTCTTGGCGTAACCATTATCACTCTCTTCTACATGGCGTGCCGGAAGAGCACCTATGGGAACTGATAACCGCCGGCAAAAGTATGAGTGTGTATTGTGGCGCGCCAAAATTGTACACGTCTTCTATAGTTGGTGGTATCATACCAATAGCACTTGGCGCTGCAAAGGCACTGAAGATGAAAAAAACAGGTAGAAAGGTCTGGGCTTTTGTTGGTGATATGACTGCTGAAACCGGCGGCTTTCATGAAGCCTATAAGTATTCTCGCCGCCACAACCTTCCATTAGAATTTGTAATCGAAGATAATGATATGAGCACAAATACACCAACTAGTGAAACTTGGAATGGAGTTAAGAGCCACTTTCCTAAAGATGTTTTTTATTATTCTTATGAGAGGGGCTATCCACACCACGGCACCGGTCAGTGGGTTTTATTTTAGGAGTAAAGATGAAGTATGTAGAACATTTGGTTAAGTCCATGGAATTCTTGGCAGAAGACCCAAGAACAATCTTTATTGGTCAATCTGTTGCCTATAGTGGCAACTCCATTTACAACACCCTGAAAACTATTCCAAATGACAGAAAGATCGAAACACCGGTCTTTGAAGAAACTCAAATGGGATTGTCAATCGGTCTTGCCATGGAGGGCTATGTGCCAGTGACATGCTACCCCCGTTTTGACTTTTTGTTGTTGGCAGTTAATCAGCTTGTCAATCATTTAGATAAAATGGAAGAAATGACGCGAGGAACTTTTAAACCCCGTGTTATAGTTAGGACATCAATCGGCGCCAAGACTCCCCTTAATGGTGGCGTGCAGCACACAAAAGATCACACAGAGGCATTTAGACATTTGTTAGAAAATGTTGAAGTTGTCTTACTAGAAAATAAACAAGACATTTTTTCTGCTTATAAAAAAGCTCTAGAAAGAGAAGATGGCAAGTCAACACTATTAGTAGAATATGGCGAATACTATAATCAATGATGCTAACCACTGCCGAAATACAAGAAAAAGCCGACGAACATCGTAAAAAGATACTTAAAGTAATCAACCGTGTAGGGAAGGGGCATGTTGGGGGAGCTTTCTCCTGTATCGATATATTGAGTGTTCTTTATTATAGTGGGATATTGAACATCACTCCAGAGAATATAGATGACCCCAACCGTAATAGGTTTCTATTAAGCAAGGGTCATGCCTGTATAGCCCAATATGTTATTTTAAATGATTTAGGCTTCTTTGATGAGCGAGAATTGTTTAAAATGAATCAAGGTGGCATTTTGGGAGAACACCCAGATACGAATATACCAGGTATAGAATTCATATCAGGCTCTCTCGGGCACGGATTGAGTGTTGCGCTCGGCTTTGCACTCGCTGCCAAAATGAACAAACAAGATTATTTAACATATGTTGTGTTGGGCGATGGAGAGTGCGGCGAAGGTTCGGTGTGGGAGGCTATTAGCATAGCGCCCCACCTTAAGTTATCTAATTTGGTAGCAATTGTAGATCGAAACAGGCTGTGCATTCATGGAGATACTGAGCAAATTCACCCTCTAGACCCTCTAGACAAGAGACTTGAATCTTTCGGCTGGAATGTCATAGAAATAGACGGACACAACTTTGAGGATCTTTACGCCTCATTGAATAATCTACACCCTTCTAAGCCCACGGCTATTATTGCTAACACAATAAAGGGCAAAGGCGTTAGTTTTATGGAAAACAAGAACACTTGGCACCACGGCGGCATAAGTGACGAAATACTTGACAAGGCATTGAGAGAAATACAATGAAAGACGATGCTATAGTTGATATGAGAGATGCGTTTTTTGATCAGTTATATCAGTATATCTCTATTGATAAAAATGTTGTAATCTTGACGGCAGACCATGGCGCCTTTGGCTTAAAAAAGATTGAGAATGATTACCCTGAGCAGTATCTCAATATTGGCATTGCTGAACAAGCACTTGTAAGTATTGCTGCTGGATTAGCCAAGTGTGGAAAAAAAGTATACATATATGCTATAAATAATTTTGTTTCATTAAGAGTTTTGGAGCAAATAAATATTGATTTGTGTGCAATGAATTTAGATGTCAATATCATCGGTGTTGGCGCTGGATTTACTTATAGCACAGATGGGCCTACTCACCAAGGTGTTCAAGATTTATCTGCTATGATAAACTTGCCAAACTTGCAGGTCTACAATGTTACTGATGACGTTAATACCAAAAAACTCGTAGAACTTTCATACAACAACTCTGGTCCCAAATATTTTAGAATTGAAAAAGGAAAGCTCCCTAGGATATATTCGCCGGCAGACGATGTATCTGGTGGTCAAAAAATTATAAACCCACGGGATAGTGATTATGTGATAATATCTTCTGGATATATGACACAAAAAGTTAATAATGTTGTAAAATGTTTAAGCGAACAAAATATTCTTTTGGCACATATGGATCTGTTTCGGGTAAGCCCGCTACCAATAAGTGATATTGTGTCTTTCACGAAAAATAAAAATGTTATTATTGTGGAGGACAATATTAAAAACGGAGGTATTGCAGAAAAAGTTTTTTGCCTACTAAAAGAGCACCAACACACTGGAAGAGTTTTAAGCATCTCATTAAAAAACAAATTTTATTTTGATTTTGGTGATAGGGATATGCTCCATAAAATTGCCAAGATAGATGAAGATTCGATAACTGAAAAAATAAAAAGTTTTATACATTGAGGTAAATTATGTATTTAGGAAAAAAAGTTTTAGTAGCCGGCGGCACTGGAACAATTGGCATCCCATTGGTCGAGATGCTAGTTGAGAGAGGTGCCGTAGTAACTGTAGTTTCTATGGACTCAGAAGAGTACGCCACAATGGTATTGCCGCCAGAGGCAAGTTTTAAAAAAATGGACCTGACCTCCATTGACAATTGTTTGCGAGCGACCCATGGTCAAGATTACGTGTTCAATCTTGTCGGAATAAAAGGCTCAGTTGGCATTGGGGAAACAAAAGTTGCAAGCTATTTTGTGCCGATGCTTAGATTTCAAACAAATTTGATGGATGCGTCATTCCATTCAGAAGTATCAAGATATATGTTTGTCAGTAGTGTGTGTATCTACCCACAAGCTTCCGAACATTTTGAAGATAATGCTTGGAATGGTATGCCAAAACAGAACGACCGGATCCCAGGCTTGGCAAAGAGAATTGGAGAAATACAGGGCGAAACTTATCTGAAAGAGCACGGCTGGGATGCTGTAAGAATTGTTAGACCCAGTAACGTTTATGGGCCTTTTGATGACTTTAACCCCGCCACTGCTCAAGTTATTCCATCTTTGATCTCCAGAACGCTTTCTGGAGAAAGCCCCTTAAACGTCTGGGGAGATGGTTCTGCGATTAGAGATTTTGTATATTCAAGGGAAGTTGCACATTGGCTGCTGGAGGCTTTAGAGCACGCGCCACCATGTGTTCCAATCAATCTAGGTTCTGGTAATCCATGCTCAATTAAGCAGGTCGCTGAAGTTATCTGTAATGTACAGCAGCCCCCTACACAAATTATGTGGGACACCTCTAAGCCAGCAGGCGACCCAATTAGACTAATGAATATGGAAAGAGCACAAAAATATTTAAACTTTAAACAAATCTATCCTTTAGAGAAAGGAATAGAGGAAACAATTAAATGGATTGTGGACAATCCATATTTAGCTAAATTGAAAGGATTCAAAATATGAGTTACAATAGGAAGTTTGTTCTACCAGCTGCTGAGTTGGTTGATAGAATATCAGTAGATCAAATTAAAGAAATGCTGTTTGATGATAACAGTAGCATTACTCGCGAAATACAAGACATTTCAGATGATTTAGATCACATTATAAAAGAAAAAAACGTTGTTTTTAATGCTAGACTGTTGAGAGTAATAGTAGCTTTGTCCCAAATTAATGTGCATATTTGGTATTTGAAAGATATGATGCAAGACAAGCCAGAGAAGTATGATGAATTACTTAAACTAGCTCACCAAATAAACGGTGTTAGAAATAGATTGAAAAATCTATTACTTGAAGAGTTTGGAGATAAAGAAAAGAGTCTCCTCCGTAGTAATTTTGACACCGATGGCCTTAAGGGCTGGGAAGTTAGCCTGTGACATGAGATACATTGAGCTACCGGCTTTTGATAATCGTATTTCAAGAATAGCTCTCGGAGTCAACAAAACTGGAAATAAAAACTCAGCAACCCCGGAAAAAGAATCGCGCCGTGTTTCTTTTTATCACGAAGCAATAGATCTGGGGATCAATTTTTTTGATACTGCTGAACTTTATGGCGGTGGCTATTCGGAAGAGGTTTTGGGTAAAGCCCTCCAAGGCAGTTACAGGTACGATAATATAATCTGCACCAAGTTTAATGCAAAAAACTCGTCAAAAGAAAAAATTCAAACATCTCTAGAAGGCAGTTTAAGAAGGTTAAAAACCGAATACGTTGATTTGTATTTAGCTCATTGGCCAAACCCGAACGTACCATTTGATAATCTATTAGAATCTTTGCAAAAATTTAAAAAGCAAGGAAAAATAAGATCATTTGGACTCAGTAACGCAACACTTTCAGAAATAGAAAGGTTCTATCTGTTAAATGATAGCCAGCCCTGCGTTATAGAAAACGAATACAACATAATCGATAGGAGCGTAGAGGATGGTATTTTGCCTTTTGTACAACGTAGTGGGTGCCTATTCTTGTCTTATAGTCCATTGGCGCAAGGCATAGCAATAACAAAAAATAAGGAAATTGATATATTGTGTAACAAATACAGATGCACGATACAACAATTATTTTTAGCTTGGATACACGATAGAGATGTTGTATCAATTGTAAGAACAATGAACAGCAATCATTTGCAAGACAATGTTTTGTCTTTAACGATTAAATTGGAAACTCATGAAAAGCAACTTCTACAAGATACATTTTCATTAAAAAAAATCAAAGTTAATATTGAATCGATCAATTTAGACAAAAGCCCATATGTATCAGTTCAAGATGCAATTGAAAATTTTCAAGATTTAATTCCAAGTCCCTTGATGCTGTCGAATAGAATAGACAGAGGTTATGATTTTTCTCCCCTACGCCTTGTAAAAAATGGGAATCGATACGATATTTTGAATGGATTTGGCATGTCTGAAATTAAAAAGATTTGGGCTTGGAAAATTTCAAGACCATACGATAACAAAATGGATGCTTACATATACAATGATTTATAAAACAATAGGAACAGACAGGGTATCAGCGATTGGATTTGGAACGGGGTTCGCTGCCCCTGAAAATAGAAATTGCGATACCCTGCAACAAACAATACATAACTCTATTGATTTGGGTGTGAATTTCATAGACACAGCACCAGTATACGGTAATGGAGTTTCGGAAACGATGCTTGGTCAAGTTTTAAAAAATATAGGCAGAGAAAAGGTGTTTCTCGCGTCCAAGGTATCGCCAGAAGATACGAGCTATAAAGGTGTGATAAGTTCAGCCGAACAAAGTTTGAAAAGATTGCAAACAGAAACCATTGACCTTTTTCAGATACACTGGCCAAGTGTTAATATACCACTGTCAGAAACGGCAGAAGCAATGGAAAAACTGGTTTCAGATGGAAAAGTTAGATACATTGGTGTTAGCAATTTTCAAATGCATGAGATAGTTGAGACAAAGAATAACCTAAAGCGCAACTTTCTTGCCTCTATACAATCAGAGTATAATTTTTTTGAGAGGTCAGTGGAAGATAAAGTTTTACCTTTTTGTAAAAAAAATGATATGATGCTAATAGCTTATAGTCCACTAGCACAAGGTAATTTGGTAAACGGTAGACAACAAAAAACAATATTAATCCAAATGGCACAAAAATATGGTGCAACACCCGGTCAACTTGTGTTAAGATGGCTTATAGAAAATGATGATGTTTTGGTTATACCGAATACCTCTAAACCACATCGTGCGATAGAGAATGCAAAAGCCGCAAACTTTACAATTTCTAAGGAAGATTTTATGATATTATCTGAAAATCTTAAAACTTTTCAGCAATTAATTGATGTGAAAGATGTTAGAGTCTCCAATGACTATAGCAGAAAAGTATATCAAACAATTGAAGAAGCAAAAGAAAATAAAATGAATCTTTCTCCGTCTCCAATTGAATTATCTGAGGAAATGAAGAAGGGAAACTTTTTAAAACCGATAAGACTAAAAGAATTAGAGAAGCCTATAGATGGCAAGCGATATGATTTAGTCGAAGGAAGATTACGTTACTGGGCTTGGACAATAGCCCACGGATATGATAAGCCAATTCCGGCTTTAGTTTGGAAAACAAGGGATTAAAATGACAGATAAGAAAGCAATCATCACTTACGATGATCAAAAAGAAAGAGATGCTCGAAATGAATTGTATGAATTATTGAAGGAATGCCCAATACCAGAAGACCAAGTTTTATCAAATTTGGGTCTTTTTTTGAATTCTAAAAACTTATCTAGAATTCTTTTCATGAATTACATATATCAAAAAATTGTTGATGTTCAAGGGGTCGTTTTTGAATTTGGAACGCGCTGGGGACAAAATGTGGCGCTGTTTGCAGCATTGCGCGGTATCTACGAGCCCTTTAACCGACACAGGAAGATAGTGGCTTTTGATACTTTTGAAGGGTTTCCTTCAATTCATGAGAAGGATGGGGACTCTCCCATGATGGTGGAGGGTATGCTTAACTTGACTGAAAATTATGATCAATATTTGTCTAGCGTTGTTTCAACAATTGAAAAAGACAATCCACTGTCTCACATACAAAAATTTGAACTTAGAAAGGGAGACGGAATAGTCGAGATTGATTCATATCTTGAACAGAATCCCGAAACAATTATTTCGTTAGCTTACTTCGATTTTGATTTATACGCACCCACCAAGAAGTGCCTAGAGGCCATAAAGCCTCGCTTGACTAAGGGTAGCGTCGTGTGTTTTGATGAACTTAATGATCCTGATTCGCCTGGGGAGACCTTGGCACTGATGGAAGTTTTCGGTCTTGAGAATGTTACGCTCAAGAGATTTCCATATGTTTCTAGAATATCATATTTTATAGTGGAATAGAGATGAATAATGATTTGAATAACGCAAAGGTGCTTGTTACCGGAGGCACCGGCATGATTGGTAGGTATTTGGTAGATAAACTTCTTGCAAGAGGTTGCGAAGTGACAGTTGTATCTCTCGATGACCCTGAAGGCTTACCAGAGTCTGTAAAGTTTATGAAACTAGACTTAACAATTCTGGATAACTGCCTTAAGGCGTGCGAGGGACAAGACTATGTTTTTAATTTAATTGGCATCAAGGGATCTCCAAAGATGTCTAGAGAAAGACCGGCCAGTTTTATGGT
>CEOA01008429.1_pt1 | contig 16476 bp, 24 predicted proteins | sample 530251 | NCBI WGS metagenome assembly CEOA01 (sample SAMEA2619838, study PRJEB7988) | marine metagenome | biome: marine biome (ENVO:00000447); feature: surface water layer (ENVO:00002042); material: "saline water (ENVO:00002010), including plankton (ENVO:xxxxxxxx)" | depth 5 m
GGCGGTAATTTTCAACCAAAATCAGCAAGCACTGTTAAATACGATGTTTTGGTAAAAGATGACACCGGGTTAGGTATGAGCAAAGTAGTTGATGCTGAAACTATTACTGGTAGCTATCAAACGTGCGCCTATGGATCACAAGTAATATGGCAGCCGGGATTATACGTTACAGGAGATGAATTTGCCGTTACGTTTCAATCGTCCGATGTTGCCGTTGGAAGTGTTAAATCTGGACAAATGTATCGTTAATGGCTATCACGTTTACCAATCATTTAAATACTAATGTTCTATCTGCATTAGAAGCTTTGCTGGTTGCAGAGTTTACACAGCAAGTAAGTTATGATAGAGACTATGTACAACGCGGGACCAACTGGTTTAACCTTAAACCCATTAGCGACACTATTGAAGAAGAGCAAGCCAACGGCCACACAAGGCTTTACGAGGTGCTGGTCCAGTATTATAGAATTGTAGGTGGGGAATATAAAAGAGAAACCCACCTTGATACGCTTTCATCTATAATGGAGCGTGCTAAAAGACTAATTAGAAACAATACTTCACATAGCACATTTTTCTTTAATGGCAAGCTTGATAATATTAATTATGCACCAGATACTGGTGATTTGTCATCCGATGTGCTATTAGTAGAAGCAACATTCACAGCAAACGTATTTGAGGTTGTATGAAGATCAAGAAAAAAGACAAAGTAGAATCTGTGCCAAAGTTTAATAGTCACAGTGGTTTTTCACGCGAAAACTGGAACAAACTTAACAGTGGTAAGGTTGTGGATGTCGATATGATTCCAGAAGTAGCAAAAGATTATGTAGAAGAGGTTAAGAAAGGTAAATAATTATGGCTAATAATAACGCAGCACATCAACCTAATGAATTTGGAATAGCAATAAAAGCTGAAACAACACTTGGTTCTCCAATTGATGATCCGACACAACTGTTTACAGATAGCGTAAGTCTGCCATCGTTTGCCCCAGATCAAGATTTATCAGCGAAGTCAGGCAAATTTGTTGCGGACTTTGCAGAAATATATTCTAGTAATAAAAACACAGCTTCAGAGATTACAGCAACTGGTTTATACAACGATACGGTTGGGACCTTGTTTGAGGGCATTTTACATACTGCAAACTCTAGTGATGTTATTACAGTAAGCGATTCGTATACAGCTCCAAATTTATTTCATGGAATGACCACCGCAGCTGCAACTAGAACATATACAATAAAGTTGATTTCTCCTACATTAACAGATAATAGTGGTTCAACTAGTCCGGGTTGTGTTGAGTTATTTGGTTGTTCAATAACAGCGCTTTCTGTTTTTGCAGATGCTGGCACTGATGGTGGAAGGTTAAAATATAGCGTAACATTTAAAACTGGATATTTACCAAACTTTTTACACTTACCCGGTACAGTAACTGCGCCGTTAACTGCTGGTTTGGCCACGATTCACGATCTCTCATATCGCAAAATTGCTGGAGTAGAAGCACCGGTAGTAGCTAGTTTTAATTTAAATATAGAAAATCCAGCTGATTACGTTGGATACGATCCAAATAATAATAGACCATATAGCATAAGCCGAAGTGTACCAGAAGGACCAGTATGTACATTAAGCTCTACGGTAAAACTGGATCTTTCTACAAAAGATTTACTCGGTAATTTTATGAATGCATCAGCACAAACTGGATTAGCAAATCACATGTCAAATCGTAGCGATTTTGATATGTCTCAAGTTAGTAACTTTGCATTCGACTGCGACAAGGCCATCATTACCGGAATGAGCTTAAATGAGCAAGCTGCAATGATGTACGATGTAGAACAAAAGCTTTTATTCGGGACACTAAAAGTTAGTATTACATGAAGCTAAAAACCGATCACGGTGACTTTGAGATCCGTGAGCTTACCTTTGCAGATAGGCGCAAAATCCATCGCATGGAAGTTGCTGCTATTGATCTAAAAACTGGAGAAATGAATAATGACAAATTTTATGATATGCTTGATTATATCATGAATTTTTCATTTACAAATCCAGAGAAACTATTTGCTGAAATGGATGACAACGTCATTGATGAAATTCTCATCGCAGCATATAATAAATACAAGTCTGGAGTTTCTAAAAAAAAGACTTAATGCACCGCATAGGATTGTGGTGTAGTATTAAATCAGCAAAACCAAACGACTTTCAATTTCCGTACACAGCAATAAGTCCAACATTGGGCAAGCCAATAACGTACACTGAAGATGAGCTATGGAACGAGATAGATCGCATTCTAGCCGAGGATCCTCAAGGTAAGTTTAGTGTTGGACAACAATGCTATTTTAACCTAATTCATTGTGCAAATCCCGCGTACTTTTTATCAAACGAGGTTATCATAGCATTAGAAGAATATATGACGATGAAGCGCTTTAATATTCCATTTGCAAACAATATAGATGAAGCTCCTTACCATCGCTTAGTCATCTTTTCTGGTATTGATGAAGAGTATAATAAGGCGACAAAATTAGATGTCTAAATTTATCATAGAAGTAAGAACGAAAGGTTTTGGCAAAGCAGAAACAGAGCTAAAACGAGTTAGCGAGCAAACTAGAACTTTTGCCAGAAGGGCAAATAAAAGTGCCGATGCTGGAGCAACATTTAGACGTGAAGTCAGTCAGTTAAGAAATAATATGTTGCTTTATACGTTTGCAATTGGTGGCGCGATTGCTGGTATGGGTAACTTTATAAAAGCTGCATCAGACGCAAGAGAACAAGCCAATCAATTTAAAGTAGTGTTTGGTGACTTCGCTGGTGAAGCAGATGCATTTGCTAGTGGTATACAGAATAGTTTTGGTATAGCAAAATCTGAAATGGTTGCGCTACTTGCTGGTTTGCAAGACACATTTGTACCATTAGGTTTTAGTAGAAAGCAAGCATCAGAATTATCAATGAGTATAGCGCAGCTATCTCTAGATGTAGGTTCATTTAAAAATTTAGCTACTGGTGATGTTGCTAATCGATTTACCAGCGCGTTAATTGGTAACCATGAAGCAGTTCGCAGTTTAGGTATAAGTCTTACAGAAGCCAGAATTAAACAAGAAGCATTAAATATTGGTATCATAAAAGCAAATGAAGAAATGACCCAAGAAGCAAAAATACTAGGTCGTTTAAGTTTAATGTTTAAAGGTACTAGTGATGCCCAAGGAGATTTAGTAAATACACAAGAGGAGTTTGCAAATAGATTACGTGGTACAACTGGCCAGTTAAAAACATTGCAAGAAGAAATTGGAAACGCATTAATTCCTCTTGGTCATTTTGCTTTAGATATTGTTGACTTTATGTCAAACAGTAGGCGTTTAATTCACGTTTTATTAGGAGTTACAGCAGCTTTTGGTGCTTATGCAGTATCCGCAGTTAGAGCAGCAATTGCTACCAATACGTTAAGCACAGCTATGCGTAGAAATTTAATTTTTGGAGCTATGACACTTGGAGTTATTGCGATAGATGCATTTTTAGAAAAAATTGGATTCTTTGGTGAAGAAGCTGAAAAAACCGCTCCGAAAGTCAAAGATCTTGGTGAACTAGTTCAAGATTTATCAAATCAAAATTTAGATTTATCAGATGGTGTAAACGAAGCAACGGATAGTATAAAAAAACAAAAAGAAGCCGCAGAGCAACTTGCACAAAGTATACAAAAATCCGAAAACGCTTTATTATTACGCTTAGCGTTGATGCATGAAGAAACGGAATTAGGAAAAGCAAGAGTTAGAACTTTTGTAAATGAAAACAGAGACTTAACTGATTTAGAAATTGCTCGTTTAAGAGAAATCGACAATATAAACGCGAAAAACGATGCACAGAAAAGACAAATAGAAGTTGAACAAAAGTTAAATAGCATTAGAAGAGAATCTGCAATAATTCAATTACAGCTCGATGGAGCTACTGATCTTCAGGTGCAGAAAATGCAGATATTACAAAATACAGCTATGGATTTAGCTAACGAAATTCCAGAAATTGGATATAAAGATGTCATATCTGAAATAAAAGACTTTACAACCGCTGAAGAATTATCAAATTTAGAAATATCTCACTCCGATGCTTTAACAGAACAACTTGCACAAAGTATTCGTGATTTAGGAGCTGATCAATTAGCACTAGCAGTTAAAATAGATTTAAAAAGACAAAAGCAAATAGCTGATAATCAAGAAGTAAGGGATGCAGCTAAAGCTGCTGCTGAACATGCACGTAATATGAGTATGCTTGCTGGTGGTATTATTGCCGTCGCTGGGGCGTTAAAACAAGCGGGAGATGAATCTATGACGTTTGAACAACAAATGTCACTTGCAATGCAAACTATTGGTGGCATTTTAATGATGACACCGGGGATGCAAGTACCAGGCGCATTATTGCAAGCGGGGTCAATGTTCGTAGGTCATACTGGCGGTTTAATAAAAGATGATGGCATACAGCGTTTTGCTAATGGTGGGATGGTAAGAGGTCAAGATAATGTACCAATACTTGCACAATCTGGAGAGTTTATTATGCAACGTAGTGCAGTGCAAAACATTGGAGTACAAAACTTAGCTGCCATGAATGCTGGAGAAAGCACTGGTGGGGTTACAATAAATATTGAAGGCAATATGATAGGCAATGATGAGTTTGTAAGAGAAAACTTATTACCACAGATAAAAAAAGTAACCCAACAAAGTTTAGCGTAGTATGGCACTAAGTAACGCACCTAAAAGATCTAATGTTTCTGAAAATTGGTTATTTGATTTTACTGCTGATAATAATAACTGTATAGATTTTGATGGTAGTGACGATAATATAATATTTGGTGATATATTAGGTTCTGAGGTCAATTTTACTATAGAATTTTGGTGTAAAGCAGATTCAAAAAATAGTGGTGTAATAATTCAATTATCATCTGGCTCTGGAGAATCAGAAGCTGAAAATGTTTCATTTAATGTTAATTTGCAAAGTGGAGGTGAGTTTCGTTTGTTTTATGAGTATGGCAGCGGCTCAAATGAAACTAATACTACAAGTAGTTTTAATTTATCAGAAGATACGTGGACGCACGTTGCAGTTGTTCGTGATGATGCAAGCGGGAATGCATTGTTTTATAAAAATGGCGTATTAGTTGAAACTGAGTCTGCGAGCAATGATCCAACTGGTGGCACAAGCACAGATGCAAAAATGACCATAGGTAATAATTTTAATAGCAATAATGGATTTAATGGTGAGTTAGCTCATGTCAGAGTATGGAATGTGGCAAGAAGTGCAGACGAAGTATCTTATTATTATAATCGATTAGTTGATAGTACTCATACAGGCTTAGTTGGATATTGGAAATTGGACGAAGGTACTGGAGTGAGTGTTGCTGATTCAAGCTCAAACAATAACTCTGGAACAATAAGCGGAGCTTTGTGGTCAGTAGGTGGCTTTGATCAATTTATACATGCTTTTGGTTTATCATTTAAAGACACAACAGTCTCTAGTAACTACTATGTTGGGTCAGTTTTAAATAATTCAATTGCTATAAGAGATAGTATAGATATTAACTCAGGTCAATCCAGCACATCTAATATAACAATAACAAGTGCAAATTTTAAAAAACACGGAAGTGAGTTTTATAAATTATTGTTTAATGGCACTAATAACTTTCATAATAAAGAAGTGCGTGTGTTTGCACAATACGATTATGAAGATACACTAAGCAACTGTCAGCAAATTTTTTCTGGTAGACTTGTAGATGTACAATTAGATGGCAATGCAAACATTACTATGCAGATAAATTCACATCGACCGTGGGATGGAATAGAATTTCCTCAAACAAAACATGAAGTAAAAAATGTTTATGAGCCAGTAGTATATGGACAATACAATCCTTCAGACTTGTCTGCTTCTCCAAAGCTTGCGTCATATGGTGGTTTGTTTCCAGTTCCAGTAATAGACGTATCAAGTTACACTGAGGATGGTGCTACGCGAGGTCATATCAATACTATAATGCCCAAAGCGTATTCTGCTGGAGACAACAATCATTTACACATTCATATGGATGATTATTTTTTTGGAATAAGATTAAGTGTGAGTGAAAGCACTATTGATCACGCAACGGTTTTAGAGCATGGTGTTAATATTTTAAAAACATCAACACATTATTTTGCTATGGGGCATTTTGTTCCGTCAGTTGGCGTTAATGAATTTGGTGTTACAATGATGAGTAATATGGAAAATGCTTTTATAAGATCAAGTGACGGAAGTATTGATACTTCTACGTTTGCAAGCCAAACTATGAGCAGCGATGATCAAAAAGCGTATATACAACATCAATCATATAGAAAAGAATTTTCAAAAAGCACATTAATTGGCGCCAGAATTACAGTAGAAGCAGATCGTAATGATGGTAATACAAGTGATACAAACCAATATGATATTACTGCAAGAAAAAATGGAAGCACTCTAAATTCCAATAATATTTCGGTAAACTCTAATACACAAATTAGTCAAGCGGTTGGTGGTGGAATTAAGACAATCTCTTTTTCTACGGAGCCAGAAGCTCCAACACAAATTACCTACGAATTTAGTGCAGATGAAGCTACCACATACCCACATACATTAAAAATTTATGGTATTACAACTAATGTAAAAATTGATTTACATGATAAAGACGATGGCGATGATGATGCTGAAAGACTTGCAAATAAAAAATTTTATAGTGGTGGTGCTGGACTTACTGCATCGTGGGATTCAGATGCAATTGTGCATGGTCACGACGCTCATAGAGATTTATTACAACGCTTTGCGGGTATATCTAGCGCAGATCCAGAAAACTGGAGTTCTCTTGTTACAGATAGGACCAGAAATACAGCAGATAATGCAGATATTGACACATGGAAGATAAGATATTGGCAATTAGAACCAACTTCGTTAAAAAGTATTTTAGATAAAATGGCTTATGAGTTTTGTTTTAATTATAAAATTTCAGCATCTGGTAATTTAAAATACATACATGTTAAACGTAGTTCTGAGCTTGCTGCAACTGTAACATTAAGTAAGGCTGATATAAAAGATCTACAATTAAAAACAACCGGTTTGAGTGAAGTTGTTACAAAAATGGAGATAGCAAACAATTTGCATCCAGCTGTAAATAATAAATATTATAACTACACTACAAATACCAATACAACATCACGAGCAAAATATAATTTAGGTGACAAGGAAGGCTTTCAACAAATTAATTTGGACATGAATGTAGGAGAAATTCCGTCAACAGCAGACGCAGATCTAAACGCAGATTGGTATTCTTATAGAAATCATTTAATAGGAGATATGAAAATAATTGTAGAGTGTCAAATAATAAATTTAGCCAAAGGATACCAATTAGAAACTGGAGACATAATATCGTTTACAGATATGCCAATAGAAATGTTTGGTACGGATTTTAGCGCATCTAAATTTTTTATTATTACTGAATATAATCGATCAATCGGAAATGTCCGTATTGTAGCAAGAGAGGTGTCCTAATGGCAAACAATTTACCCATAGCAAGAGTTAGATTTTATTGTGATCAAATATCATACAGGCTTTCACGCGGAATACCAGTAAATGGTCGCTACGATGTACAAGCAACCAACACAGGCAATAACTTAGTAGGAATAAAAAGCGGTGGTGGCAGCGAAGAAGACCTCTTTGATATGCGACCACATAACTTAGTGACGTTTGATACTTCCGCTTCAACAGCTTCTAAAGCAGATCATGTGGTATTGACTTTAGATATGATGGGAGAGACTTCATCTAAGCGTTCTTTTATTGCAATATTAAATCATAACCTAGCAACAGCTACTGGAAAGATAAGAATTGCGGCTAGTAATACTGAAAGTCATGTTACCAATGATGATTTAACTGGCGCTACAGCTATAAATTGCACAGAAGTTGTAAACGCTGGTGGTGCTGATGGTTCGTCTAATCTATTCACACCCGCTGCTGATGGAAGTACGATTGTAACATGTGCAGAGAGTGATTTGCGCTATTGGGGTATACAGTTTGAAGGTAGTAACAGTAATAATTTTAGTAGCACGGATTTAACCGTAGGCTGTGTACTCGTTGGCGAGTTTTTTGATGCAGCTCCTGTAGATGTAAATTTAACCAGAACCATAGATTTTGATGGTGTAAATGTTCAAGAAAGCATAGGTGGGCAAAGATTTTCAACAATGTTAAATCACGGTCGTCAAACATCTAGTACATCTAAATCTCCATTTGTTACTACTACATCACAACAACAAGTGTTTGGCGGCCGTATGATTTATGATATGACCATGAGTCATGTAGCGCATGATGAATTAATGCCAACCCAATATAATACGTTTGACCCTACTGGAGATTCGTTTGTTAATGATGTGTGGAATATCACTAATGGTAATCACTTGCCATTTATATTTAGCATTGATAACACACATACTGGAAGCAATGCGGAAAGTAGTCATATCTTTGCGAGGTTTGGTCAATCAGATTTAAAGATGAATCAAGTGGCTAGTAATCGATTTAACTTTAAATTACGTATAGAAGAAGAGTTTTAATCTGTGGAAAACTGTGGAAAATACCATGCATTTTTGTGCTTTTTTGTGCATATTTGCTATAAATTAGGAATAACAAAAAACCCACTAAAATCAGTGGGTTTCTCGTCGGTAAATTACACATATGCGCCCGTAGCTCAGCTGGATAGAGCGTTGGATTCCGGTTCCATAGGTTCTCCGTCAATAAAACGCATCCCCTGTGGAACTATGTGGAAATATACCGCTGTTGTCTTCTGTTTCGTGGTAAATCATTAGCCGAATACTAGTTTGCCAAATAGCGCAAATTGCACAATCTCATCTGCGTCACCAGCATCAATAATACTCAAATCTAATGCTGTATCTCTGCGCGCACCATCATAGTATACTTGTACTGAATTTCTATAAATCCACTCTTGCAGACCCTTCTGTAAGTTATCCTGACTAAGATATAATACTGTTTTATCCTCACCAGATATGGTCATCTCTAACATACCACCAATAGCAAGCCACTCATACTCATGTTCTATTTTTGTGCGGCCCTCTGGTAGTTTGCCAGTATCTCCACCTAAACCTTTTACCGATGTAACCCAGTAGTTCACACCGCCTTCAAAGGCGGTGCAAAGCAGATCCATCATATCTTGTACAGATAATTCGACTTCTATGTTAACTTTCATTACGCGACTCCCATTTTACGATTAAATGCATTATCTACACTATCATTTATCTTATCCATTGTAGAGTGAGATACTGGAGCATAATGCTTACTTACTACTGACTTGGTAGAATCACCAATAGCGTACCCAGCAAGCTGTATATCGCCGTTTTCTTCTTCAGCCAACTGTGCCTTCAACCTACGTAAATCGTGGCACGTAAACTCAATATTAGTGATCTCAGCAATATTTGCAAGCATGCGTCGCAGCTTCTTGTAAGCAAATGGCAACGGCTTTTCATAGCCAGCGTCTTTCCATTTTTTTAGAATACCCATAACAATTGGATGCTGCTTGGCCAGTTTGCGCGTCATCTTGCGCTTTGGTAGTAAGCTAATTGTGCGCTTATTAAAATCAACGTGATGCCATTCTAGCTCTTTTTTACGGTTACGATAATTAAAGCCAAGTAGCTCTTTAGCTCTCGCGCCTGTATACGTGTATAGCGTGATTAAGTCCTTTTGATATTCGCTTAGGTCAGGATGATTAAATAATGTAAGTATTTCTTGATCGCTCCAAATTTTAAATTCAATGTCCTCACATTCAGATGCATTATATTTGTCATTCTTTGTAACGACTTCAAAATTAACCATACCACGCCCTTGCGGTCCGCCATTTGTAGTTGCCCACATAAATATGCAACGCAAGTCGCGTAAATAGCTATTGATTCCATTCCGGGTACAAGTAAGTGAGCGATGAGCCTTGTAAATTTCCCATCCCATAAGACCATCGCGCTTCATACCGCGTATATTATCTACTGGTGTATCAAGTGGAAATACTTCCTCAACACTATTCATTACTGCATTATAACGAGAACTTGTTAAAGCATTCAGCTTCAAATCAAGCACGTTAGCTGTGTATGCATTAAACACGTCTTGTATGGTGACCGTTTCATCGGCCATGTAATACATAGACTTCCAGATTGGGTTATTGGTTTTGTGGTAATGCGCTATGTTTTCCCAGCGGCGCAGCTCTTCATTAGCGTCATGTTCGTTGCTAAATGTAGCTTTCTGCCACTTAACCTTGACCGGGTCATAGTAGGATAGCACATATGGTTTTTTTGCGTTTTTTTCAGCTCTTTTATTAATTGATGCCATGGTATTGTCTCCTGTTTTGTTTTGTGGTGATTAAAATTTATTTGGTTTAGCTTTTGCCTTCAATGTCACCATTTACCCAATAGTAGTACGAACGAACAATTCCTTCAGTTTTATCGTGATAACTTTCGATATTGTACATTCTATAACTGCCATCTTTGGCCTTCCATAAAATATGTTTCCACATATTGTGTGTATAGTCTGGTATATCATCTGGAATTGAAGCTAATAAAATTTCAAGACTATCGTGATGATACTTCAACGCCCATTCCTCACTTGTGAATCTTGATAACTCCTGTTCAGTATATCCGGTCATTGATGTATCTCCAGTTACTATATTATTACTAAAAGATTTAGTACTGGGGTCATATTCACATTTAGTTTTGAAATGAAACGCTGGTTTGTTTTTCTTTTTTTTATAGCTTATCAATATGGTATTTAAGCGATCTATTTCTTCCTTTTGATTTTTGATTTTTTCCTTTTGATATTGATTAGCTTCTTCAAGAACATTTATGTATTTACGGTTTTGAATTGCATGCATGGTTTTTTCCTCCTTTTGTTGCATGTGATCAATTTGTATTCCTTGAGGTGTTTTTACTATCTTTAAATTAAATGCATCTGCTACGGCATATAGCGACTTATCATGTATTTTAGTAGCGCTACCATTTAACCACCTATATATCTGTTGCCTACCAATATTAGTTTGTAGACTTATTTCGGTAATGTTAGTTCCGGGTGACAAGAGTTGCTTTTGAATCATTGCAACAACTGCACTGTGTTTAGACGTGTATAGTTTCATGTTTATCTTTCCTTAATGAGCATAATATTACAACAAATATGCACAAATAACAAAAAAATACTTGTAAAAGCTTCACATAGTAAAATATATTAGCTACACATGAACAGTAAAAAAGCTACACACAACCAGTGGACAATTCCAAAATTGATGGAGAAATATCAGTACAGTTTACGTGATTTATCGCCAATGTGCGGATTGTCTCCCAGTATGTTATGTAGGTTGTTTAATGGAAATAGAAAGTTTTTAAGCAGACATAAATCTGTGATTGCAAAAATATTTAATGTTGACGAGAAAAGTATTATATGGCCACAAAAAAACCAGAACATAAAGTAGGTTGGATGACAATCAGACAAGCTGCTGAATACTTAGGTGTATCCGAGCGTGGTTTGAAATATGCAGTTGGTCTTAAAAAGCAAAACATCGCAAATAAAGAGTTACAATTAAAAAGCTACGGTAATCGTACACTTATAAATGTAAAAAGTTTAGATGAAATTAAAGAGATTTATATTAATGCTCCGCAGCACTAAACGGCGTCATTATATATATATGTTTATCTTTCCTTCGATAACTATAGGCGTCGTTTAGTGCAATATATAATACACATACCAGATGAGCATGAACGATACAAGTTTGCTGCTAAAATAAAAAAAATACTTACTAATGCAAAAATGAACCCGGAAGAATACATACCCGGTAACAATACTATATATAAAACAGATATTGGAATTAAAGCAAACGTATCTCAAAAAGTTTTGGCTCAAGTGTTGAGACAAATAGAATCGCGTGGCTATACAGTTATAAATGCAAAAGGCTCAGAAAATCCGAGCCTTCAGCACTCTGGATCGTCACCACAACAATCACAGAAGACAATAGGAGAAATTACACATGGGATTATTTGATGACAATTACGACTTACCAGAATCTGGTGGTTCTAATCTATTTGCAAAGCTGGAAAACGGCGAAAACCGTTTCCGGGTTTTAGAGAAACCAACAACTGGCTTTGTACACTGGGAAAATCAACAGCCCACTAGATACAAAGCTAAATCTGATGTACCGTCCAGCGCAAAGGACGTAAAACACTTTTGGTTTTTTCCAGTATGGATGTACGATAAAAAAGCAAAAACTGGTAGCGTAAAGTTTCTTGATATATCACAAAAAACCATTATTAGAGAACTGTATGCATTCGATCAAAATGAAGATTGGGGCGATCTAAATACTTACGACATTATTATATATAAAGATGGCGAAGGCATGGAAACATCGTATAGAGCTATGCCAGTACCAAAGTCTGATATGCCAAAAGACGCTGCTAAAGCTTGGGAAGCGATGAAAGACAATTACATGCCAGAGGAATTGTTTAAGGACGGTGGATCTGTATATAAGGATGATAATAGTGTTACAGATTCGGACGAAGAAGACGACGACGATGGGTTGCCGTTTTGATTAACGTCCAAAAGAAAGGGTATCGTGGTGAAGTCGAGGTTCTTAGCTTGTTTGAGAGCCTCGACATCGAAGCAGTACGCGCATGGGGTAGTGATGGTCGCAGTATTATGCAAAAAAGCGACGTTGATATATTAGCAAAAGTCGATGATATAAATTTAAAAGTACAAGTAAAACGCCGCAAAAAATTACCAGCGTACTTACAGTTTAAAAATTGTGACCTTGTAGCTACAAGACAAGATAGAGGTCGATGGATATATATATTACGTGAATCCACTTTTAAAAGATTATTAGAAAAATGTGTTTCGTAGTCAATAAAGATTATGCTGAAGAATTTAAAATTAAAAGTATGACAAATGCTTTTATTAAGGTTGGCGAACCAAAGAGTTCTTCAGCAGATATTGCCGATCATGTCGCAGTGCATGAAAGCGGGGTCAAAAGTGTTGTAAAAACTGGTCAAGGGTCGGCGTTGGTGGTAACAGCCAAGGCCCCGCAAGCATTAGGAGATAATAAAATGAATGCAAGAGCAAATTTAGTCGAAATCGTTGGTAGCAGCGTAGATAAGGTGCTAAAAAAACATAAAGTTAAAAACAAAGATAAACGCATCGAAATCGCCATGGACGTTTGCGACGAAATATTAAGATTTTTAGACAATCCAAAAAACTTTAAAAAGAACGATGAACGGTAAAGAATTTAATCAGCACCGTAAAGAATTTTTTGAAAAAGCGATGTCTCTAAGCGACGCTAAAAGCGTTGAGTATACAATCTCAAATATTGACCGACTATATAATTTTAAACATGTTGCTGCTCGGCTTGGTATTACGCCAGAGCAAGCATTAATGGTCTACGTATTAAAACATGTAGATGCAATATGTAATGACGCAAAAACCGGGGTACAAGTATCTGATGAAACGGTATTCTCCAGAGCGATGGATATTTGTAATTACATGGTTTTATATACTGGACTCAAAAAAGAACCACAACCAAATGAAGATAACACTAAACCAGATGGAACTGAGCATGGCACTATTGAGCGGAGCGGAGAGAATGCTACAGAACCAAAAAAATGGAAAGAGTATACGCAAACAAAAACTTGATCCAGACATAAATGGAATGGCTGGCGAAATTGCCGTAGCCAAAGCGTTTAATCGATTTCCAGATTTATCAGTAGGACCACACAGGCGTGGCTACGATCTTATCATTACAGGCCGTAAGGTTGATGTAAAGACCACTACATATAACCCCGGTTATCTACAGGCAAAGCTGAATAAAAGGTTTGAAGATGCCGACATTTACTTATTAGTTACAGCTGATTTACCGCATTATACCATACAAGGCGGTGCTACAGCACAAGACTTACTGCGCTCGACCAATATAAAAGACACAGGGTATGGACAATTTTATACTCTGGAACAAAATCAATTACAGAGTGTGCAGCAGCTATGGAGAAATCGCTATGCACAGTTTAAATAAAGGTAAGATGGGCGAACTAGCTGTGCAAAAAAATTTGATACAACAAGGATATGGTATTTATGTACCAGTTGTGGATTCAAAACAAGTAGATCTTATTGTTGAATTAAATAACGGCTCAATGAAGCGAGTTCAAATTAAAACTGTTACAGAATTAAAACGCGGTACAGCTGTAGAGGTTAGCCTTACAAAATATAAAAATACGAATAGAATTGACGTCGTCGCTGTGTATTACATGCCAGATGACATTATTGCATATGTGCCTTATGAAAATACACATGCGCTATCGCTTGCATTAAAAACCAGTAAGAACAATCAAACAAAACATCGCAAGTGGTTTTACAGTTATGAACACTTTCCGGAGTTTAGTTAATGGAACGTCATTACGCTGGCAGTATATCCTATGATAATGATGAAGGGGAGTGGGAAGATGCGATGTTTATGGCGTTTTCTATTGAGGACTTGTGTAAGGACATGAAAGCTTTTATGAGTCGAAGACAAAATTCAGAAGTACACTTTGCTTCTTATGTAGATAAGTGGGGCAAAGAGCATGACATAACAAACAATGTGAAGGAGAGAATAGATGTTGCACTTAAAAAATGAAGAAACTAGAGGACGTAAACTTATTGTCGATGATGTGTTAAAAGCGTGTGGTAAGTGTGGTCAGGTCTGGGAAAAAGTCAATAAACGTGTGTATGCAGTAGATCATATTATTTATCCGTATGGCGTAATTCCTAGATATGGTAAAGAAATCAAAACATGTCCAAGGTGTAAGTGATGTTTTTAATAGACGTTGCAGAGTGGTGCGTAGAAGCACTTGTGTTAGGTTTGTCTTTTTTCTTTTTTGCGATTGGAACATTCATTTTATTAATGGTCATAAGTGTCTGTAAAAATGCAATAACAAGAAATGATTATATAACAGACTTTAAGGAGTGGTTAAATGGGAAAAATATTAAAGCATAGTAAGTTTAAAAAGCATGGCCAACATTACTTATTAGATGATGAAACCAAAGCGCCAAGTGTGACCACGGTTATAAATAACAATTTAGGTTGGAATAAAAATGCGTTAATGAACTGGGCAAAGACTCAGAGCGCTATGGGTAATGATGTGGATGCGATGTTAAGTGATGCTGCTGATACAGGAACATTATTACATTTATTAATTGAAGCTCATCAGCGTGGCTTTGATGTGGATACTAGAGATTTTACAGCGAATCAAGAAGCAGCTGCATTAAAATGCTTTACCGGGTATTTAAACTGGGCTAATAAAGTCAAGTTTAAACCACTGGCAAGCGAAGTGATTATTGTAGATAATGATCAGCGTGTAGCCGGTACGGTAGATTGTATCGGTAAAGTGGGTGATGACTTAATCTTAATTGATTGGAAAACGAGTCGATATTTATATCCAGAGCATAAAATTCAAGTATCTCAGTACGTGCATATGATGGAAAAGCCTAATAATGTTAGCTATATCACCGTAAAAAATGGTAAAGCAAAGCGACTTACGCCGGAAAACAATAAACGCAAATTTGCCTATGCTATGATATTAAGATTTGATAAAACCGAGGTAAAGTACCACCAGCATAAAGTAAAGCGGGAAAAGATTGAATCGGGTATCATTGCATTTCAAAACCTTTTAAACCTACATAATATAAAGAATTCAGTTTGAAACCGCAGTTTAGTCGCGTTAATTCGCGCGGTACTAGAGCGGTTTGCCCACAGCCAGATTGTGGAAAAGACTTTAGTGTCGCGATACATGAAGATTTTAGCTTTTGCCATAGATGCAGAAAGCATTGGCCGCACCATAAAAAAAACCGTGTAGATATAGAATCTTATGAACCGGTAAACACACGCACGCCAGTGTTTATTCGGGGAAATAAAGTACGTGAAGAATCTAAATACGATAAAGCACGAGATAATTATTTAAAATATTTTAAGATAGTAACCAAGCATTTAGAGCTGCCATGGCCAGAAGCAGCAAAAGAATATGAAATTGGAGCTTTAAATAAAGGCAAAAAAGATGTTCAGTTAGTATTTAAAATTGAGGATGATCATTATAAATATCATAAAGGTAGGCAGTTTGGTAATGCAGATTGCAAAATTTTTCCATTAAGCGTGCTTCCACAACTACAACCCCATAGTACGCTACTGGTCGTAGAAGGCGAGAAAGACGCGATTACGGCCAACTCTAACGGTGCGCCAGCTATTACGTTTACCTCAGGTGCTGGCGCACTACCCTCCAATATTGATTCAATTAAAGAGTTTACAAAAGTTGTTATTTGTTACGATAATGACCAGAAAGGGAAGGAAGGCGCAGACAAAGTTGCGATGCAGCTATACAAGCAAAATAAAAACCGTAAGCTAAAAATATTAAAATGGTCAAACAAGCCAGATAAATATGACCTCACAGACTATTTTAGAGACGGATATACGGC
>CEOA01029880.1_pt1 | contig 16473 bp, 26 predicted proteins | sample 530251 | NCBI WGS metagenome assembly CEOA01 (sample SAMEA2619838, study PRJEB7988) | marine metagenome | biome: marine biome (ENVO:00000447); feature: surface water layer (ENVO:00002042); material: "saline water (ENVO:00002010), including plankton (ENVO:xxxxxxxx)" | depth 5 m
ATAAAAAATATGAAGAAGCACGGATGTGCTTACCACGGTGGAGAAGGTAAAACAGACTACTTCACTATAAAAGGATTCTCAGAGATAGATATTGATACTTATGAGGATTTAGAACTAGCAAGAGCCGTATGGAGTTATACTAATGGGAATTAGAACAGAGATTGATGTCCCTTCTATTTTAAAGAAGGATGGAGTAGCATCTAATAATTTATTTTCAGCAAATAAGGAAATAGTAAACATAGAAGAAATTTTAAACAATGCACCTGAACCTAGTTGGAGTCATAGAGTTGTAGATTCGGATAGTAACTCCGCAACTTTAATATGCCAGAATCCTGGAGAAGGTAATAGAGAACATTGGCACCCAGATTGGAATGAGTGGTGGTTTATTATTCAAGGAGAGTGGGAATTTGATATAGAAGGTGTTACCAAAATAGTAAAGAAAGGTGATTTTGTATTTATTGAGAAAGGTAAAATCCATAAAATAACAGCCACTGGAGATATTCCTGCTATTAGATTAGCGGTTAGTAGAGCAGATGTTGAACATGTCTACAACGATTAAAGCAGTCCTTTTAGATGTTGATGGTGTTCTTACGGATGGTAAGAAATACTATTTCGAAGGGAAGGTAGCTAAATCTTTTTCTGTTAAAGATGGACAAGGTATAAAAGATGCTCAAGAAAAAGGTATTATTTTTGGGATAATCACCTCGGATAATTGGGACGAGGTAAAAGAGAGAGCCAACCATTTAGGAATTAAAGATGTCTACATAGGTACAAAAGATAAGGTGAAAGCAGCAAAAGATTTTTGTTTAAAATATAATCTAGATTTAGCATCCGAAGTTTGTTTTATGGGAGATGATGTGAACGATATTCCTATATTAAAAGAAGTATATCTAGCAGCCTGTGTAAAAGACGCTGTTCCCTCTGTACATTCTCTGTGCAATTCTAAAAAAGGTTATATATGTAACACGGTAGGAGGTTCTGGAGCGGTACGTGAATTATTACACTTTATAATTAAAAATTAAAAATATAATTAGATAAAAATTTCTATAATATATTAATGCCTAATTTTAGCCGTAGTAATAAGTTTAACATTCACATGGATTTGGATAGAAGTGAAAAATCTTCCATCTATAATATGAATGAAGGTAGGTACATTTTAGATTTTTTTGGAATGTACGCTTCTTGCCCGTTAGGGTTTAACCATCCTACGTTTAAAACTGCAGAATATCAGAGGGAGCTACTTAGAGCTTCTCACATTAAAGTAACTAACTGTGCGATAAGTTCAGATATTAGTTTATCTTTCGACAAACAATTTTCTGAGTTTGCTCCCTCAAAATTTAAACATAAATATTATTGCTGTACAGGGTCTTTAGCTGTAGAGTCTGCTATTAAAACAGCATTAGAAGCTTACAAAAAACCAAACCCTAAAATAATAACCTTCCCTAAATCATTTCACGGAGGAAACGCATGGGGCTCATTCTTTACATCCAGAGAGAAACCTATAGATAAGGTTGTAGGAGGTCATCCTAGGAATTATGCGATTCAATGTACTGAGAACATGGAGTCTATCCTGAACGCTAATTACCATTATAATGTAGCTGCAGTTCTAATAGAGCCATTAAGGTCTACTTTCGGAGATATTAAGTTTGATAGGAAATTTTTAAAAGAATTAAATTCTTTTTGCAAAGCTAGAAATATCCCTATCATTGTAGATGAGATACAAACTGGAATGGGAGCTACAGGAACTTACTGGTTCTATGAGCAACTACCTATTGACCCTGATATTGTTATTTTCGGGAAAAAAGCTCAGCTTTCAGGTATCATGGTTACTGAAAAACTTTCTGATATATTTAACCAAGAGGGATGTAAATTAGAAGTTACTTGGGATGCTACTCTGTTTGATATGATTATGTGTAAGCATATACTAAAAGCATACTATGAGCTAGACATTTTAGATAATGTAAAGAAAAGAGCTGACCAAATTATAAAAGGTATTACAAATCCACGAATTAAAAATTTAAGAAATGAAGGATTGTTAATAGGGTTTGATTTGGAGACTGAGGAAGAGAGAGATTTATTTCAAGAAGATTGTTATAGGAAAGGTCTTCTTGTCAACACTGCTGGAAGTAACACTATAAGGTTAAGACCTAATCTTGCAGTTAATAAAAGTGAAGTAGAACAAGCTTTAGAAATTATAAACTAATACGATGGAAACAAGAATAGATTTTGAAAATATTGAACAAAAGTTGGAAACAGCTTTAGATTCTAAGGAATTTAAATCTCTAGCAGAGAAGGTTAATAAAGCTACGAGAATTTACATAATAGGTAATGGAGGTCTTCATTATGTTGCAAGTCACGCAGCTACTGATATGACTCGTTTAATTCCTGGAAAAACTATATCATCTTTTGATAGTGTAGGGTTTATTACTTCTAACGCTAATGACCATCCTTATGATTTACTTTTCCTTAGGTGGTTAGAAACTATAACTCTAGACACAGACTCTGAAGAAACTCTAGTTATAGGAATGTCCTGTTCCGGTAAATCAAAAAATATTTTAAATGCGTTAGAGTGGGCTGATAATAAAGGCATGGATACATTTATGATTAGCGGTAAAAGTTCAGGCACGTTACCGGAAACCGTAGAGGAATTAGATTTAAATTGTAGCTATTTTCACACAGTCGAAGTAATGTCTTTAATGCTTTGTTATGATTTAGTTCATAGAACTGGAAACAGATGTCCTTCTATTAATCAAGAAATTAAGCGTAAGCATGGGGAGTAAGGTATTAGTTACCGGAGGCTCTGGATTTTTAGGAACTAGATTACAGATAAAAAACCCAAATTGGATTTACATCTCATCTAAAGACGCAGATTTAACCAAGTATGATGAATGTGTCCGTGTTTTTAAAAAATATAAACCAGACGCTATTATTCATCTGGCTGCTAAAGTAGGAGGTATTAAAGAAAATTCTACTAAGCCTGCTGAATTCTATGATACTAATATAAAGGTAAATACCAATGTCTTAGAGGCTGCCTATAAATGCGGAATAAAACGAGTTTTATCAGCCCTGAGTACCTGTACATTTCCAGACGTGGTGTACTCATACCCATTCACTGAAGAGAATATATTTGACGGACCTCCTGCAATTACAAATAGAGCTTATGGGTTTACAAAAAGAGCCTTATACATTCAAACATTAGCGTATAGAGAGCAGTACGGAGTTAATTACTCTTGTTTCTGTCCTTCTAACTTATATGGACCTAATGATAACTTTGATTTAGATTCCTCTCACTTCGTTCCTGCATTAGTAAGAAAGTTGCATGAATCAAAGGAAGGGGACACCTTAGAGTTTTGGGGGACAGGCAACCCAAGAAGGCAACAATTATACATAGATGATTTAGCAGATATAGTTCCTATCCTTCTAGAGAAACATAACTCAGACATACCTATAATAGTAGCACCTAATGAAAATCTAAGAATATCAGACCTAATTTCTACCACCTTGAAATCTTTAAATATGGAAAGAAAAATTAGTTTCAATAAGAAGTTAGACGGTCAACTGAGAAAAGATGGAAGTAATAAAAAACTTATGGAAATACTTCCTAAAGATTTTGAATTTACTCCCTTTAATAAAGGTATAAGTACAACCTATTCATGGTATTATATTAAAAAACAATTTGACAATGGAATCTAAAACAGCATTTATCACGGGGATAAACGGTCAGGATGGTTCTTACCTAGCGGAATTGTTACTAGGTAAGGGTTATAAAGTGGTAGGATTAATTAGAAGACTATCAGTTCCTGAAAGCCAAACATCCAGACTAGAAGAAGCTGAGGTATACCCTCAAAGCGATAATTTATATTTGGAATACGGAGATTCCACGGACCAATCATGTTTAGTTCGCATTCTGTCAAAATATAAACCTGATGAGATATACAATCTTGCTGCTCAATCACACGTTAGAGTGAGTTTTGACGCTCCTCAATTTACTACAGATGTAGTAGCCAAAGGCACACTTAATCTTTTAGAAGCTATGAGAACGGTATGTCCTGAGGCTAGAATGTACCAAGCAGGGTCTTCAGAGATGTTTGGCAATAGTATAGACTCTGATGGATATCAGAGAGAAACTACACCTATGATACCTGTGAGCCCTTACGGATGTGCTAAGTTATTTGCACATAGTATATGTCGTAATTATAGAGAGTCTTATAAATTATTCATAAGTAATGGAATATTATTTAACCACGAATCTCCTCGACGTGGAGGAAATTTTGTTACCAATAAAGTAGTTAGAGGAGCCTTTGATATTTTAGAGGGTAAGGTTGATAAATTAGCTCTAGGCAATCTAGACGCTACAAGAGATTGGGGACATTCTAGAGATTATGTAGAAGCCATGTGGCTTATGCTTCAGAATGATGTTCCTGGAGATTATATTTGCTCTACTGCAAGGTCTCACTCCGTACAGGATTTAGTAAACTACGTCTTTAAACGTTTAGATTTATGTCCGGATAATCATATAGTAATAGACCCACAATATTTTAGACCTGAAGAGCTTAATGATTTGAAAGGTGATTATGGAAAAGCTTTTAAAGAGCTAGGATGGTCTCCAAAGACAACTTTTGAACAACTTTTAGATGAAATGATAGAAGTTGAAGGAAAGAAAAGAAAAATAACAATAAAACACTATAATAAAGTATGACATCATTTTTAGACGATATTTGTAAACAACTAGATAATGCGTCTGTATTATCAGACGAAAGCCAAATTTATGGATATGTAGATTCAGGCTCATATGCTTTAAACAAAATAATTTCAGGAAGTTATAATGGCGGTTACCCCATCGGTTCTATTACGGAGATATACGGCGAGAGCTCGTCAGCAAAGACGGTGTTTCTCACACACGCTTTCATCGGAGCACAAAAAGCAGGATACCACACAGTCATGGTCGACAACGAACATGCCTACTCCCCCTCGTTCGCAGAAAAGCTAGGTCTAGACTCTAAGAAACTAATATACACACAACCTGAAACTATTGAGGAATGTTTTGAGACTATTGAAAAGGTTATCAAAGCCATACGTAAGAAAGATGCAGACACTCCAATCATGATTGGCTATGACTCCATCGGAACTTCTCCTACTAAGAAAGAAATGGATGAAGACTTTGGCAAGAACTCCGAGATGGGAGGAGCACTTAGAGCAAAGGTAGCAGGACAGTGTTTAAGACGAATCAATCCACTGTTGAGAAAGTACAAAGCAGGACTTATCATTATCAATCAGGTTCGTAGCAAGGTTGGAGTTATGTTTGGAGACCCTCGTACTAGAGCAGGAGGAGGTAAAGCACTTCTTTACTACTGTGGAACATCACTTGAAACAGCTTCAGGTAAATCAGACCAACTGTTTGATGACCGCAAAAATCCTCTAGGTATTACAGGCACGATAAAGGCAGTTAAAAATAAAATAACTAAACCTTTCCAAAGTTGTGAATTTAAACTATTATATGATGAGGGACTTGTTCCTGAATATGGACTGACTGAGTCTCATTATAAAGATGGAATGGCTACCAAACCTTCACCGGGTTGGTTCTCATTAGATAACGGCAAAACCAAGCACCGCAAGGCAGAGCTAGATATCAAGATTGCAGACAAATTAAAAGCAAATGAAGAATAGAGTTATACAGTTAGATAAATTTGCCGATTCTAGAGGGTGGAGTGTTAACGATATCTATTCAATCGTAAGGTCTAATCTATTGACTCCCGAAGCTAGAACCCCATATGATAGAGCATATGATTTTAAAGACTGTCAAATAAATTATTCCATATTATATCCAGGAATAGTAAAAGCTTGGCATAGGCATAAATACCAAGACGACTATTTTTGTGTTCTACATGGAATGGCTCAGGTAGGAATCTACTCAGATGAAAATGGAGCCGAAAAACATTTCATAGGAGAGCACAATCCATGTGTTATTCACATTAAAGCAGGTGAATGGCACGGTCTTACAGCAGTAGGAACTAAGCCTGTAGGACTTCTTTATCTTGTAACCAACACCTATAATCCTACCTCTCCTGATGAGGAGAGAACTGCGTTTGATGATTTCGTAGGAGCTGATTGGTGGAAACCTGAAAACAAATAATGCTTGAATTTATACTCGCAATACCTTATGCTATCATAGGGGCTCCCATAGCTGTAATTGTATTAAAGTTTTTTATAACTTTAATGTTTAGTCCTGTAATAGTCGCTAATGATTTATTAAACACTGCTACAGAAGAAGTTTTAGATATATCTAGAACTAGAGAATCTCTAGTAGACCAATTATTTTTAGGAGCTACAGGAAAATTACCCACAGATAAAGAACGTGAGATGTTCTCAGGTCTTGATAAGAAAGAAATATATGATACCTTTAAAAGTATGGAAGCAGACCCTAAAGTTTCGTATGACCCTAAGTATGCTATTGATGACCCTTTTCAATTTGACGATTAATGCCATTAACTAAAGAAGATTCTAAATGGGAGTGGCATGGAGTTCAATGCTCAAAATGCAAAACTAAGTCCGAAATTAGGATAAAATTGGGAACTTTGTGGAAATCCTCCCAATTTGACCGAAAACATGAGTACACCTGTAAATCTTGTAAAAAATCAAAAAAAGGTAAGTAGAAGGGTATATAACATAGGATAAACTAATGAGCATTTTCGGAAATAAAGGTATTAATTATGAAAACACTACAAAAGCTTTAGAGGCTGAAATGGAATTTAAAATTTTTGTAGAGTCTAAAATGAACGGCGATAGCTGTAACATATATGCTGGTTACAGTGATGAGAAGATTCTTGAAATTTTAAAGGAAGAATTTTCTATGTATAAAGGCGCATCTCCGACTAAAAAAGGAGAGGTTGAGTCTAAAAAAGCTAAAATACCTTCTTTCGAGTCTATTGGCACAGCATTAAAATCTCAAGAATACGGAACTATTTTTACAACTCCTCAATCTGACAGAATATATGTAATTACTAAAGGAACGTGGGGAGAGAAATCAGAAAATAAAGTAGTTAAAGGATTCTCAACTGCCACTGACATGGAAAAAATTAAAACCTACGCTAAAAGAACCAAAGTTAAACATGGTGGTTCGGCTGTAAACACTCTAGACAAAGATGAAGTTACGCCAACAATGATGAAAGGTAGAAATGTAAAACTCAATAAGTTTAAGAAGAAATAATATCATGAACATACACCAAAGAAGAAGAGCAGAAAGAGCAGCTAAATTAGCAGAACAGGCAGCAGCAAAAGCAGCAGCGGAGGCTGCAAACTCTCCTCTTGTAAAAGAGGACTTGGCTAAAATGACCAAAGACGAGCTAGAGGCTATGGGACGTGAAAGATTCAATGTTGAACTTGATAAACGTAAAACCAAAGCTAAGCTTGTGAAGGACCTTTTAGACGCGCAATAATCATGGCTAGACCTTACAACCCTAAAACCGACCTATACACAGCACCTCGTATACAGAAGGAGTTTAAAACAATACTCAAAGATATCGAAGGTGATAGGGAGAAAGCATGGGAAGCATATGAATATTTTAAAGAATTGGTAGAAGCTAATCCTGATGATATGAAAGCGAAAGCGGAAATGGTTAAGTGTTTGGAGATTTATACGAATACACAGAATACGAAAATGAAAGCATTGGACTCCCTTGTAAAAATTAGAGTCCACCTTGATAAAACCCCTGCACCTGATAAAAACGCGGAAAACTTGGAACTTCTTTCCTTTGATGACTTAAAACAAAAAAATTATTAGGAGTATTTCGGGAATTATCTCATCTATAATATAGCATGAGTGAATTAAAATACTTTGTTACCTATAGTCAATCTCTAGATTGCTTCGTTAAAGTTCGTAAAGTAGGTAAAGATGAGATAGATGCGATGTTCGCAGTTCTAGATGAAAGATTATCTGACAGCAACTACAGCATAGAAGAGTTTACAGAATTTATATGTAGAAGTTTGGTACACGATTATCAAAGTCTTTTAAAAATTCACGGTAAATCCAACCTTCTTTCAGAATCTCTGTATTCCTGTGTCGTAGAGGTTTATCCAATCCTGACGATTGAGTCAGCCTGTATGCATTTTAATTTTTTGGCTGAAGGAGGTGTTCCTCTCAAAGACCTTGACCTTAAACCAACTAATGAGACAGGACAATACGATATGTCCGAATTAAAGGATATAAGGAAAAAAATAGAGAGTAACTTAATAGGACAAGAAGAAGCTGTAGAGAAGATGTTTAATATGTTTAAACTAGTTAACTCAGGCTTTGAAAGCTTTGGTTCAGCATTTTTTATAGGTCCTACAGGAGTAGGTAAAACACACATAGCTAATTTAATAGCTGAGCATTATCTAGGAAGTCCTAATAAAATTTTAAAAATTAACTGTTCAGAGTATGCAGGTCCTCATGAGTATGCTAAATTGATAGGAAGTCCTCCGGGATATGTGGGTTCTAATGAACCTGGAATATTAGCTACTAAAGCAGAGGAATCTTCACAATGGGTAATACTGTTTGATGAGATTGAAAAGGCTGATTCTAAGCTTCATAATTTACTATTAGGATTTTTAGATGATGGATTTATTACAGATAATAAAGGAAATATTTTAGATTTTTCAAATTCAATTTTTTTGTTCACGAGTAATGTAGGAATACATGATAATGTAGGAAGGAAGAACGTAGGGTTTGAAAATACTGTAACTACTTACAATCAGGCTAAGGAATTAGTAATGGATGCCTTTAAAAGAGAGTTTGCTCCTGAGTTCATTAACCGTATAGATGAGGTTATTTTCTTTAATCAGCTTACTCGTGAGGATGCGGAAAACATCGCAAAATTAAATTTGCGTGATTTACCTATAAAAATTACTAAAAAGTTAGTATCGTACATAGTAGATAATGCATACTCGCCTGAGTATGGAGCTAGAAACATAAAGCGGTTCATTAAACAACATGTTACATTAAAATTAGCTGATAAAATCCTAAACGGGTCAAAAGCAGATAAATTCAAACCAAAATTCCAACAAGGAAAACTACAGGTAGAGGAACTATAACAATGACAAGTAAACCAAACATAATTCTTACGAACGCTAGGCTCTTGATGAGTATATTAATACCTCTGATAACAGTTTTATACTTCTTCTTTCAACTTCAGGCAGATATAAAAGTAAATGCAGGTCATATCGAAGATAATATGCAACAGATTATGAAGATGGAACAGCAGATAGAGAATATGGAAAAGAGCATGAATACGTTAGTTACAGACATTAAAGTTATGACAGTACAAGTAGAAACCATGTTAAAACAAATGGATAGAATGGAGAAAAAACTAGAAAAAGAATAAATATTTCTTACATAATTGAAGCCTCTTATACTATAATGGTGTAAGGGGTTTTATTTTTTTTGGAAAATTTAAAAAACGTAACGGGTGTAGTATTAGCAGGAGGATTGGGTTCTAGATTGGACCCTTTAACTAGAGCTACGAATAAACACTTACTTCCTGTATTTAACGAACCTATGGTATTTCACCCTATTAGGACGTTAGTAAACTCTGGTATTAAAGATATTTTAGTTGTTACTGGAGGTCCTCATGCTGGAGATTTTATAAGAGTTTTAAAAAATGGGGAAGATTTAGGATTAGAACGTCTAAATTATGCATACCAAGATGGGGAAGGTGGTATAGCTCACGCACTATCAATGGCACAATCTTTTGTAGGGTCTAATAAATGCGTTGTAGTTCTTGGGGATAATTTAATCTTTGAAGATGTCTCACAACCTGTATTACAGTTCTCTCTAGAAGATAAAGGAGCACATATTTTTACTAAAGAGGTTTCAGACCCTGAAAGATTTGGTGTGGTTGAATATTCTCCCGTAGGTAATTCAATCCAAAACATAATAGAGAAACCTGAGTTTCCTCCATCTAAAGACGCAGTTATAGGTTTGTATATGTACGACAATACTGTATTTGATAAGATAAACTCTCTATCACCATCTCAGAGAGGTGAGTTAGAGATAACAGATATAAATCAAATGTATTTAAAAGAGGGTACATTGACAGCTCATAAGATAAACGGAGCATGGCTAGATTGTGGAACTCCACAGTCTTTAGCTGAAGCCAATGCTATTGTATTAGAAGATTACAAAAACACACATTAATGAACAGAGATATTAAAACCATATTATTAACTGGAGGAACTGGAACTTTAGGTTCTACACTTTTACCTTTATTAAAAGAAGCAGGATACGAAGTCCTAGCACCTACACGAGAGGAATTTCCTGTAGAGGATATTTTAGGAGTAAGTGATTATTTAAGTGATGGAAAAAGATTCGATTGTATACTACACTGCGCAGCTTGGACCGATGTAAAAGGTGCTGAAAAACCTAAAAACAAACAAAAAGTAATAGAGACTAACATATACGGAGTTATGAATATGAGGGTGGCTGCGAAACGTCAACCTAGGAAAACAAAAATTGTTTATATCTCAACAGATTATGTGTATGATGGTATGGAAGGAGGGTACACAGTAAAATCTAAGCCTAATCCTGGAACATTCTACGGATGGACAAAGTATGCAGGAGAAGCATATATAGAACCTACAGACTTAATCATAAGGACCTCATTCTGTAAGAGGGGTACTTGGGGACCCACTAAAAAACACCTACAAGCCGTATTTAAGGACATATACACCTCTAAAGATTGGGTAGATATTATCGCTCCTAAGATTGTAAAAGCACTCAAAAGAAAAGGTGTAATTCACGTATCTACAAAGAGAAAAACTCTAGAAAGCTTGGCTAAAGAAGACTATCCTGAAGTGAAGGTAATTTCTCATAAGGATGTAAAATTAGGTTATAATTATCCCATAGATTCCTCTTTGAATTAGTCTATATAATACGAGGATATTATAATATGACCGACAACACATACGGATACGGAAGAGCTGGCGGACCTGCAGTCCAAAATGTTAGAGAATTTATGGACATTCAGGTTTCTGCTGCTACAACCACTGACCAAGAAACAGTAAACATTCTTCAAGACGCTAGCGCAACTACTGGTGATGCTACTTCATATTACCTCATTTGGGGTTATACTGTAGGTCACACTGCCGACACTGTTGCTTATGGATACTTAGAATCTAATGAAGGAACTCCAGAAAACATAGCTCCTTTTGTAGCAACAATACATAATACACAAGTAGATGATTTTCAAATACCTATTAAAATAGCTGCAGGTCAAGGTGTTGATGTTAGAACTTTGAATAATCCCGGTGGAATTGTATTGGCTGCTGTTAAATTTACTGTAATCACCCCGTAAAATCATGGCTGCGGGATATATTGGATTTACAGGAGCATCTTCTACTGTCATTGCCGATATAGCGGAAAGTATAGCCGTATCTGGAACTGTAAACGTATCTGGAACATCTCTGGACGCTGTATCCGGAAATACATCTAATTTAGAGGATAAGCTGGATTTAATCAGCGCCAATCTAGCTGATGTTAGTGGAGCTATAACAACTACTAGCGCTGTATCTGTAAACAGTGGCAGTCTCAATGCAGCAGTGTCCTTTCCAGCATCAACTGGTATAACAGGAGGAGGAACAGAGGCTGGAGCACAAAGAGTTACAATAGCTAATAACTCTACAGGAGTTCTAGCTACCACCATACAACCTGATGCTTCCTCTTATCTCAGCCATGTATACATTGATTTAGACTCCAACGGTGATAACCCAGCTACCAATACTGAAGTAGTAGGAGCTCCAGGAGCTGGAATTAAGTTAGTAATTTATGGAGTTCAAGGTAGCATTACAGGAGCAGGAGCTACAGATTATGGAAATTGGTATTTATCAGACGGTAATACATCCGCAGCAACTACTCTATGGACAGCAAGAACTCAAGGTACAACTCCCTCACAATTCTCAATAGCCTTTCCGTATGGAGTAGCTCTAACTGCCAATACGGCATTAAAGGTTACATCTACAGAAGGGTCAGGAAACATATACATAAACGCAGTGGTTTATTATAGGAGTGAAGCATCATAATGGATAATCAATCAAATCAAGCGATAAGAATAGTAATAAACGGTCAAGTAATACAGGAAGGTTTTGAATCATTAACAGAAGCCATGGAATGGGCTAAGGTATTTGTTAAAGAAGATACTAAGGATATTTTATTTGAAAATTATCAAAAACCTAAGTTATTATTGGATTAATTGTTAATTTATACAGTCGGCAAGACTATAATACTGTATGAAAGAAATGTTACCTAAATTGATGGAATTCGTGAAAATGAATTTCTTTAAGATTATGGGGGGATTCCTCGTAATCGGTATAATGCAATACTTCCTAGGCTGCGGTGCGTTTGCCGAAGAAGAAGTTGAAGTGGATGCCAAGTTGGCAGAAGCTGAATATAAATAATTAGAAGATTAGTCTTCATAATTTCATAAAAAGCACTATAATAGAGAGTAGGATTTAGTTCCTACTCTTTTTTTTATGAGCGACAATATTAATCATCCTGAACATTACAACTTAGGTATAGAGACTACAGATTACATATGCTCTTGGGGCATGGATTTCTGTGAAGGCAATATAGTAAAATATGTTACTAGATATAAACACAAGGGCGGTTTAGAAGACTTAAAGAAAGCTCTATGGTATCTTGAATTATTAATAAGTCAAACTGAAAACCTGGAAAAGTCAAAGCAGGGAGATGATAAAGAAGCCTTAAAAAGTCAAAAGGAACTTCTACTGGAAGTTAGCAAACAGATGTCACTAAAAAAGTCAAAGCGATGAAAGAAAGAAAAAGTCAAAGGGATTATACTAAAACTTATCCATATAGAATATGGCTTACAACATTAACAGCCTCTGCTATTATGATGACTTATAATTCCTTACCATCGCTTGAAAGCTTATTATTTTTAACAAGTTTCATATCATTAGTATATTTAACATATCAACACCTTAAGAATGGATAAAAAAGTCAAAAATCAAGTTTCTGAAATCGAAAAAGTCAAAGACGAAAATGAGGTTTCTGTAGGAGAAATTCATCTTTTAATTTATCAAGAATCTGAAAATGAAGAAAGAATTTTGTCATCATACATTTATAAAAGAGATATTTCATTTTTAATAGACAAGTTTATGAAAGATGAAAAATTAAGAGAGAAATACAAAGTTGTGAATGCCGAAAATTTAAAGATGATTACAACAACTATGGAACACAATTTCGGTCTTGAATTACCAAGTGCTGAAATCAGAAAAGAAGAATTGGAAAAACTATTTTCTGATTTGGAAAAAGAAACTTCTAAAATGGAGAAGTTAAACGAAACAAAAGTGAAATAAACAAATTATGAAAGAAAACGTCAAATCTTATTTAACTGAAGCCTATGAAGGTTATACTAAAAGTCTAGTTCAGGTAGATGAATTTTTAGCACAGCAAGAAAAACAATTATCTGAGGCAAAAGCTCACAGAGAAAGAATGGTTGTTAAAATTCAAGAACTTAAAGAAATGCTAAATATTGAGGAAACAGAGGAATCTGTAACTGATGAACCTGAAGTAGCACCTGTATAAACTCATAATTCGAATTATAAATTAGGGATACAGCTTTATGTTGTATCCCTTTTTTTATAACAATATCACAAACCAATTTTGAAGCGCGAGCCGTTCGAATAGTTGTAAAATTAATTTTAATTTAAACTTATCACACTCTGGCATGGCAATATATTATAGCTGGCAATCAACTGGTAATAAAAATATGTTTAGGGCGTATTATTGGAAACTTGTAAAAAGCAAAGTAAAATGGGGCGTACATGGGCGGATTAGAAAAAAAAATAATTATGAAAAAAACTTTCACAATTCCGCCCCTTTATCTATAATATATTGTAGGGAGTAATAGTACAGAAAAAACAACAACCATACTTACTTTTCATTAGGTGCGTTAATTTACTATTACTTCTTACATTTTCTAACAAAATTTTTTAACAACAATATAATAATACAATGGCTAAAACCAAAACTAAATCAGCTAAACGCTCAACACCTATTTATCCTCGTGCATTTCGCTATCGTGCAAATGGAACAGAAAGTAATCGCAAGGTGTTAGTTACAGCACAAAATCAAAATGCTTTGAGAGGGTTTGATGTTTCCGATATGACATCTCGTCAAATAACTTCTATTGAAAAAGCTTGGAGTAAAGTTCAAAACTTAAATATTCCTTTATCCGCGAAAGAAGCAAAAGCAATTTCTTCTTCTCGTAATGCTAAAACTTCGTTTAAATCTTTTAAACAATCTCGTGTGAGATACTTCCTAAAGAACAGTTAGGTTTTTGTAAAGTGTGTTTATACCCATCACGTTTTAGTGGTGGGTATTTCCATTTACACTAATCACGTTTATATAAGAAATATAAATAACCCTTTAAACAGGGTTGCAATATATCAAAATTGTGATATAATACTTTTTTCTAATAGGTTGATTACCTACCCCTAAAACACAAAATCAAAACTATGACTTCTAACTTCGTAATTGAAAAAACTAAATCAGAAATCTGTAAATCTCTAGTTGAAACAGGTAAAAACATTCTTCTAACAGGCGGAACAGGTTGTGGTAAAACAACTTTTGCTATTGAGATGGCAGAGCAGTTAAACCTCAATCCTGTAATTATAAACTGTGGTTCTACACAAGACGCTCGTTCTGCTCTAATTGGATATTTCACATTAAAGAATGGTGATACTGAATTTCAAGAAAGTGATTTACTAAAAGCTATTCAAGAGCCTAACACTATGATTATCCTAGATGAGTTATCGAGAGCATCAGATGACGCATTAAACATCTTATTCCCATTATTAGATTTCCGCGCAGACATTCGTGTTGAGGAGCGTGATGAAAATAGAATCGTAAAAGTTGCAGACAATGTTAAGTTTGTTGCAACAGCAAATGTTGGTTTAGAGTATTCAGCTACTCGTAGTATAGACCGCGCTTTGCAAGACCGTTTTCTATGTTTCAACATTCCATATATCACACCTACACAATTAAATGGATACATTAAGAAATTACATGGTAGTGAAGTTTCTGACGCAATGAAACCTCTAACTCAGGTTTATGGATATACACATAAGTTGGTTAAGAAAAGTAAGATTTCTACAGCACTTTCTACTCGTATGATACTAGATGTTATTCCTTTAGTTTCTAAATTTACAGTAGGACAAATCCTTGAGAATGTTTTACTATCCATATACCAAACTGATAGCTCTTCTATTGTTTCAGATTCATCTATTATTCGTGAATACGCAGATAGCGTAGGAATAACTTTTAATAAGTAATGCAGAGTCAGCCCATGCCAATCGAAGAATTTAATATCACAAACTTAAATGCTGATTATCTACAAGCGTGGCTAGAAGATGATATTGATTCAATAGATGAAAAGGTTTTGTATGATTTACAAACTTTAATCAAACATTACTCAAACATCATTGTTCCTGAGAAGAATGTAAGTATCTCATATCCAACTTCGTTAGACGCTTCTGCTTGTGCAGATACAGATAACAATGAAGTGTTCATTCCAACATCTACTTTACTAAAAGGTGAACTAGACCATACTATTGGATTGATGATACATGAGTTACAACATCTTAAATTATCATTAAAAGGTTCTGTAATATCTGAAATATGTTATTATATGGTAAACCAAGTTTTGAAATCTACGTTTGTAGGAAATGATGATGATGGTTGGGAAAGTCTGTTCGAGGTTATACAAACTCATCAACACACAACTTTTAAAAGTTTACGAGAAATATATTCAGGCGAAAGAGAAGACTCTGATATATCACAAGTAGAACAATTTTATCTTACCGCAATTAAAGGTTTAGCTATGCTATTAAATTGTGTGGAAGATGTAAGAATTGATAGTTTAACTCAACCTAACTTAAAGAAGTATATTGATAAAGGAGATAATTTACACGCTCCTGTATTTATAGAAAAGTATAATAAGGGTGATTTTGATGAACGTAACATTGAAAATACAGGCTATAAATTCTTGTTCCATCATAAGGGTTTTCTTAAAGATGATTACATTGATATGAAATATCCAAACCTTGATGAGCTTTTAGAGTCTCAGCCATTGCAATATATTCCTATCATATTTGATAAGTTTAAAGATGAAATTACTAAACACGTTCGTGATTGTTATAAAGATTTTCAATTACCTGACAAAGGTGATATATCAGGAAACTTAGACGAAGTTTTAGGAAGTGAACATGAATCAGAAGATTCTGATTACAACTTATCTCAAGGTATTCAAATAAGCGAAGAAGAATACAATCCTTCTGAGAAAAGCCTTGAAGAAACTAGACCTATGAGTGTAAAGGAATTTATAGAAAATTATACACCTGATTTTGTTCCTATAACTTCAACACTTGTGGATAGAATTGATGTTATGGGTAAAATTAAAATCCATACCACAGAAGAAGAAT
>CEOA01003156.1_pt1 | contig 16414 bp, 6 predicted proteins | sample 530251 | NCBI WGS metagenome assembly CEOA01 (sample SAMEA2619838, study PRJEB7988) | marine metagenome | biome: marine biome (ENVO:00000447); feature: surface water layer (ENVO:00002042); material: "saline water (ENVO:00002010), including plankton (ENVO:xxxxxxxx)" | depth 5 m
GGCGCCAGAAATATTCTTGGACGCCGATGTTCTTGAAAAGCTTGCCGATAGAAGCGAAGACAGAGTGTACGAAAAGTCACTCCATGATGTTAAAAATCTTATTTACCAAAACATTTACAACAACCTTAACTACATTTATAAATCAAAGGGAACCGAGAAATCATTTAGAAATCTAATTCGCTGCTTTGGTATTGATGACGAGCTAATAAAATTTAATGTTTACGCTAACAACGTTCAGTATGAAATGCGGAACAACAGAAGAAACGTTCTTGTAGCCGATAAGTTTGTTAATTTTAATACGTCCGGAAACGGCACCGGGACAGTTTATAACTATACTGACTCCTCAAATGCTAATTCTGTTGGCTTTATAACATCAAGCACTGGTCTGGTAGATGGTTATGCGACGACTTTAGAAGCAGAACTGTTATTTCCTAAAAAACTGGATCCATCATCAATTGCATATATTGATACAAATACAATTAGTGCTTCACTGTTTGGTCTTCACGGAACAGTCGATTCCGGGACCGATACGACCTGGGCATCCTCTGATGCAGTAAACTTCCAGGTCTTCGCCGTCCGAGATGAACTACAATCAACAAACGTTAAGTTTGTTTTGACCGGCACCACCGGCGGCTACGTTCCTGAACTTACATCCTCATTATACGAGGACGTGTATAGCAACACTAGATGGAATTTGGCAGTAAGAATCAGACCAGAACAATTCCCGCTTAAAGGCTTGGTAACTGGCACAAATTCGGATTATGTTGTTGAGCTTCATGGCATTCAAGTGGAAGCGGGAGAAATTCTTCAAGAGTTTACAGTTTCTGGAACCGTGACAAGCCCGCCGAGTGGTTTCTTAACTGGCAGTAAGAGAGTTTTTGCTGGCGCTCATAGGACCAACTTTACTGGTTCCACCCGGGAGTCTACTGATGTCAAGATAAACGCTTGCCGTTATTGGTTAGATTTTATTGAAGACGAAGCTTTAGCGGGACATATTCTGGATACTGAAAATTATGGTGCTCTTCAGCCGCATTTTTATGCTTATCCATTCGACACGTCAGCATCTTATGGAGACATATCAAAACTTGATACTCTAGTGTTTAACTGGGAGTTCTTAAATAACACCGGATCCGACGCTAGCGGTCGATTTATTGTAGACGATATCAGTTCAGGATCCGCAACCCTTACAAGATTTGGTGATTTAGGAAACATCTTAAATAAGCAGCACACGGCTAGGGGAGACTTTTTCGATGTATCCTCCACAAGTGCGATTGATAAAGATTTTGTTGTTTCCTCAAGACTAAATCTTCCCGAGAATATTCAAGCGGCAGACATGGTTAGAGTCCTATCCGCAGAGGATCAGGATGTGTTCACAACAGAATCACGTCCAATAAATTACTTCTTTGCATTCGAAAAGAGCATGTATCAGACCATTTCAGAAGAAATGATCAATTATTTTGCTACCTTAAAAGACTTACACAACCTTGTCGGTGACTCTGTAGAACGTTGGCGCCCTGAATACAAACAAATGAAGTTCATGCGCCAGAAGTTTTTTGAGAAGGTAAGCAATGATGAACTCGACTTTGATAAGTTCTACGAGTTTTATAAATGGTTTGATTCTTCGTTATCTTTGATGTTGGGACAATTGATACCAGCTTCAGCTGATTTCTCCGACAACGTAAAGACAGTCATCGAGAACCACGCGCTAGAGAGACCAAAGTATAGAAATATTTTCCCATTCTTAGAGAAAGTGGGAGCCCAAGATCTTGTAGCCGCTGTCCTGCCAGCCACAGCACCCGGTGAGCCAACAATTCCGGGTGGTCCAACTATTCCTTATAATTCTAATTATGGTGGAAACACCAACGCCAGCTCCGAAATAGATTCGGGACCTTATGAAGCTCCTCCTACAGATGGCTCGGATGATGAAAATAGACCGTGGCACAAATACAAAAAAGAAAAGACCGGGGACAGAGAAAAGATATTTGATGTCGTTAAGCGAAAGTTTTCAGATTTTGTTAAATCCCCGATCAAACTCAGAACAAATTATTCTTTCCCTCATGGTGGGGTAACTAAATACTCAAACTATGACCCCAACTTCGTTTTCGAAGCAACGCAGCCGTATGGGCCAGTTAGCGCTTCTTCAAATATTCCATTAAACATTATGTTGTCGTTTGACACGGACGTCGAAGAGCTACTCAATACCACAGATGTCAGGAATCAAAGAGGAAAAACTAAACTTTCTTACGGTATTAATCCATCCATAAACAAGTCTGGATCAGAAGACTTAAACAACTATGGTAAAACTTACGGACCCTTCAGTTTATACAGCTCCTCTGTAACCACTGGCTACAACAGTCAGGTTGTTGAAAACTACAAGTCTGGAACGATGGTCACCAACTTACACCACGATTTTGTATTCGACACAGGAATACCAGCCCAGGGTCCGTTTACGGAGAAGTTTGTTGGTGGACGTTTCTACCGCCACGCGGAACTGAACGACGGAAATGATACAAGAGAGTCCCGCGCCGAAGGATTTAGACTGGCACTTGGACTAAATCCATCCAGTGCAGAGATACCAACAGGCGCCTCTGGTGCTTTGGGTGTCGTTCCGCCTAACTACCCCTTCCTAGACTCCCCAGCCGGCTCAGCGCCGCACGGTTGGCTTCCAGACGTTGCAACTGGTCAACGCTTCCGTGATGAAACAGCGAAGCGTCCTGTTAATATTAAGAACATCCTGATGACAACCGCCTCTGTCGGCACAAGACTTTCAGGAGTTTTGGTACACAACCAAATTGGAAACTACCAAAAGAACTATCAGGTTATTCAGACTGCTGGTAGAACTACAAATGATCTATTTTTCCGTGAGCAAACATTTAGCTTCGCCGCCAATCAAGAAACTTTAGCAACAAGAGGGCGCTTCCCACTTGTAGTGGATACAACGGAAAATACTGGTGGTGATTTAGATTATGAATTGCCAGATAGATCTGGCGCAAACTCAAACGAGACAGTATTTGTTAATCTATTCTCGTCCCCAGGTTCATATGAGGTGTTGTCTAGAGGCTACAGGGATCCAGCACACGAGGAGTTGTCAGTATACAACGCCTCTCCGTACAGAAACCTTGGTGTTATCAACAGAGGTCTGTCTGGGTCTAATACGGACAACACATTAACAGGCTCTGTTAGAGTAGAAGACCAACTTGGTAAGCCGAGAGGGTTAAACCAACTAGCCACCCTGCATGCCGGCGCATTCGGTCACGACCCTGTGTTCGGCTCTGTTCCAGCTAACACTTATGTTACGGTTCCATCTTGGCATAAAACCAACAGAAATCGTAAACGTCGGATTGCTTCTTCCTCGGCAGGCTTCTTTACTCAAGAGGTTTTTGACAACCTATTTATACACCACGCGATCCCGCGGTCCACTCAGCAGTATTCGTGGGTCACCTCATCTCTAGCTTCAGGAGAAATTATCTACGGCAACGATAGACCATCTTGTTTTAGTGCAAGTGTACTTGATAAACTTATTGTTTCGGGCACCTATCATGATACAGCCTTTGTGGGGCTCACTACTAATGTTGAAGACGACCTCACAGTATCTACCCATACCTTGGGCTTCCCGCTGGATTCAGATTATATTTCTTCATATAAAAATGCCCTCTACTGGGAGCATCCTACTTTTGATAACGATGAGGATTATTTCAATGTCCTTATGACAATGCGAAACGGACCATATGGATATCCAACTTGGAAACAAATCCGCACGGGAGAAACTAAAGTTGCGAGAAAATTGAGAGAAACAAACAAGATTGGTTATGCTATTCCGCCAAAGAGGTTGATAAATAGCAATGGCGCGGTAATTCCTAAGCGACCAAATTCTTTTATTGATTTCTTTGAGGCTCCATATTCTGTAAACTCTTCTCCGATAACATTTATTTTTGAAGATAACACAGAGGAATCAGAGACCAGAAACAACATTGAGGTATCTGTTCCGTTTAGAAACCAGATTGATTACTTCTCTCATGACGAATTGAACAATTTTTATGATCTTAAGTCTGATGTTTCAGATCTGCACTCTTATAAGGCGATATTAGACTTTACTATTAGCAGCAGCTACAGCACAGCCGTTACTTACACAGAGGCTTTATATCCATCAGATGTTAACATGTTTAATAACATTGTTCGTAGAAGAACGAACTTCACTATTACAAACATTTGGGATGATGATCGTGAAGCCCGATCTAATACATATGGGGGCGCTGCCAATTCGCAGGGGGTGGTAATTTCCAACTCTTCTGTCTGGCCTTTGGATGGGCACCTCGATTTTGCTACTACCCAATCTATCGTAGCAGACGACGGCGCTGGTGAATTGTTAAACGCATATTCAAGATATGCCCCCGCCGCACCGAGAATAACACCAGCAGTTACATACGCTCAAAGAATTCCAGTTGGTCAAACGTCTGCTGGAGACAAAGTTTATGCAGGAGATGCACTGTGGGAAGCGGGCACCCAATCAGGAAAAACTCCTTACGAAAGTTACTCAACATACTCACAGCATATTGCTTTAGTAGGTAAAGATCACTCTATTGTTCCGGAATTTAGAATTAGTGAATTGTTTGAGACTTACGCAGAAGACAATGGTGGCAATTTCTTAGCTGACATAGATAATGTATTTAATTTAACAGGCGCCCACATAACAGACAGTGCTCAGAGGGACTTCTTTAAGACCTATACAAATTCTGATTTCTTAAAGTATTTCTCTGTGATTGATGATGATCTTAATGATCAACGCTCTGGGGACTTAAAGATCCAAAGAGATAAAGTTTCGCTTCGATGCAATGCCATGGTCAAGTTCCTGCCATATAAGGGTTTCTACCCAGCAGAAAGAGTGGTAGAACTAGGTACTCTATTCTCCCAATCTTATGCTCCCCAGATGGTCGCGAATGTCGGCGCCGCGGTCACAAAACAACAGGCGTACAGGACATTGCTTGAACCAATCATGTCCCCGGGAATTCTCTGTAACACAATTAAGTCTGGAATTGCTGTGAGCTACCCTGTCGTGGTCAACACAGGATCAGATGCAGATACAGTTACTCTAAATCCCGGGACAGGATTCAATAATAACCTTCTAGCTAACGGTATAACTACTCCACTCTTCGAAGGAACGGTTAAGTATAATAAGGTTAAAGTACAATATGCTTTAACAAATGGAGTGATGAGCGACCTCAATGCTTCCGGGTCAACCCTCCAGACATTGCCGTTTGAAACCGTATACCGCCCTGAAAATTACTTATCCCAAGATTATCTAAGTGGCTCGGGCGCCATTTATGATAATGGTGTAGATGACAACTCAGTACTTGACATTGGACACAGTGGTGGTCCATTGTATGTTAAGTTTATGGATGGTAAAAAGCTTTATCGTCATGCAATTGACAACTTTTTGTGCGCCACAACAGAGTTTTTCACAAACTCTCCAGCTGCTTTTGTATCGAATCGTGAGGATCAGTTTGGTCATGTAACAAGTGGGTCCACATATGATATGGAAGTTGAGATTTTCAGAACTCGTGTCGGATCTGGGAAACACATTCTAGTTGATACTGGTTCTTTTAACATGTATGATAGAGAATCAGCATTTGGCTATCCTCTGTCGCCTACTGGCTCTTCGGCGGGTGCTGCTGCCTTTGACCACGTAACGCCGCCTTATTTTTCAGGCTCCGCGAAAGTAACCATAACATATGTCCCAGCCGCTACTGGAAAGCCAACTTTGGATGACATTTTAGCCCGGGCAACATTTGCATATGATCGAGATGTGAGTGGGTCTTCCCCATCAGATTTCAGAATGAACGTAGATTCATGCCTAAACCTTACAGAATATTTCGGCACCGTTCCAGCCGGAACAAATTCGCAATTCAAGTCGTGGCTGATTCAGAGCAAGTTCGAAACACCAGTGTTAAATTTTGCGGGTGTTAGTGCCACTAAGACTGTCTCCAGCACTGTCGGCACTGGACTCACTACAGCGGAAGAATTAAATACTGGCGGGATGTGGCACCGATATGGAAACATACCAGCCAGCTCTCGTGAAGGGGTATTTATTACGCTGAAAGATACAAAGTCTAATTCTTCATTAGCAGATGTGTGTGGCTTTAGCACCGGAACACCTCGGAGGGTGGGGGAAGTTAAGGAGGCTGGACTTCTTGAGGAGGCAGTTGTAGCTATCCCATTCAAGACTGTCAACAACAGAAGAAAGTTCTTCGGAATCGACAAAAACAATCCGGAGTACCAGAATATCAAAACAAATCTTAAAAAGTATGTATTCCCGCCAAAATTTGATTTCCTGTTAAATAAGACAGTTGAGCCAATTTTAATGTATGCTTTTGAATTCTCCGCTAAGCTAACTCAGCAAGACATCGCTGATATGTGGCAAAACTTGCCTCCCGATATTAGTGAAAAGTTTGAGCAAAAGGAGGTTGTCATAGATGATAGGCAAATTCTTGATTTGTTGATCGGAAATGCCGAAGACATTCAGTGGCTCGTCTTCAAGGTTAAAAAGCGCGCCAACAAGTCTTTCGAGAAGTACAGAAGATCTTTGGTCACAGAGGATACGAGTGCCATTGAGGACAACATAGGACCTTATTCTTACAACTGGCCATATGATTACTTCTCGCTCGTAGAACTAGTTAAGATTGACGAGACAGTGCAGTACGCATCACGCGACGTATCGCCAAATAATACTATAACGCCTGAACTTGGGGACCTTGAGTAATGGAATTCTTTAACAAAAAAGAAGAAGTTTTAGAAGTTGTTCTTACAAACTATGGAAGAGATAAGCTCGCTGCAGGGCAATTTAACCCAACTTTTTATGCGTTTTTTGATGATGATGTTCAATACGATGTGAGTGGTTCTGGTTATACTGAAAATCAAAATTCGTCTGAATCTAGAATTCAAAGTGACACACCAAAATTAAAGCTTATTCCAACAAGAGAGGGCGCAGAAACAAGAGTCAACAGGTTTATTGATAATGTCTCTTCTTCTTTCAATGCGGTAATAGGCGGGCACTCATCAGATCCAGCTAATAATGTTGAGATTTTTCAACAACAACCTTATGGCGACAAAGGTAAATTAGACGCCTATCCGCTAGGGCGATCGTCCTACAACACGCAAAATGCACCAGCTTGGCAAATGGAAATACTTTCTAATCCATCCTCTTCCTCGGGGCAGAGGTTCCTAAACGAAGATGATTTTATACAACCCATCCCACAAATTGATATAACAATTGATTACGAGACATTTTTTAAACAGGGACAGATAACTTCTGATTCCATTACTGGATATCTCGGTGATCCACCAGGAAACATTTTTCTTGCTTTAAAAGAGAACTACTTAATGATAGAGCTTTTGGAAAACAATACCCCTTTTGAGAAGCAGAACTTTGATATTGAAGTCCTCCATTCTGGCTCAGATGGACAATATGTGCAATTAAGCTCTGCTCCGCAAAGTGACACGGAATTTATTTCACCCACAGAAGGCAACATAGAATATTGGATGAATGTTTTAGTGGATGGAGAGATACCTCAAGAGGTCATCAGGGAGCTAAACATTAGTGATAACGCTGTATCTACAAATGCCTCTAGACTTAAGCTTAACAGAGATCTTTACTCGACAGAAAATGAGGAGCCTTGCTAATGGCTATTTCACTAGGACCCTACCAAACAGGACTTCCTTTTATTACAATTCAAGATATTCGCTTTGATGTCAATAAAGAAAGCGAATTTATTCTCACTGTAGGGTTGTCCAATGAAAAGACAGTAACATATGGCAGGGATATAAGAAATGCGTCTTTTGGTAATTTTATTTACTTCTCGTCTGATAAGTCTGAAATAGACGCTATAGCTTCGGATAATCTAATCTTAACAGACATCATAAAGAAAAACCCTAAAAACAAATTTTTCTTTAACGTTGGTAAAGAGGATTTTAAATACAAAGCTGACGCCGAAGGTGGCATAGAAATTTACAACTTCTTTCACCAAAAGCAGTTTAGACTACAACAGAGTCCAAACTTATATGTTTTAGCATGCACCTTTCTAGAAAGAAGAAATAATTTTATTATTGGAAATGTTGCTAAAGAAACAATATTAAGCAATGGACTAAGTCCTGTGACAGCCGATATTTATTCGTTGGCTGAAACAGTGCAACCTTATGGATCTATTAATTCTGTGTGGCCTGGATCAGCGCATGTTCATAACAATCAGGTCATGGCTGGTAATACTCACGTTGCTGAGCAACACCCAAACCTTTCTAAGCTAAGTATCATGAATGTAAGATTAAAAGACTTAAGGGTTGTGCAAGCTGCCAGAGGTTTAAGTTTTAATTTTACAACAGTACAGGAAACTTATTTTTCTCCACTAACGTTGTCGAGAGGTAAGTCAGGTGTAATAAACGGATCTTTTACGTTTAATTTATTAAATTATGCTAAAAATAATTCTAAGCTTGGAGGACTTATACAGAACTCAACTTCCTTGCTTGCATCAGTAGCAATAAAAGATATTGTAATTTACCAAAGAGTAGTCGGCAGGGACGCTAAAGGAAATTCTTTAACTCCGGGTACGAGTGAATCGTGTGGCTTGAAAGAGACAAACCCATTTAAAGCAGTGGCTAGTCTAGGCAAGAACTGTCAGATAGTTAAAAATATTAATGAACAACAACCGCAATATTACGAAATATTCTTTTTAGATGATACAACAACGGATGTAAATTCTGGACAAGCCGAGTATGAAGTAGAGATTGTTTTGAATGACAACACGGATCAATTAGTAATTAATTCTATTAGTTCTCTTAAAAGAAACATAAAAATGATTAATGATGTTAAGCAAATTGAGGATGATTTAGATATCTATAATGATATAATTGTTGATTACTTAGCCTCTCTCCGAACGATTTTTGGCAACTTGCCATTTTCCACATTTTCATCCTTGTTCTGGAGAAAAAATTTATTATCTCTTATAAACCGGTTTAACCCAAACTATGACTCTGACAAACACCTATTTTTGTCCACTATGAGTCAGTACATTCTTAAGCTAGAAAAAATACTAGCGCAATACGCACCGTCTGAGTCAAACATTGGAGATAAGTCCAAAGTTTATAATTCTCAGAAGGACAGATTTTTAAAAGTTGTAAAACAGTTTAAAGAAATATATCAATTTGTTGGTACAAAAAATTATGGACTTGATTACGTTGATCAGATGATTGGAGATGGGCAAGGCATCATCCCTGCCGTTTCATTTGCAGACTATGGTGAAAGGGCGACATCTGAATTATCAAAATATGAAATTGTCAATACTCAAGTGGCCACACTTAATCCGTACGGATTTCTATCACCCATGTCCTTAAATATGACGCCAAACCCTGTCGAGGTCAGCACGAATAATTCTACGGTTACCAATGACAGTGTGTTGCCAATTGTTTCTGCCAAGGTTAGTAACAGAAGAAGCTTTGAAATTAACACAAGTCTGGGAAGTGACAATAGTAAAAGAGATATCTTCAACTCTCTAGGTGTAGGGTTCACTAAAAATCTAATTCCACTGAGGGATAACTTAGCAAGCAACAGAAGACTTTCTAGAACACTAGATTCAGAGGAATATTTTTCAGCAACATCTGAATTTGTATTTGAAACGACCCCGGACCAGTCAATCTCTGGCTCAAAGCAAGTCAATATTGGTCTTAGCAAGGTAAGTCCGATTTTCAATAGTGCCCTATCTAGTGATATAATTGATAGCACAATCACCTTGTTTAGTAAACCAACTACGATTACCAATACAGAGATGCTTGATGGGTCTCCAGCGTCTCAAAAACTAAATGAGCAAAGTGATTTCTTAGAAATTTCAACCGCGGCTAGTAAGGCTATAAACTTTAACTCTGTTGTTAGAGTGCATTACCTGGAGGGCTATACTCCCGGTCGCGGCGTCGGTGAGCAAAACTGGACCCTTCTAACTGAAGAAAAATACAACAACGCACAGCAAAATGCACAGGCTTTAGTTTGTAAGCTAGTTAAAGTTTCGGACGCTATAGGGACAGGCGATATCTTAGAAATGGAACCAATGTCTAGTTTGTTTGTTTTGGGCACCCCCTCAGTTGGAAACGGGATTACAATAAGACCAAATGAACTAGTGTCATCTGTAAGAGATGCTGTTTTGCAGGAGGCTGATTCAAGCACTTTAAATGATGTGAGTGTTTTATATTCTAAGAACTTGCCTATGACATCCGTTGCATCTCAGGTAACAGTACAACAAGCTTCAAGTATTAATAATTTAAGCGCTCCGCTATTTAGTACAACAACGGCAACACCAACATCTAACACGGGCTATTAAGGCATGGCGATTATACAAAATAAAGAATTTAAAGACCAACTTTTAATTGTTGACGCGTCACAGGTTGGCGTAAGGGACCGCGGCGTAAAACCGTTTACGCCGAATAATGCTATAATTGAAGGCAACGTCGTTGATTTTCACCCGATGGTAAGGGAGAATTGGGGCACAGAGGATCCTCTAAGAGGTGTCCTTGGAAGCTATTATACGCAATATAGAGGCAACCTAGGTGAAACGTTAATAAACTATTCTACTCTCTTGGAGAACCTAAGAGATGGTCGTTCTCCTGATATAGGGGCATATGATCGAAATGAAAACGGGTCGGAACGAACCGGTAAATTACCTAGACAATTAGCCGGCGATAATAACGGAACAAACATAATATTCAATGTAGTAAGTTTCTCTGAAAGCACCGGAGAGCTAACCCTGCAAAGATCAACCGCTGGGTGGGATTCGTATGAAACGTCTCCGTTCTTCCCAAATCCCGGGCAGTGGTACAGAAATAAATTTGTAAAGTATGTTGAAGGTGCTATTAACCCGGACGATCAAGAAAGAATTCCGAACTTTGACCGGCCGCCACCAAGTGGAGAGCAATATCGTTGGCCCGGTCTTTTGAACAATAGCAATTTTATAAAGAAACCAAAACTAGACCACACCTCTAGGCATTATCTTATTTCCTCCGATCGTTCTATCAGGCAGGCTTCGAACGTAACAACCGATATAGAACCAGTTTATAATTTTTATGTTGCTTCAAATCCAGACTACGAAGATGTAATTGGAGATCCAAGTGTTGAAGAATATTTGATTGCAAATTCATATTATTTGCAATTAGAATTGCGAAATACTTCGTCAAATTATCTAGATCAATACCACAATGTAGCTTTGACTATTGATAATCAAGTATCTTGGTTTAGTTCTCAAACAAACACTGAAATTAGCAACGATAGTTACTACAATAGGTATTCCGATAATATTCTTAACGCTTTGGCAAATGGATCCATATCTCTGCCTACCATGAAGGCAAACAATGGCGATCTGGCAGTTTTATACTCAGATCTCGCAGTTTTAAATGAAGATTCTATCGCGACAGAAACAATACCGTTCTATAATAAGATAACTATTGGGTATGAGACGGAATCAGTCCAGCCCGGCCCAACCCCGGATTCTTACCTGCAAACTTTGATTAACGATCCTAATACCAAAGATTTTATTGACATTCTACAAGCCCACTGTATAAAACTAATTTCAAGTGACAGTTTTGACAGTAATTCTGGATATTCATTTTTAACCAAAGAGGTGACAAGATTAACATCTACCCCTTCCGCGGACAATTTATCTTTAAATTCACAAGAAAGAGGCTATCCAATATTATTTGATTTAGAATCTCTTCTAAACTCTGTTAATACATCTTTTAATTTTTCCATTGCGTCAGCGGAGGAAATTAATTTGAATTCGCTTTCAAATGTAAAATTTTTAAAAGATTATTTTGGAAAAACTGAGTTTGATGTTGATCCTGCTGCAGCTAATGAGGTGGAGTGTGGATATTATGCTGGCAACTATCTTTCAAAGTTCAAAAGGACGCTTGAAGAAGTTTACAATGGAGATCCGTGTCACACAGAGACATTGCTCTATGTCGTGGAAAAATATAGAGCCGGCGCCCCGGGAGCTGCTGATGAGCTAGTTCAAACCTTTTACATTTCTCCAAAACTTACACCATCGGCACCATTAGACACAGTTTATTATGATTCACAAATAAAATATAATCAAAAGTATCGATATGATATTAAGAAAGTTGTTCTGGTATTCGGAAACAGCTATCAGTTTAACACTATAAGCGTTGATCCGCCCCCGGCAAGCTTTGGCGTTCTAGCAAATTATATCAATGACTTGTCTATAAAGGCTTTATTGGTGCCTTATAGTTTCGACGGAATTGAAGTCTCAGTAATTGATAAGCCGCCCGTGTCACCGGAACTATCTTTCTATCCGCTTAAAGGCGTGGATACAAGAGTAAAGGTGCTCTTAAACTCTAGCACAGGAGACTATATGGATAAGCCGATTGCTATCCTAGACTCTGACAAACAATTTATCGAAGAGGAATATTTTGGACAGACAGGTATTGATCAAGCATACGAAGAGATAAGATCCTCGGGAAGTAAAATTAGATATACATCCGATGACCCAGTTGACAGGTATCAGTTATTTAGAATCAATTCAGAGCCGACCTCTTACGAAGATTTTAATAATAATTTTGTTGAGATCAATCCAGATATTGGCACCCCCGGCTATTTTGAAGATATCATTATACCAAACAGAAAATATTACTATTGCGCTAGATCTGTGGATATTCACGGTAATATTTCTAACCCAACTTATATTTTTGAGATAGAGATGTTTAATAACGAAGGTCAAATCTATTTAAGACAGGAAGTATTTACTTTTAAACAGGAAAAGCCAACATACATCAAGCAAGGCAGAAGATTTATTTACATTGAACCGAGCTTCCAGCAAGTCGCCTTGGATCAAAATACGACAATTTTGGAGCCGCCTAATACAGATGTAACGCCGCAGGATGGATTGCTGGGGGTTGCTGACAGCAAATGTTGGCAAGAAGAGTTTAAAATTAGGATAACAAGTAAAAAGACTGGTAGAAAAATGGATTTAAATATTACCTTCAAAAATTCAGGGGTTACAAATCCAAGTTAATAACAGAATTTAACACTATTTATATGAAGAGGACAATAGTATGGGTTTCTTAGACAATTCGGGTGATATTATTTTAGACGCTGTTTTGACCGATTTAGGCAGAAAGCGCTTAGCAGAGGGTAACGGCAGATTTAAAATTACGAAATTTGCTTTAGGAGATGATGAGATAGATTATGGTCTGTATGACAAAAACCATCCAAGTGGATCATCCTACTACGATCTAAACATTCTACAAACTCCTGTTTTAGAATCTTTTACCAACAATATGTCAAGCATGAAGTCTCGTCTGTTGTCTTACTCCAGAAATGACCTACTTTACTTACCAGTCATACTGACCAACACAGACCTTCAGCCCTTTTTATCTGGACTAAGCTCTTATGTTGTGCTGGTTGATGAGACCACGGTCGATGCCCTAACACCAACAAACGGCTCCTCCTTAGCCAATGGAATCTTAAACGGTTATGAGCCAAATCAGGGTGTGCGCTTTGTGGCAGCCGATCAGGGATTAGACACCACAGAAATAAGCAATCAGCAAACGCTAGCAGATATTGACTCCACTCTTGTTGAGACGCAATATTTCGTTCAGATTGATAACAGACTTGGACAGTTACGAACTCATTCGAGTCCACGATCCGTTGCCGCGGCATCAATTGCTGGTTTACAACCTTCTTCAGTTGATGATGACAACATCGCAACTTATATTTTTTCTTCAAACGATAACACGGGAATTATCACTTCTCCGGGCGCAGGAGCTGCATCATCCATAAATGGTCCCATAGGAACCAGAATTCAGTTTAAGATTGCCGCATCACTAGACTTAAGAACAAGTACACACTTGTTTAATCAACTAGGATCTGCAGGTACCGATGACATCACTAGTGGTGCCAATACTTTGTCGGCTGCAAACTACAGATTTATTGATTCAACGGTGAGAATCTCAGGTGTTTCTACGGGTTATACTCTGGATGTTCCAGTAAGATTTGTTAAGAAGACTAGTTAATAAAAGGATATTATAATGGCAACTTCATTTAAAGAGTTAGAATCAGCAACAGATTCTACGGTTACAAGGAACCTACTTCACGAAGCAATTCCGATCACCGGCACGATAGTGTCCGGTACCTATACGGATGATGGAAACATCAAAGAATTCAATCATGGCATGTTTCAGTCAGTCTATGATTACCCATTCCTCAGTTCCTCAGCAAATCACATATTTGATCTAACTTGTGGATATTCAGCAAATTCTGTTTTATCTAAATCATCCGGGTTGCCTGCCTCAGCACAGCAGGAAAAGAAGATTAACATCTACAACCAGATGGCCCAAGTTCTTGTTGGGTTTGACGAAAATGGCGCCATTCGAGAGTTTGATGAAGATGGGGATCTAACTGATGGTACAAGGATACAAGATGCTTATTTCTTTAACTTTACTCGCCTTTTGACTAAAGATGAGATTAAGAAAGGTTCATTTACTTTAAGTCTCGGAATGAGTGGTACCCATGCTACTCCGTTTGGCGGCGCCGGCACGGATCTACTGGTTAGTGTAACTGATTACAGTGGGTCAGACGGCTATAAGGTTAACTCGCCAGCTGGTGAATATGGTATTCTATATGCCACTGGTTCCGCACTGGTCGGCGGCGACGTTACTCCGGATGCTAACGGAAATGTAAAAGCTGGACTACTTTACTATCAAGCTGGAGTGGCTGTTTTAACTTCTTCGCTGTTCCAGGGACTTCTAGCGACAGATGCCGAAATGAACGCGGACGGAGAAGATAGTGATGCAGTTTTGACTGGTTCATCCATTAATTTGAACGCTGATTCTATTAGGCACAGAATTAATAATATTTCCTTTAACAATACTACAGAATTGCACTCTACTCTTTATTTCTGTCGTGTAAACAACACAGATTTTAACTACTCTTCAAACCAAACTTACCTTTCATCAAGCAAGATGGTTGTAAAGACAAACTCTCAAGATCTGCCTGTTTCCTATGTAACTACTGTGGGTCTTTATTCGCCAGACAACGAGCTACTGGCAATTGCTAAGTTGTCAGAACCGGTTAAGAAAGACCCAAGCACTGAGTTTACTATTAAAGTAAGATTAGATTATTAAAGTGATTAAGCGGTTATGCTATGCCTTACTATAAGTTTAAACGCAATGAAGTATTCAAAAATACTTTAAAAACTCATCCAAGCGTTAAATTTGTAGTTTATTCTGGATCGGCGTTTTATAACAACACACCCAATATTTCTGGCGCCTTTGCGGATCCTATTAGGCTGACAGACGCTGGACACTTATCGCTGTATGAACTGAATGTCGATAGAGTTTCTTCTTCAACCGGAAGAACAATCGGTCAGGTAGATGATAGCGGATTGATTTATTCTTGGGTTGTAAAAAATGGTACAAGGATAGGTTTCAGATCATCCACCGATGCATCTTTTAATTCTGCTTCGTACGGAGACGTTCTTATGGGAGCTTATCCTTACACGTCTAGTATAGCAAAAGAATATTATGATACGACCACCGCCAGAGTAGGAACTGTTACGTCCTCGACAGATGGATATGTTTCTCATCTACGCGCGCTAAAGAACACAATTAACCACTATAGCTATGTAAACCCGCATTTTGCTTATTCTTCATCTTTACATCAAAGAGACTTTAACACGGCAGAGGTGGGTCTGATTAACATCCCATCCGTATTTTATGGATCCCAGATTAAAAAGGGGACTATTAATCTTGAATATTATTTCACAGGTACTTTGATCGCGCGCGCCCAGGATACCAACGAAGACGGGGTGTTGTATTCAACATACGGAGAGGATTCAGGATCTGCAATTGGATTGGCGTTGTACACAGAAGGGCTTATGCTGCTAACGGGCACTACAAATCTTAACGCAAGCACTGATGAATATGAAGTGGGTACCTTGGACAATCCAAAATGGGTTTATTTTGCCCAGTCTATTTCGGGCGCGATCACGGCCCAAAGCTCATCGTATATTATGGAAGTGAGTGGCACATCATACACTCAGACACTAACAATGTTTGCCACTGCGCAGAAGGGTGACCTAAACCACTCAAATAACCCAACCTATTTAGAATACGCAGCCGGCAACTATGCGGCTACAAGTTCACAGTCTTATCTAGAGCTGACCACAAGAAAGGTTAAAAACGTGGTTAGTTCAGCATACGCTGATCCAACCGGGTCGTTTGAGAAAGTAACGTACATCTCAAAGATCGGTATCTACGATGAAGACAAAAACCTTATCGGCATTGCTAAGGTTGCAACACCAGTAAAGAAAACCGTAGAGCGAGACTTCACGTTTAAGATTAAGCTCGACATCTGATATTATTCGGATAT
>CEOA01003068.1_pt1 | contig 16385 bp, 12 predicted proteins | sample 530251 | NCBI WGS metagenome assembly CEOA01 (sample SAMEA2619838, study PRJEB7988) | marine metagenome | biome: marine biome (ENVO:00000447); feature: surface water layer (ENVO:00002042); material: "saline water (ENVO:00002010), including plankton (ENVO:xxxxxxxx)" | depth 5 m
TTTTCTGGTGTAGATGCAACCTCACTTAAAGATAATAATGGAACGATTAGAATACAGGCAACAACGACAGGTGCGACTCATACGGGTCGTGCTGTTTTTAGTGAAGTAGAACTACAAGGAAAGGTATATGATAGTGATGGAAATTTTGGTTCAAGTGGACAAGTTTTGTCATCAGACGGAACTGATATTGAATGGGTAAACGCAGGTTCTTTATCTGCCGGTGCTGCAGCACAAGTATCAGTCATTGATGACGCGAATTCTAATTCATCAAGATTCCTTACATTTGTCGATGCATCAAGTGGTAACAATCAAGTCAAAACTGATTCTCAATTAACTTATAATCCATCAACAAATACCATCAATACAGTTAATATTGCAGGAAATGTAACTGGAAACGTTGTTGGTAACATAACTGGTAACGTAAGTGGAAATGTTACTGGGACTGCTGGAACATTTACAACACTTGATATAAATGGGGATGTAGATATTGACGGACACGCAGAACTCGATGCACTTAATGTTTCTGGTGTTACGACTTCTTCAAGTTTTGTTGGCCCTTTGACAGGAAACGTGACTGGTAATCTAACTGGTAATGTTTCTGGTAATATAAATGGGGATTTGACAGGCGCAATTCAAACTGCATCACAAACAAATATCACATCAGTTGGAACACTGACAGGATTAACAGTCGATGGTAATCTTATTTTAGATAGTACGAGTAATTATCTTCACATCAAGGGTGCACTTTATGATAAGGATGGACAGTCTGGAAGTGCCGATCAAGTTCTTGTATCCACAGGAACACAAGTTGATTGGAAAGATACAACATCATTGACTGCAAGCAATTCACAAAAGATTACTATTGCTGAGAGTGATACAAACTCTGATTTTCCCATTACATTCTCTGCAGCTCCGGGTCAATCTGGTGGAAATACTTTATTATCTGATAATCAGTTTACTTATAATGCATCTTCAAATACAGTGACTGCTGGAACATTTAGTGGATCAGGTGCAAGTTTGACAAGTTTACCTGCTGGACAGTTGACAGGTTCATTACCTGTAATTAGTGGTGCAAACCTGACAAATATATTTGTGCAAGGTATGATTATGATGTATAATGGATCATCAGCACCTTCTGGTTGGGCGATATGTGACGGACAAAATGGGACACCAGATCTCAGAGACAGATTTATTGTTGGCACTGGTTCTTCATACAGTCTTGGTAATACCGGTGGTGCTAACTCTGTAACTCTGACAACAGCACAGATGCCATCTCATAAACACACAACTTCAGTTGATAATACAAATTTATTCCCATCTAGTGGTCAAACATCAATAGGTTTTGGTGGTGCTGGATCTTATCCTGCAACTACTTTTACTATGAATAATGAAGGTGGTGGACAGGCACACGAAAACAGACCACCATACTATGCCCTTATGTTTATTATGAAACTCTAATATGATTAAAATTTTACATAATTCACAAAGTGACAATTACATCAAATTAAAAGAAAAGTTTACGGGTAACTATTTTCCGTGGTATTTTAACAATAATGTAGCAAGAGAGGAGTTTAACACAGAGGATAATGTTTTTTACTTCGGTCATACTCTCTACACAAGACCAGAAGTAAGTGGATATTCTCAACCCGCATCTGAAAATTTTCAGTTAGCATTCTCCACAATGCAAGAAATATTAACGGAGAATAATTATGATTCATCAAAATATTTTCTTTTAAGAATGAACGCAAACTGCACTCTCCCAAGTGACACTGCAGAATTTTCATCACCTCATATTGATCATGATATACCTCATCTAAATTTTTTACTGTACTTGACTGGTAGTGGTGGTAGCACTTTCATAGAGGGTAAAGAACATAAACCAGAGGAGGATCAAGCAATTTTATTCTCAGGTAATCATTATATTCAACTACCAAAGAAAGGCAGAAGAATCGTCTTGATCGCCACAATTATGTTCCACAGTTGACAAAAAACCCTATATATGCTAGTATAATAAAAAATCGAGGTCTTTCATGAACGATGCATCAGTAGTAAAGACAATAGTAGACATTTGCTCAAGGTCTTTTAAAATAGTAAGTGACGAGGGATATATACAACTGGTGCAATGCGAGTCAGTCCAAGAATTTATGGATGTCCTAGAGGTGTGCCAAGAGTTCATGGATGAAGACATGCTTGTTTATTCTGAGATAATAACGAAACCTAAAAGATCAAGAAAAACAAGAAAAAGAAAAAAAGAGAAAGAAACTGAATAAATAGTTAAAAAGATATGAAAAGTTATCAAGAGTTCGCTGAAAATGTGGATAAGGTTGCTGCGTTAAAAGCAAAGCAGAGGGCTACTGTCGATAAGTTTAAATCTGGTAATGAACCTGCACCCAAACAAACACCTGAAAGAAAAGTTCATCAGGGAAATGTTGAAACTCAAAACTTAATTGCCAAAAAGCAAGCGAAAGCAAAGGCAATGGCAAGAAAAGCAGAAATCCGTGCTGAAATCCAGAGAGAGAAACAGGATAAATAGATCATAGACATATTTTGTACATAAGCGATGCCACTTAATAAGTTAGAGAATTTTATAAAGAACACTGAGGGTAGGATTCTCTATGTAAATCCAAATGACTTGGATGCAACAGATAGTATATCAAATCAGGGAAACTCTTTAGCACAACCGTTTAAGACGATTCAAAGGGCTCTGCTTGAGTCTGCTAGATTTTCGTACATAGAAGGAAATAATAACGACCTAATTGAAAAGACAACAATATTACTTTTTCCCGGTGATCATGTAATAGACAACAGACCCGGTTTTGGTATCAAGCAAGTAGGAACAGTAGCAAAAGCAGTTGCTCCTGATGGTTCAGGATCTAATGGTGCAGAAACCGATGCAATTGAAACCTTATCATTAAACCTTACCTCAGTTTTTGATTTAACTCAAGAAGATAATATTCTCTACAAATTCAACAGTATTCATGGTGGTGTAATCGTTCCTCGTGGTACATCTATCGTAGGACTTGACCTCAGAAAAACAAAAGTAAAACCAAAATATGTACCAAATCCATTAGATGACACTGTTGCTAGATCTGCAATTTTTAGAATCACTGGTACATGTTATTTCTGGCAGTTCTCTATCTTTGATGGCGATGAGTCGGGAGTTGTATTTACAGACAGTTCTGACTTTAGCGTAGCAAATCGTTCAAAACCAACTTTTTCACATCACAAACTTACATGTTTTGAATATGCTGATGGTGTCAACATAGATGATCGTTTTAATTTAACTGATTTATCAATTTATTACAGTAAATTATCCAACGCATTTAATAAGACTGCAAGATTTATTGACACAAACGATAGATTTCCAGCAAGTACAACAGGTTTTTCACCACAAAGACCTGAGTTTGAGATAGTTGGTGCATTTGGATCTGACCCTATAAACATTGCAAATATTGAATCGGGAAGTAGTGGTACACCTACATCAATTATAACTGTAACAACTGCTGCTGATCATGGTTTAACGACAGGAACACCGATTAAGATTAGGGGTGTCAATGATCGTAGATATAATATTTCAACAAAAGTACAAAACGTAACAGGATTACGCACATTTACATACTTATTACCCTTTGTTCCTGACGATTTAGCAGCAACTCCCGGAACTACAGCAGGTACAATTACAATTGAGACTGACACAGTTTCAGGTGCATCACCTTATATCTTTAATATATCTCTTCGTTCTGTATATGGAATGAACGGTATGCATGCTGACGGTGACAAGGCAACTGGTTTCAAATCAATGGTTGTTGCTCAGTTCACTGCGATTTCATTGCAGAAAGATGACCGTGCATTTGTAAAATATGATCAAGAGTCAAGAACTTATAAAGGAATCACTCCATCAGCCACTCCACCAACTGGATCTGAACTAGCAACTTTATCCTCATCTCAAGAACCAACCAAAGTTTATCACTTAGATTCTGGTGCAGTTTACAGAAAAGGATTCGAGACATTTCATATTAAATTATCAAATGATGCGATTATGCAGATCGTATCGGTGTTTGCGATTGGATTTAACAAACACTTCACTGCAGAGACAGGTGCTGACGCATCTATCACAAACTCAAACTCAAACTTTGGACAGTTTGCGATTGCCTGTGATTCATTCAAAAAAGAAGCATTTGCAAAGGATGATGCTGCCTATATCACTCAAATCATTGCACCCAAAGAAATTACATCTTCTCAAACAAATGTAGACTGGCAGAGAATTGATGTAGACAAAACAGTAAACGCTGGTATATCAAGTCATCTATACTTATTTGGATTTGATACCTTAGATAATGTACCGCCAACTGTTATACAGGGTTATCGTGTTGGTGCTGCATCAAGTGATAGATTATTTGTTGACTTTACAAACGCAAACGTTGGAACTGGTGTTCGTGAGGCAACGATCAGAATGAATGATGTTGCTGTCGGATCTGGAACAACAGGTAATGATTCTAGTGTTAAAGTCTATAAAGTAACATCTGGCCCTACTGATAATACATTTACAATTGGTGATCATAAGTTAACCACTGGTGAAAAAGTAAGAATTATTAGTGACGATGGTGATTTACCAGAAAATTTAGAAGAAAATACAGTTTATTTTGCAATCGTAGTTGCAGGATCACCAAGTAATCAAATTAAATTAGCATCATCAAAAACAAATGCTGATAATAATGTTCCACTCGTTGTTTATAAGGGAACAAAATTAAAGATTGAGAGTCGTGTATCAGATAAGGCTGCTGGTGATATTGGATCTCCATTACAATTTGATGCAACACAATCAAACTGGTATTTAAAAACAAATATTAACAGTGAAATTTTCCAGACTGTTAATACACAGGGAACATCAGGATTAGGTGCAAACACACCCGTATCATTCATTCAAAGAACTCCTGACGAAAGATCACTTGATGAGAAAATTTATAAGATTCGAGTTGTTGTACCAAAAGAAAGTGATAATGCAAAGAACCCAGAAGAAGGATTCATTTTACAAGAGTCAAGCACTACAGGTATCAGATCTGATGTATCTCCTATCAAGCAAACTATTAATTCAATTGATTATGACTTTAAGAGAAATTATAGATTTATCAGTACTTGTTCTGAATTAAATGATATAGTCACTATGGTGTCAGTTGCACCTCATGATTTAAAAGTAGGTGAGAGGATTTTTGTAAGAAACTGTAATGATGATGATGCTAACGGTACAGCAACTGGTGTATTTAATAAAGGATATAATGGATCTTTCACTGTTTCATCAATTGTAGATGACAAAACATTTACTTATAGCGCACAAGACACTGATGGAGTTACTCACTCAATTGGTAATTTCACAAGCGATGTTACAACTGATGCATCAAGAACAACTGTTCTACCAAGATTTGAAAGAAATGACTTGAAGAGTAATTTCTACATCTATAGAAATGAGACTATAAGTCCTTATATAAAAGGAACACAAGATGGTATATATCATCTATTTGTACTTCATGCTGATAATGCGATTAGTGAGGAGTTTACTGATCTTAAATATGGACAAAATGTTGTTGACTTGTATCCACAATTAGATCGTGATAATAATCATTCAAACCCACCATCTGCTGTGTCTTTTGCAAAGAGAGATCCGATTGGTGATGTTGCAACAGATGATTTAAGAAAGAGTATCACTAGAGAAACAACAGACAAGATTCTAAAAGATTTTGGATATGGTAGAAGAGTAACTGGTGTCACAACATCATTCCCATCAGCAAACGTAGGTGTCGCAACAGTCACGTTTGATCGACCACATGGATATGGTGCAGTCAAGTATAGAAACTCTATATCTAATGCAGGTGCAAGTTTAACTAACGGTACATTTCATGGTATCAAATTATTAAATGCTGGTGGTGCATGGAACGGTGCAAGAGCATCAGTTGTTATTTCAAGTGGACAGGTTGGAGTCGTCACGATTACGGAGGGTGGATCCGGTTATGGAAGCACAACTCTTACAATAGACAGACAGTTTATTGGTGGAAGTTCAGGTACTACAGCAGCGACAATTACAATCAGTAACGCTCATGGACTATCTGGTATATCAACAAACATTGGTGATTCAATTCAATTCACTGGTGTAGGTACAGCATCTGATGGTTTATATCGAATAGCATCAATTCCAACTACAACACAGGTATCTGTAGCACTCACAGCAACCGACTCAAGACCTCAAATTGGTCAATATGCGATAAACGTCGGGCCATCTGCTGAAATATCAAGTGAATCATTTGCATCTTCAACTAAGATTACAACATTTACAACGACTCTTGGTCATGGTTTAATTAGCGGACAGAAATTTAAGGTCTTAGATGCAAATAATCAAAATCTTGGATCATATTTTGTCAAAACTAAGATATCTGCAACACAATTTACTGCTGTTACAGAGGTTGATCTTGGAACTCCTAAGTTTATTTTACCTGACGGGGTTGCATCTGCGACACCATTATCAGATAAAGAAAATGAAAACGTAGGTTCAAGAGGTTTAAGTTTCTATGCTGGTGATTATTTCTTCCTCGGTGCAAATGCTACTAATTCCTTACAAATTACAGTATCTTTACCAAATAGTGGTAACAATGACGCTGCTGCGATAAGTTCTAGATTCCCAATCGGATGTTACCTACAAGCAGGTGACGAAATAATGAGAGTAAGTGCTACTGCTGTTACGGGATCTGGACAACTTTCGGTCATAAGATCGGTTCTTGGAACACCTCAACAGAACCATCTTCAGGGTGATATTGTTAGAAAGATTGAACCAAAAGCAATCGAATTGCGTAGACCCTCTATCATTCGTGCATCAGGTCATACATTTGAATATCTTGGATTCGGGCCCGGTAACTACTCAACTGCACTCCCACAGGTACAGGTCAGAACATTATCAGAACGTGAAGAGTTCTTAGTGCAGTCACAAGAAAGATCATGTGGTACTGTTGTTTACACTGGTATGAACAACAGAGGTGACTTCTTTATTGGTAACAAGAGAGTTAGTTCTGCAACTGGTCAGGAAAGAACGTTTGATGCTCCAATCTCAACAGTCACAGGTGAAGATCCATCAAGACTCTCAGTTATCTTTGATGAAGTAATTATTAAAGAAAGATTAGTTGTTGAAGGTGGTAAGTCAAACACCATTCTGACACAGTTTGATGGCCCTGTTACATTTAACAAGTTAGTCAAGATAAACGAGGACTTAACTGTTAACGGTATTATGAAACTGAATAATACCTTTGAGATTACTAATACAATTCAATCAATCTCAAAAGATACAGGATGTCTTGTTCTTGAAGGTGGACTCGGTGTTGAAAAGAACTTGAACGTTGGTGAAATGTTTAAGGTGTCTGGTGTATCCACAGTTGGAAGTCTTGGTGTTACAACTAATTTCACTGTTGGTGGTATATCAACATTCACAGGTGCAGTTAATCTCAACGGTGGAATTGACGTTGGTAATATTGACATCGCAATCAGTAATGCAAATACAATTGACACTGATAGTGGTGATCTTGTTCTTGATTCTGCAACAAATGCAGTTCAGGTTAATGCAAACTTATCTGTTGCTGGAAATATTGCTGGTAACTTCTTAGATATTGATAATGTTAACATTGATGGAAATACTATCACAACTCAGTCAGGTGATTTGATTTTAGATTCTAACTCTAATATTGTTGATTTTGATGCAACTGCTGATTTTGATAATGGAATTAAATTTAACGGTGGAAGTGAAGTATATACAAGTGTTGATACAGACCTCTCATCAGTATCTTCAAATCATGATACTCTTGCATCTGCAAAAGCAATTAAGGCACAGTTTGATGCAATTGATACAACACTAACGATTGCTGCTGATTCTGGATCAAATGATGATGTCTCTGTTGGAACTGACACACTAACATTTGCAGGAACTACAAATGAAGTAGAAACTACTGTTACTAACAACCAGATACAAATTGGTCTACCAAATAACGTGACTGTCTCTGGAAACTTGACAGTCAATGGTAATTCAACTTTTGGTAATGCAACAAGTGACACGATAACATTTACAGGTAGAGTAAATTCTGATCTTGCACCTTCCGGAACAACCAGAGATTTAGGTACATCATCTAATAAGTGGAGAAATCTTTACATTGACGGAACTGCATTCTTGGATGCTTTCCAATCATCAGGTGCTGACATTAATGGTGGAACAATTGATGGTGTAACTATTGGTACGAATAGTGCGGTGACTGATTTACGAGTTGATAACGTACAGATCAATGGTAGTACAGTAACAACTACATCAGGTGCTTTGAGTCTTGATTCTCAAAGTGGAACTATCACAATTAATGACATCGTTGATATTGGTGGTATGCTTGATGTTGACAATGTAAGAATTGACGGTAATACGATTACAACCACAAGTGGAAACTTGACATTATCTGCTAGTGGATCTAATTCAGTCAGAATCTCAAGTCCATTCAACATAACTGATACCACTCAATCAACTTCAAAAGACACTGGTTGTTTGATACTTGAGGGTGGTATGGGTATTGAGAAGAATCTAAACGTTGGTGGTGATGTCACAGCGTTTGCGAGTTCTGACTTAACACTTAAAGAAAATGTATCACCAATTGATAATGCTCTAGATATGATTAACTCATTAAGTGGTAATACATTCCATTGGAAACCAGAGGCTAATCTAGAAGGAGATGACACAGGAATCATCGCACAAGAAGTAGAGAAACTACAACTTCCCGGTGTAACAAAACGTAGACAAGATGGAACTCTTGGTGTTCGTTATGAGAGATTAATTCCTGTATTAATCGAAGCGATTAAAGAATTAAAATCACAAGTTGAGGATCTTAAAAAGTAATGACACTACCATCATCAGGATCAATTAACATGACGCAGATTGGGAATGAGTATGGATTTACTCAGGGATCTGCAACAAGATTAGGAGACTATCGTACAACAAATGGACAGGGTAATTTTCCTGTTTCATTTGGTACTTTATCTTTTAGTTCAATTGATGGTGGAGGATCAATTCCTGTTGGATCAAATCCAATCAGTATGAGTGATTTTAGAGGAACACAACTACAACAAGTCGTCAACTTTTATGGTGCTGGTAAGGGTGGAAATAGATTGAATGCAAAGAATAGATACAACACTAATGGATCGAATGATGTAAATGTTGTTGGAAATTATAAATCAAGACCATCTAACTCATCGGGTTCAAAAGTACACATCAATGTGAATCAACTCATAGGATGTGAAAAAACTGATCCAGATCATTGTGCATTAAGAACAGGGTCTTGGGATGCTAGTACCACTTTACAAGTTGACGTTGGTGGTTCAGGAAGAATTTTTGGTGGTGGTGGAGATGGTGGAGAAGGTGCGAATGGTAGTTCATCTGGAAGTCAGGGACAGCCAGGTACAAGTGGATTAGGTGTTGAATATAATGCTGCTGTCAATGTTGCAAGTGGTGGTGTGATTTCTTGCGGATTTGGTGGAGGAGGAGGTGGAGGAGGAGCCTTCGACTACGACCACAAATCTTGGAGAACTGCTTCTGGTGGAGGAGGCGGTGGAGGATGCGGAGTTCCACTTGGTGATGGTGGTGATGGTGGTAACGGTGGAGCAGGTGGTAATGATGGATCAGGTGCTTCAAGCACAAGTGAAGCCGGTGAAGGTGGTAATGGCGGAAATAATGGAAATGAAGCAGTCGGTGGTGGCGGTGGTGAAGGTGGATCACCCGGTGAAGCACCAGATGCAGGAGCAAGAGGAAACGGTGGAGAAGGATCTGGAGGATCTGGAGGAGCAGCAGGTGCAAATGGAGCAGCAATTAGAAGAACAAATAACTCAATTACAGTATCAATCAACAATAATGGAACAATTAACGGTGTGACAAACGCAACGACTGTGCAATAATTAAAATATATGTTATAATGTTGATACGAGATTTGTTTTATGGCATTTGAGACTGATTTAATACGAAGATATAGTGGTGCTTTCACTAAAAATGACTGTGAGAAAATCATAGAGGGTATCCGTTTCTTTGATGAAAATCATTTGTTGTTTTATGATAGAGAGAAACTAACTAGAGAAGATCACAAAGTTATCAATATTACTCATGAATATAATTTTTCTGCATCAAGTAGACTTGCAGATGAAATTTTCCCAAAATTAAAAGTTTGTGTGGATGAATATTTACAAGCATTTCAAGTTCTTGGACAGAGAAAATTTTTACTGCATGATATTAAATTAAAAGAAATACCCGCAGGTGGTGGATTTCATGCTTGGCACTATGAAAATGGTGCTTTAGAAGTTGCAGGTAGACAGTTCGTTGTTCAGGTATATCTAAATGATGACTTTGATGGGGGTGAGACTGAATTTCTTTATCAACAAAGAAGAGAACAGGCAGTTGCAGGTGATGTTCTTATTTTTCCAGCATCGTTTACACATACTCATAGAGGTAATCCACCATTAGGTGGAACTAAATATATTGCTACATCATGGGGGATAATTCAAGGTGAAAATAATTTATAAAATACATCGTTATAATCCTGAAACAAATAGAATATCTGTGAGTTTTTGTAATTTGAAATCAAGTAAACCAATTGACGAATATAAATCATATGCGGTTGATTGTAATGATCTAGATATGTTTGATGTTCAAAGTTTTTCAGAAAGTTTGATAGTCAAAAGTGGACAAAGAAGAATAGAAAAACAGGATGAAAAGTTAGAAACGATAGAACAAAATATTCCACAAGATATAAATGGAATTTTTGACATACGAGATTTGGTCGGCAAGGTAATATGTGTGAAAAGATTCGATAAAAAAATAAAAAGATTACCTATGAGGAGAGTAATTTTATGAACCGATTTGATTCTGATTACGCATACTCAAATTATACAAGATACATGAAAAAATGTGGATCATGGATGGCCTGCGCAGCGAAAGGAGAAAAAGGTGTTTTTAACTTTGATTATTGGATTGATAGAAAGGCAATTTATCAGTATGCTTTTAAAGGTTCAGTGAAGATATGCGAACCATTTTCTGACAAATACAAAATCGTAGGCGGTAGAGGAAAACTCATTGATGTTAAAGAATTTTATAGAAAAACTGTTGTGTTTGAATTTTTAGAGGACACAGAGGTGTGGGGTTTTAATAAAATAGATGATCGTGAAGATTGGAATGGTAGATTATTAGAGGATGGAAATATCAAGGTCGAGAAAGAATCTGCCTTAGTTTGTCTGGATGGAAATCCAGTAGTGAATGGTATTACTTTAAATAGATATGACTACGATGATCTGACCATAGATAAATTATATGATATTAATTTAAATGATGGAGTCTTAGCCCTTTTTACAAGACGATGATTACAAAAAAAGAAATTAAAGAGTTGTATGAGTGGGCAAAGGTTACAAAGTTTCCACTCTACAAATTAAATAATCCTGAACATTATTCCAACAAACGTATTGATTATAGTTGGAATAAACTTGTTGACCATAAAAATAAATCAACTATTCGTAGGAAATTTATGACCGAAAGAATCATAGAGATACATGAGAATCCTGAGATATTATGGTCTGCAATAGGTGTATTCTATGCAGGAACTAAGGTTAATAAACACAAAGACCCTGACATTTTTAGTGAACCATATAAGAGAATACAAATACCAATCAAAATTCCAAATGAAGAAAAGTGCTACATGGTATGGGAAGATGGAAGACAAACTCACTGGACAGAGGGAGAACCACAGGTTCATTATGTGATGGATTTAGAACATGAAGGACACAACTATTCAGAAGAAGAAATGATATTTTTAATGTTAGATGTAAGAAAGTCTACTGAAGTTGAATTATGATGATGAAAGAGGATATTGAAAGATTATTCAAGTGGTCAACATCAACTAAGTTTCCACTTCGCAAAGATCGTGTTGCATCAAAACACATGGGGTACACGAGTAACATATGTTATATAAAATTTGGTAAAAATAAAAAGTTTTATCCTAATAAAAATATAAGTGAGTCGGTACGAGATATTATTAAAAGAGATGAAATATTAGGTGTATATTTTATTTCATATCCACCAAAAATAGACGTAAAGATTCATACTGACCATAATCCATATAAAAAAAGATATTTAAGAATACAAATACCAATTAGAATACCAGATAATAATAAAAATAAAGAGTGTTTTGTTGAGTGGATTGAATGTGGAGAGAGAATCTATTGGAAGGAGGGAGAGACTATGATATTTGATGTGGAGAAATTACATTATGGTGCAAACAAATCTGATAGCAAAATGGAATTTTTATATGTGGACATTGATCCTAAAACTGAGGTTAAATTATGAATTATAATATATCTGCTGACGTTTTTCAAGAACCTTTCCCACACATCATTTTTTATAATTTCTATGATGAGAATGAATTAAAACTGATATGGGAGGAACTAGATTTTTACACAAAAGATGGTAAATTATTTGAAGCAAAGGACTTTGGTGGTGTTGTTGAAAAAACAAACTCAAAAGCAATCTGGTTAGATAAATTATATCCAAAGAAATACAGACACATATCTAATATACTCACTGCTAATCGAAAAGTTTTTAATCAAAATGTATTAGAGGCATTTGGTAATGTTCATGATTGTTGTTACATTGCAAAGTCCTGTAACTATGACACAACAAAGGTTCGATATTATCACAATGGAGATTATTATGACCCACACATTGATAAGACAGTACAGTTTTTAGGTTTCTCATACTTTTATCGTGAACCTAAAAAGTTTGAAGGGGGTGAATTAATCTTTCCTAAATATGATTACAAGTTTAATTGTGATAATAACTCATTAATTATGATGCCCGGCTGGGTGGAACATGGTGTGTCTCAAGTAAAAATACAGGATTCAGACTATTTCGATGGATATGGTAGATATGCCATTACGAGTTTCTTCGGCAATAAAGAAACTGAATAAATAACTAAAAATCTTATTATAAATGGCTGATATAAGAAAGACCTTTAATTTCAGAGATGGGGTTCAAGTAGACGATGAAGTTCTAGTTGTTAGAGGTAATCGTGTGGGTTTGGGTACTACGACCCCAGATCAATTATTAGACGTAAGAGGAAATGCAAATATAACAGGGGTAACATCTACAGTAAACTTTAATGTAACTGGTGTTGGTACATTTAATCAGATCAAAGTAGGTAGTAATATAATACTTGACGCGACAAGTGGTGTGATGACTGCGACCACATTCAAGGGGGATGGTTCAACATTATCAAATATACCCACATCACAATGGGTTGATGTTAATTTAGGTGCAGGAGTTACATCAATATACAATGACGGAAGCGTGGGTGTGGGGACTACCAACCCAGCCAATCCTTTCCAAGTGGGTGGAGACCCAAATAATGGTATAGGAGTCGGATTCAGCACATCGGGTAATATAAAGGCATCTGGCATCGTTACAGCAACCACATTTTCAGGAACTCTTGTAGGTAATGTTACTGGTAATGTTACTGGTAATTTAACAGGTAATGCAGATACAGCTACCTTTGCAGGTGTGTCTGGTATATCAACTGTCGCACAAAATTTAACAGGTAATCCAAGTATAAGTGTAACTAACGTTAATGCTTCAGGTGTTGGTACTTTTCCAACTTTGGTGACAACCGATTTAAACTCAGTCACCCTGAAAGGTTTTAATTCACTTAGAGCTCCGCATGGCACAACAACTACGATTGTTGTTACAGTTGCAGCAAAGGTAAGTGGACAACATAGGTATCATGGTTCAGGTAGTGCAAACGGATTTGTTTTAGATGGAGTTCAAGCACCTTTCCTTACTCTTACACCCGGCCGTACCTACCGTTTTGATGTATCTAACGGAACAAACGCAGGGCATCCATTAAGATTCTACTATGACGTAGATAAGACAACACCATACACCACAGGTGTTACAGCATCAGGTAATGCAGGTGTGTCAGGCAGTTATGTTGATTTAGTTGTTTCAGATACAACACCAAGTGTTTTGCATTATCAATGCTCAACTCATGCCAAGATGGGTAACTCAGTCCAAACTGGTTCAAATATCTTAGATACGGAGCATGATTCAGAGGTACGAGGTACGTTGACTGCAACCACGTTTAGTGGAAATTTAACTGGAACTGCTGTTACCTCTACAACATTCTTTGGAAATGTAACTGGTACAGCTATAACCGCTACAACATTTACAGGAGCCTTAGTAGGCGGTGTCACAGGAAATGTTCAGGGTAATGTCACAGGTAACTTAACTGGAAATGTTACAGGATTAATCAACTCAGTTGGTGTATCTACAATTACGAGATTATCTACAACAAATATATCTGCTACTGGTGTTTCTACATTTACTGACATTGATTTAACTGGTATTGCAGACCTTACAAATGTTTATACATCTGGTGTGGGAACTATCACAAGAGGATTCATAACCAATTTGAATGTCTCAGGTGTATCTACGTTTGCAAATAGTATTGTTGCACAGGGTAACGTAGATGTAGATGGACTTACAACTTTAGATGATGTCAATGTATCTTCAGCAGCCACCATTGCAAGGGCAGTAGTATCTGCACTTAATGTCTCAGGTGTCACAACATCCACAGGTGGATTTGTTGGTGCATTGACAGGGGATGCAACTGGACTTTCTGGTACACCAAGCATAATTGTAAACGGACTAACAGCAACCACATCAAAACTTGGTGTATCGACAGCTACGAGTATTGGTATAGGCACTGACACAGCAAATGCTAATCTACAAATTCACGATGCTTCAGCATCTTCATCTATTGTGGTTGGTAAGAACTCAAGTGTTGCTGATAATAATTTACAATTAAGATATGGTGGTGGAGCATCATCTTACAGTACATCTGACTCACTAGATTTAATTAATCATGGAGATGGAAACTTCAACTCATTTATTACAGGAACAAGCAATTTTAACTGGTTGAAGGGTAATACAAATGCTTTGATGTCTCTTACAGATACAGGCAATTTAGGTATTGGAATTACAAATCCAACAGATAGACTTAATGTTCAGGGAAATGTAAATGTTTCAGGTATCCTGACAGTTGGTGGAGCATTGAATATCACAGGTCAACTAAACGTACCACTTGTTAATTCAACAGACGTTTCAGCGAACCTTGTGGGTAATGTTAACTCAACAGGTATATCCACATTCAACTTTATGAATATCAAAGGTAGTGATAATAGTGGTATTGGAATTGGAACTACAGCAAGTGGTAAAGGAATAACAGTTGGAGGGGATGACCCATCTCAACACGCTTTCATAGGTATTGGTGCATCACTTGGTTCAGTTGGAATTAAGACAGATAGATTATCTTCAATTTCTGGTGGTGGTGGTTATCCCGCACTTGAGGTCAGAGGAGACATCAAACATCATGGTGGTACATTAAAGGTCGGAGGACAACCCAACCATACATCGTCAATCACACCAAGAGCAGCTATTGACTTTAGTGATGTTGTTACGTCAACTGATGCTGCCACATCGTTGTCAGGTTTGGCATACATGATCTTCCCAAGACTAACAACTGCTCAGAGAAATAACTTAGGGGATGGAACTACAGGTTCAGCAACACTTTTATCAGGTTCAATAATATACAACATTAGTGTCAATAGATTGGAATTATGGACAGGTGGTGCATGGTGTGGAATTGCAACTGTAGTATAGTCAAATACTTGACAATTATACATACCTTTGGTATGGTTGTCGGAGAGGTTATATAAACTTTAAGGTGGATGCCAGACGTTTTTAATGTTTTCCCATTGACAATATATGCTGATAAGGTAAGCAAGCACGAGATTTATAAAGAGGATTTTTATAAGTTATATCCGAAGTATGATTATGTCGAGAATGAGAGATCGAATACTGTAAGTGAAGGACAGGTTGACCCACTCATACATCTAGAACCAACTTTGAGTCCTCTATTTACAGAGATCGCAGGTCATGTGAGAAGGTATATACATGACACTTTGAAGTTTCGAGATATATTTAATATAACATTTACAAAGACATGGTTGTCTCGCATGAGGGATTGCAATTCGATACCCTTACATATTCATTCGACAAGTCATATTTCTTTCGTATATTATTTGAATATACCACCGAACTCACATAAACTTACATTTCATAATCCACATTGTTCAAATAGTTTGTTTAAGACATCAACTTCAGATAAGGGTATTGCTGATATGAATATGGTAGAGGAATTTAATATTCTTAATTCAAATACATTTTTTCTTCATCCACAGGAGGGATGTGTCGTTTTATTTCCAAGTGGTGTGTTGCATGGAACTGA